>ERZ1026860.233-NODE-233-length-42718-cov-8.753041_pt1 | contig 42718 bp, 47 predicted proteins | sample MGYA00380160_ERZ1026860 | MGnify/ENA primary metagenome ERZ1026860 (study PRJEB33269, sample SAMEA4719796) | human gut metagenome | biome: human-associated habitat; feature: organic feature; material: feces | place: Cameroon | collected 2013-10 ... | reverse complement strand
ATATAAAATACTGTCATTGTAATAGACGATACCTGCAATCCGATTCCCAACTGTCTCTTTATTTTATCATTACTTCCATGTACTGCTCTGATAATTCTTGGCACCAGATGAAAAGCATCCCCTCCGCAAAGTGTTAATGTTAATACTCCATAAAGAATAAACAGCATATTTCCCTGTGAGAATATAAAAAATAAAATTGCGGCAACCAGATCAAAAATCAAATATGCCGTATCAAATATCGCTTCCATTACATCTTTCTTTACACAAAACTTAGTTTTCATTTGCATTCTCCTTATGCTCTCTTAAACGTTCTTCCGCATTATTGCAAATCTTTTCAAATACATTCATACACATTTGCTTTTCTTCTTCTGTCATTCCGCTTAAAACATTTTTTGCAAACTGTTTTTGTGCATTTATTCCTGCTTCCACAATTTCCTCTGCCTGATCCAGCAAAACAATCTCAATATGCTTTTTATTATCTTCACTTTGTATTCTTTCAACAAGACCTTTCTCTTCCAGCTTTTTCAATGAAGTTGAAACATGGGACTTTGTTGATTTTCTGATCTTTACAATTTCTGCAGCGGTATTATGCTGCGGATTGTTATGCAGAAACATCAGTATATCGTATTCCATCTGCGTTAAGCCATACCGGTCACACACCTCACCGGAAAGCACTTCATAATAGCTTGTAACTGTTTTATGCTTATCCCAGAAATACATTTTCTCCTCCTTCATCGTTCTTTTTGGAACGATTATAAGGCATTGTTTCTGCTGTGTCAACCTTTCCATGAAATCATCTCATAAAGAAGCAACCGGGCGGTTTGTAAAATTCTGTGATAACAGACAGCATTTTGCAGGATTCGACCTGTCTGTCAGATTTCCGTATTTGCCATGATCTGCCAGTGATCTCCCGTTTGCTTTAATGTTACCCGGTACAAACCCTCTTCTCCGTTTTCATCCATAATCCCCGGTGTTCTGTAAAGTACAGAGAAAACATCTGCTGCTTTATTATAATATACATCCTGCACCTCGATCTGCTTGAAGTTGGTATCACTGACTTCCTTTGCAAATGCGCCGTAAGTGGGCAGATAATACCAGCCGATCCGGTGATTGAAATCTGCCATCGCAAGACCTGTTTCGTTCTGCAGAAGGACTTCCATTTCCTGCTCAGACAATGCCATAAAATCTGTATAGATCTCCGCCTGTCCACTGACCTTCAGATATTCCGCTTTCAGTTCTTCCTGTAAGGCTCCTGCACTGCCTGAAATACCGGCTCCGTTATAGAAAATCTCTCCCAGCTCCGCGTCCTTCACATTCTGATACGTTCTGCTTAAGAAACCGTTGTAGGCTGTGGTGTTCAGCAAATCTTCCATATTCTTTTCTGTTTCCGTATCCTGCTTTTCATACGCCGGCTGATACTGCTCCGGTAGCATGCGGTCTTCTAACGCCGCATTCTGCTCCGCCTGCAGGATCAGATCGCGGTTTGCAAGCTCCGTTTCGGAAAGTACTTCATCTTCTATAGGTTCACTTTGGCAATACCAGGCTTTCTTTTGGAAATACTGCGCTAACGCTTCATTCTGAAAGCTTCTGCCGTATCTGGCATGGATCTCATTTCTGGCAATCCGAAGCCTGTCTTCTCCCAGATCTCTTAATTCATCCGCTGACAGCTCTTTTTCGTTACTTTCAGGTAACACATAAGCATCTTCTGCTTCTTCGCCCTCTACAAATTCCATATAAGCGTATGGATCATATGCCCATGTCTTATCCTCTTCCAAATAGGAATGATGCAGCAGGATCTTTGATAAAAAGGTAATGCCACTGTCCGCCGCACAGACGCGGAGTACATCTCTGTCATACACAGCTGCTGCTGTTTTGGAAAAGCCCATCGTATTAAGCTGATCTACATATTCTGTCATGGAATGACCGACCTCATAAAAATCGGAACCCTGCAGTTCTTCATTTGCCATCTCCACCAGCTTTTCTCCATTATAGCTGTAGGCTTTGACCGCATACTGCATCCCATCCGCAATGACAAAGCAGGAAAGCCCGCTGTCCATGCAGATATATTTATCATCCTTCAGGAAAAATCTGACATCCCCGCTGTCACAGAAAGAAAATGCCTTTTCCAGCAAAGTTTTGGTATCTGCTTTCTGCACCTGTCCGTCTTTTTGCTCATAAATGCTGGCTGTGACTGCCCAGTCTCCGTCTCTCTTCTCCATATCATAGGTAAGCAGTTCCTCACTGCCATCCCCGTCAAAATCCCGGAGCACAAAATCCAGATTCCCCGCTGTCTGAAACGGACTGTCATCCAGGGAACTTCTCTGCCACATACCATCCTCTGTCTTTGTATAGGTAAAGGATACGCCATCCAGATTACTGCCATTTAGATGCAGGGCATATTCTGCCAGAGCATTTTCTGCGTCTACGGTTCCTTTGGTCTGATCCGCCTGCTCTTCCCCGGGTGTATCTGCATTCTGCTTTGCTTCTGCCGTATCCGCTTCTTTATCTGCCGCATCACCTGCACCGGTCTTAGTCTGTTCTCCGTCTTCTCCGGTTCCATTTGCATTTATTTCTTCACTGCTGTCCTGTCCATTCAGACTGCTCTCACTTTTTCCGCAGCCACTGATTGCGATCAGCAGTGCAAGCACCAGAAAACTTACTCTTTTCTTCATAACTTTCCCCCTTATCTTTTTCATACTTTTTCCTTTACTTATAAATCATTCATTCCTTCTGATTTTTTTCTGTACTATTACCTTTCTTATTTTATTCCTGTTATCCCATTCTGTATAGATTTGTAGTAAAATCTTTCGATTTCTTTCTATTTATGAGCAAAGTGCCAAAAAGACCGGAGCACAGGACTCCGGTCTTTCCGATATTTATTTCTGTAATTCTTCACTTCAAACGGCTGTTTTTTCTTCTTCCGGTGGAAGATTGACCGTAAAGGTACTTCTTCTTGTGATCGCACCGATCTCCTCCAGTGTATTGATCATACGATACACAGTGGCCGGACCGATATTCTGATCCTTTTTGGATGCTTTATAATAAATCTCTTTACAGCAGCAGCAATCTTCTTCCAGTATAATGTCAAGCAATAACAGTCGCTGCTTTGTAATGCGACAACCACGCTCTTTCAGGCGCTGAATGATCATTTCTTTCCGCATATATTACCTCCCATGGCATTTAATGACAGCCACCGTGACAGTTTTTGCAGTTACCTCCACACTGCAGGGATTTTCCTGCTTTCTTATCCTTTATCATGCTGCGGATGATACATCCGACTATCACGATTAAGATTGCAAGTACTAAAACGGTACCCATTTGATCACCTCCGGATCAGCATTTATTTTGCAAATGCTTTCTTATCAATGCTTACATTTAATGTCTTACTTTCTTTATATGGTCTGAATAACAGATACAGGAAACCGAGAACAAGAAGGAATGCCACAACTGTTCCGATTCCGAATGCGCCTGTTGTGATCAGTGTACCGATCTGGTAGATGCAAAGTGCAACTACGTATGCCAGAACTGTCTGATAACCGATTGCAAACCAGAACCATTTTGCGTTGTTCATTTCTCTCTTGATAGCACCCATTGCTGCGAAACAAGGAGCACATAACAGGTTAAATACCAGGAAACCATAAGCTGCAACAGGTGTGATGGTCTGTGAAAGCACCTGCCAGATTTCTGCACCGTCTTCTGCTACTTCGCCATAGCCGAAGAGGATACCGAATGTAGCAACAACGTTCTCTTTTGCGATCAGACCTGTAACAGTTGCAACTGCCATCTTCCAGTTTCCAAAACCAAGCGGAGCGAAGATAGGAGCGATCACATTACCGATCTTAGCTAAGATACTGTCATTGAGCTGTTCTGCCTCGAGCATTGTAAAGCTGCCATCGATCCAGCCAAATCCCTGTAAGAACCAAAGTACGATTGTAGATAATAAAATGATTGTACCAGCCTTTTTGATGAATGACCAGCCTCTTTCCCACATGCTTCTGAGTACGTTACCAACTGTCGGCCAGTGATATGCAGGTAACTCCATAACGAATGGAGCAGGCTCTCCTGCGAACATTTTTGTTTTCTTTAAGATAATACCGGAACAGATGATCGCTGCGATACCAACGAAGTATGCAGACCATGAAACCCATCCTGCATTCTGGAAGAATGCTCCGGCTATCAATGCGATGATAGGAAGCTTTGCTCCACAAGGAACAAATGTTGTTGTCATGATCGTCATCTTACGGTCTCTGTCATTCTCGATCGTACGGGAAGCCATAACACCCGGAACACCACATCCGCTGCCGATCAGCATTGGAATGAAGGATTTTCCGGAAAGACCGAATTTACGGAAGATACGATCCATGATGAAAGCAACACGAGCCATATAACCGCAGGACTCAAGGAATGCAAGGAAAATGAACAGTACAAGCATCTGTGGCACGAAACCAAGAACTGCACCGACACCACTTACAACACCATCTGCGATCAGGCTTGTAAGCCAGTCTGCACAGTTGACAGATTCCAGTGCTGACTGCACACCCGGAACGATCCACTCGCCGAACAATGTATCATTTGTCCAGTCTGTTAAAATAGCACCTACTGTTGTAACGGATACATAATATACAATAAACATGACCAGTGCAAAGATAGGGAGTGCTAACCATCTGTTTGTTACCCACTTATCGATCTTATCCGATGTAGACATTGTTCTCTTTTTGTTCTTTGTGTAGCAGGCATCAATGATAGAAGAGATATATACATATCTTTCATTTGTAATAATACTTTCTGTATCATCATCAAATTCTTTCTCCATATCTTCGATCTCTGCAGACACATCTACTTTGGACTGCATCTGCTCAATGATCTTATCATCTTTTTCCAGAAGCTTGATTGCAAAGAAACGCTTCTGCTCTTCTTTGACATCAGTGCCAAGCTTATTGCCTGCTGCTGTGATATACTTCTCAACCTCTTCGCTGAACTCATGAACAGGTGCTACAGACTTGTTAGCCTTTGCTGCAGCGATTGCTTTCTTAACCGCTACATCAATGCCTGTTCCTTTCAGTGCTGAAATCTCACATGCTTCACAACCGAGCTTTGCACTTAATTTATCGACATGTATCTTGTCGCCTGACTTTTCAACAAGGTCTGACATGTTAACAGCCATAACAACCGGAATACCCAGTTCCATGATCTGTGTAGACAGATACAGGTTTCTTTCGATATTCGTACCATCAATGATATTAATGATTGCATCCGGTCTCTCTGTGATCAGATAGTTACGGGCAACTACCTCCTCCAGTGTGTATGGTGACAGAGAATAAATACCCGGAAGATCCATGATAACGACATCTGATTCCTTGCCGCTGTAAGCTTTTTTCAGCTTACCTTCCTTTTTCTCAACCGTAACGCCCGGCCAGTTTCCGACGAACTGATTGGAACCTGTCAATGCGTTAAACAGAGTTGTTTTACCGCAGTTTGGGTTACCTGCTAATGCGATTTTAATTGCCATTTTCTCTACTCCTCTTTTTTATTTTATATAACTAATTAGGATAGCTCGTTGCTTACTTTTGTTAGCGTTTACTAACGCACTGGCAAAAAAAATTGTTATTCAATAACAATCATTTCTGCATCTGCTTTACGCAGCGACAACTCATAGCCTCTTACTGTAACTTCCACCGGATCACCAAGTGGTGCCACCTTTCTTACATAGACCTCTACGCCTTTTGTGATACCCATGTCCATGATTCTTCTTTTGACAGGGCCATCACCTGTCAGCTTTTTAACTTTGACAGTTGCACCAACAGCAGCGTTTTTCAGTGTTTTTGACTCGTTTGCCATGTTTATGCTCCTTTTCTTTATTTTATTATCATGCACCGTTAGATGCCTGACATTTTAAACTTATTTAGACCATGATCTTGTTTGCCATATCTTTTCCTATGGCAACACGGGATTCCTTGATATTTACGATCAGATTACCACCCATCTGAGATATTACCGTAACCATACCGCCCGTTACAAAACCAAGATTTTCCAGAAACTGTCTGGTTTCTTCCTTGCCGCCTACTTTTTTAATAACATTAGGCTCTCCTTCTTTTGCCATTGACAGAGGCATCATACTCATCCCTTTCTTTCTTTTTCATTACCATTTAGCATCTTATCGATAATTTTCTTTCATTTCGAGGTTAGTATACTCTAACGGATATTAGATGTCAACAACTTTTATTGTTTTTTTTTTAGAAATGTGCTATACTTGCGTCAATATAAAAAAGCTCGTTATTTTGATACGTTTTGCGTAAGAAAGGGAATTAAAATGGCACCTAATGAATCAGCAGAAAATTATTTAGAGACGATCCTGATCCTGAGCAGAAAGCTCCCGGTTGTTCGCTCCGTTGATATTGCCAATGAACTTGGCTTTAAAAAATCCAGCATCAGTATTGCAATGAAAAATCTTCGTGAGAAGGAGCTGATCACAGTCAGTGATGCAGGCTTTATCAATCTTACCGAGGCGGGTCGCGAAATCGCAGACATGATCTACGAAAGGCATGAATTCCTGACTTCCTGGCTGACGAATCTTGGTGTAGATCCTGAGGTTGCAGCTGAAGATGCCTGCAAAATGGAGCATGTCGTCAGCAAAGAAAGCTTTCAGGCGATCAAGAATTTTGTCTCTTCGGCTCAGACGGAAGCATAAAGTACTTGTTTCCTTTATATTATAGTATTTTGTACATACCTATTACAGCATTTTAAAACACCGGCTTATGCTTTGCATCTGCCGGTGTTTCTCATATGCTTATTCTTTTTCTTCTTATTTTTATACTGCCATGCAGCCTGTCTACTCGATCGCTTTAAATGCTTCTGCCAAATCTTCAATGATATCATCAATATTTTCCGTTCCGATAGAAAGACGGATCGTGTTTGGCTTGATTCCCTGATCAAGCAGTTCTGCTTCATTGCATTCGGAATGTGTGGTAGAAGCCGGATGGATTGCAAGCGACTTCACATCAGCCACATTGGCAAGCAGAGAAAACAGCTCCAGCTGGTCGATAAAATCCTGCGCTTTTTTCGCGTCCCCCTTGATCTCGAAGGTAAAGATAGAACCGCCGCCGTTCGGGAAATATTTCTTGTAAAGCTTCTGCTGCTCCGGATCATCGGATACGGAAGGATGGCTTACCTTTTCTACCTGTGGTTGATCCTTTAAGAACTGTACTACCTTCAATGCATTTTCCACATGACGCTCTACACGCAGTGATAATGTTTCCAGACCCTGCAAGAAGATGAACGCATGTACCGGTGATAACGTTGCACCCATATCACGCAGCAGGATCGCACGGATATATGTCACAAAAGCAGCCGGTGCGCAGTCTTTTGCGAAGCTGACACCATGATAAGATACGTTTGGCTCAACAAGCCATGGATATTTATCGCTCTTAGTCCAGTCAAATTTACCGCTGTCTACGATCACACCACCGATCGTTGTGCCATGTCCGCCAATGAATTTTGTTGCGGAATGTACAACGATATCTGCGCCATACTCGATCGGGCGCACCAGATAAGGGGTTGCAAATGTATTATCCACGATCAATGGAATATTGTGGGAATGTGCGATGTTTGCGATTCTTTCAATATCAACCACTTCCGAATTCGGATTACCGAGTGTTTCAATCTCGATCGCTGTTGTATTTTCTTTGATCGCTGCTTCAATACCTTCATAATCAAAAGGATCTACGAATGTTGTTTCAATACCGTAATCCGGCAGTGTATGTGCGAGCAGGTTATAGGTACCACCGTAAATATTCTTGGCTGCTACGATATGATCTCCTTTGTGTGCAACTGCCTGAAATGCATAAGTCAATGCTGCTGCTCCACTACCGACTGCAAGTGCTGCAACACCGCCTTCAAGTGCTGCGATTCTCTGTTCGAATACATCTTCTGTCGGGTTTGTCAGTCTTCCGTAAATGTTACCTGCATCACGAAGACCGAAACGGTCTGCTGCATGCTGGCTGTTATGGAATACATAAGAGGAAGTCAGATAAATCGGAACAGCTCTTGCATCCGTTACCGGATCCGGACTTTCCTGTCCTACATGAAGCTGTAACGTTTCAAATTTTAATTTTCTTTCTGCATATGTTTTTTTACTCATTTTCACTCACGCTCTGCCTTTGGCAGTCCTTTCTTTTTCTGTTTTCGTCCTGTCGCCTACCTCTTCCGGTAGGTTTTGTCTGTTTTCTTTTGATAGCATCATAGTAGCATGAGTTTTCCCATCTGTCTAATAGGAAAAAGAAACAACCGGTTATAGTTTCATTCTATAACCAGTCGTTCCATTAAAAGTGGCAGAGCCTGTTCAAAGTGTACCCCATACCAGTGTTTTTCATCTCCTGTCGTTGCTTCCATGGCAGCAAGAACAAAATCTGCGGCAAGTGCTGCTGCCTCTTTGATCTCCATGCCTCTCATATAAGCGCCGGTAAAAGCAGATGCAAAACAGTCTCCTGTTCCATAGCCGTTTCTCGGTAATCTTTTCGTAAAATAATAAGAAACTCTGTCGGTTTGGCAGTTGTAGATCGCCACACCGATCTGATCCGGCGTATCACTGACGCCTTTTAAGATGATGTGCTTAGAACCCAAGGCTGCAAGCCCTTTCAAAAGCACATGCACCTCTGCCTCCGACATTCTTGTTCGGTACGGAAGCCCGGTCAAAAAGGCTGCTTCTGTCAGATTGGGCAAAAGCACATCTGCCTGCCCGCAAAGCTCCTTCATTTTATGTACATAGGCAGTATCAAATCCTGTGTACAGCTTCCCAAAATCTGCCATGGCAGGATCAATGATGCACGGTGCATCGTCCGTAAGAAGTTCTTTTCTGATCTCCTCTACCAGATTGATCTGCCGGATATTGCCCAGATAACCTGTGTACAGACAGTCAAACCGAAAGCCTTCCTGTTTCCAGTGTTTCAGTATTCCCGGAATGTCATCCGTCAGATCATGGAATGTATAATTTTTAAAAGAGCCGCCTGTGTGCGTGGAAAGCACCGCGGATGGCAGGATCACCGTTTCAATCCCACAGGCTGATATAATAGGAAGTGCTACTGTTAAGGAGCACTGTCCCAGACAGGAAATATCCTGCATTGTAAGTACACGTTTTGTCATATATGGTGTTCCCTTCGGTTGTTTTCATTTGCTAAGATTCGCTCCGCGATATCTGCTATAACCTGCTGCGCAGGTTATTTGGTCGCATATTTACGTAGCAAATATGCGACAAGACTCGCAAACCCACACCTTCGGTGCTGTCCATCCAGCTTCGCTGGCCGTTTGCTCGTTAAGGAGCGCTCAAAAACAAATGTCTGCTTCGCAGCCGCTTGTTTTCTTTTGCGTTCCTTATATCATACGCAAAAGCCGCAGGGATTTCAATATTTCCCTGCGGTTTTCTCTCTATTTTATATTTGAGGTCGTTCTGATTTTCCGTTTTACGCCCTGCCATTATTCACGGTTCTTCAGCACTTCAGCCGGTACCATCTTCTTCAGTCTGCCCACAAGCAGCTGATTGATGAACAGATAAAGAAGGATCACCGCTGCATAAATACCTGCATACAACTGCCAGCCAAACGTCAGGTTCATGCCGCTGCAGACATTGGCAACCAGCATCGGATAGATTGCATCCATACATGCCTTGGCAAGTGGGATACAGATCAGTGCACCGGCTGCCACCAGATAAAAGTTACCGCGCAGGTACAGCTTACCGATCTCTTTTATGCGATATCCGAAAATCTTGATCAATGAGATATTGAACGAAGACCGGTCAATCATTACCTTCATCATCAGATACATGACAACACAGAAGATGATCACGGAACAGCCGAGCAGCATATAGATCATCGGCCACATCATCTTAATGAAGATGCCGGATGCTTCTTCTACATCTTCCTTTGTCGTTGTCGCATATAATCTGCCGGACGGAATGGAAAGGTCCTTATCAGAAAATACAATATTGTAATAATCACTGCCTTCATGAAACAGTTCCCGCATACTGTCAATGTCCATAAAGATATAAAGGGAACTTGAGTACTGAGCAATATCAACAATATCAAAGGCATATTTAGTATCGGTTTCTTCATCGTTTAAGACAAAGACATCACCCTCTCCGACATTGTATTTCTGTGCAACTGCTGTGGAAATGACGATCTTATTTTTACCATCCTCCACCTTGGCATCAAAATACGGGTTGTCATCATGGATACCAAGAAGCGTGACATCCAGATTATAACCGAGACGTTCCTTTTTCAGCGTTTTGCCAAATGCCTCTTCGCCTCCTTCCGGTACTTTCTCTATCGGATATTTGTATGTATACATATAGGCGAATTTGGTATCTGCCTTATTCTCAATGTTGACATTCTGACACATCACGTAAATGTCCAGGCCCATCATGACGATCAGCATGGAAACAAACATACCGAAGATCACGGCAAATGCGGAGCGCATCTCACGCAGCATCTGACGGATACGGAATCTTGCTATAAATCCCATATTGCCGAGGTTCAGATCCCGGATCCTGCTTGCTTTCTGCTCCCTGCGCAGCATGGAAAGCACAGGTCTGGAAAGCTTCTTTCGGATCACCAGACAGTTGACGATCGCTGCAGTAAGTGCAGGCATAACAAAGGTGTAAACGATCAGATATGATGTATACTCAAACGCCGGTACCGGCAGTGAGAAGTAGCCGAAGCAATCCTGCATCTGCAGCCCGATTCCCCATTTACTGAAACCGATCAGTCCGCCGATCACGGAAGATACGGCTGAAACAACAACCGGTAGTGTAATATAATGCAGCATCAGATCACCCGCCGTTACACCAAGTGCATACAATGCACCGATGACACTGCTTTCCTGCTCAATGCCATGCACCACAAAAACAGAAATAACGTAAGTAAACAGTACCATTAAGATTACACCTGCGATCAGTCCGCCAATCTTATTGATCTCCTGATCACCTGCTGCACCAAGCACTCTCGGGTTATCCTCTGCTACCAGGAAATATGTCATATTGCTGACATCCACATCGAAAATATCATCGATGATATCGTCTGTATTGTCCTTTAGTTCGCGGACACCGTCTGCAAGCTCCTCGCTTCCGTCTGCAGCTTCCTTTGCGCCATCCGTATATTCCTTTGTGCCATCCACATAGCTTTTCAGCTCCTGAAGCTGCATTCTGGCTCCTCTTGCCACCATTCTCGCGCCCGGGTCGTTTGATTGGTTTACATAATCATTTAAAACCGTTTCAAAGTTGTCTGCCGTTACCTCCTGAATGCCATATCCCTTCAAAGCTTTATTTGCCTCATCCAGATAGGCATCAAAAATTTCATCTGCACCGTCATTCAGGTCGTCACTGTAATCCTGCAGTTCACTCAGTCCGTCGCGCAGTTCATTTGCACCGTCCACCAGATCATTTATGCCATTCTCCAGATCATCCTTTTTCCCCATTGTCTGATCCCAGTATTCCTGAAAATAAGTATCCTTGACATCCTCTGCAGAAAATTCCAGCTTTTTCAGTTCTTCCTTTAACTGTACATTGGTCAGGTTTTCTGTCAGCCTGTAAGCATAAACATACTCTTCCGTTTTTTCGCTCTTACCGCTCTTTCGAAGCATGTCATAGGTATCTGCCGTTACAAAAGCAGTTCCGAAAATGCTGCTGTCCGCAGTGGTATCACTTGTCTGCTTCAGCGGTGCATCATAGTCCGGTGTAGAACCGATACCGACAATTTTGTAGGTCGCATCTGCCAGTATGATGCTGTCTCCGACATGCAGATCCTTTTCCTCACAATACCGCTTTTCCAGCACGATCTCGTCCTCTGTCTGTGCCAATTTTCCTTCTTCGAGTGCGATCAGGTCGATCTCTTCACGATTTTGGTATACACGAAGTGTACTGTGGTCTTCCATGCCAAAGTCCAGATAAAACTGTTTCTCCAGCCTGACACCCTTTTTTTCCAGCTTTTCCGTTTCTGTATCTGTCAGCGGGACAAATACACCGAATTGTCCGTCTTCCAACTGATTTTTTTCTGCCTGCTTTTCGGAACCGATGATGATCGTATCCGCTGCACCCACGATACTGACAACCAGATACATGACAAATATGATCAGTGCAGAAAGTGCCAGATAACGAAACAGATTTTCTTTCAGATCCCGTAAGATTCTTTTTCGTAATACTTTCTGCATCTTATAAATCCTCCAATTCTCTTGCCGGTACTCTTACTTCGTTTTCATAGCTCTTACTGATCAGACCATCTTTGATGATCAGCACCTTATGTACCATGTTTTTAATGGAATTATTATGCGTAACGATCAGCATTGTCGTTCCGTATTTTGCATTGATCTCTTCCAGCAGGATCAGAATATCACGGCTTGTTTTGGAATCCAGCGCACCGGTCGGCTCATCACAGAGTAACAGTTTCGGATTTTTGATCAGTGCTCTTGCTATGGCACAACGCTGCTGCTGTCCACCGGAAAGCTGTGACGGAAATTTATTCTGGTGCTCCGTAAGTCCCAGCGTCTGCATCAGATCATTGATATCCAGCGGATGTTCTGTCAGATATTCGCAGACCTGGATATTTTCCTTTACGGTCAGATTCGGAACCAGATTGTAAAACTGGAAGATAAAACCAAGCTGATCTCTTCTGTATTCGGACAACCTATCCTGCTTCATTCCTACGATCTCTGTTCCATCCACCACAATGGAACCTGATTCTGCAGTATCCAGTCCGCCGATGCAATTTAATAGTGTGGACTTGCCGGAACCACTCGTTCCCTGGATCACACACATCTGTCCTTTTTCCACTTCTGTATTGATTCCCTTCAATACCTGTACATAGCTTCCGTTTTCCCCATAGTTCTTTTTTAAGTCCCTGACCTCTAAATACATTTTTTCTCCTCCTGCCTGAAAATTTGTTATTTGCTAATTGAGAATATTTTCTCATTTACATAACAGTGTTATGTTTTGATCCAAATAATTGCGCACGGTTTACGTGCGCTTAATTCTTGGTTTCCTTCCTCTTTCATACTCAAAAATTCCGCTACTTCGTAGCGCCGCAGCTTCGCTGCTTATGATTATCTCTACAGGAACCTCATCCCATGCATAATTGCCTGCGGCAATGGGCTGAGGCCGCATCATGCATCTTTGATACATGACATACTACGCTCGGATGAAACCTTCTGTAACGAGCCCTGCTCGTTACTTAGCGATAAGGCATCCTCCCACTTCGTGGGTCCCTCCTTATCACAAGCTACAAAGATGGACATCCAGCCGGCTACCAGATAGTCGACGATTTTTCCGATATGCTGCTGCGCCTTTTCCTCAGAAGGCTCATGCTGGAGCATATGCACAAAAACATCGATCTGCATATGAGCGATCCAGTGGATCGTATAATCATCGATCCGCTCTATTCCGGCCTGTGCTGCCATACTGTCTGCCAGATAGCGGTAATGCTGCTCTGCGATCGCTACAAACTCATCGACACAGTGTTCATATTTCGATCCCTGCGATTTTGTAATGGCAAGCAGCAATATATCATAATTCTGATACATGGCATGCAGAATCTGACGGGTCATCCTGATGTCATCCGCATCCCCGGTTTCATTCTGGACACCGCTTTTGATCATCTCCTGCTCCGCCTGAAAATGCTGCCGGATATACTCACGAAGCTTCTGTAAGGTTGGCTCTACCAGCTGCGTGAACAGATCTTCTTTATCCTGAAAGAAGAAGTAAAGTGCTCCTGTGGTCACACCTGCATTTTTACAAATGCTGCGAAGGCTTGCCTGCATATATCCTTTTTCTAAGAACTCCTGCTTGGCACTTGCCAGGAGCTTTGCCTTGGTTTCTTTTTCGTCTTTCATATAAAAGCTCCTTTGCTCCCTTCTTATTGCAGCAGATAACATTGTTATGTTAGTTGAGACTTCACATATTGTCAAGCATAATTTTTAATTTTATTTTGCTGTGGGATCGGGATATTTGATCAGTTCGTATAATTTACTGCCGTTTTTGCAGGTACGGATACCTGCCAGTTCCATGCCAAGATGTCTGTATTTATCGCTTTTTAACTTTGCATCGGTGTCCAGTACGACCGGAAGCCCCAGTCTGTTGCCCTCGGCAAACGCAATCTCCAGTGCTTTCCGCATATAGCCTTGCCCCTGGTATTCTTCCCGCACACATACCAGTCCGACAAACAGATATTTTTGTTTCTTCTTTTTCAGTTCCTTTTCAATGGAAGAAGATCCCCCGCTTCCGATAATGCTGAGCATCCGTACCACTTCACCAAAAGAGGAACCTGCAAACATCCCTTTTATCAGCTTTTTGCCTGCCTTCAATCCCACTTTTTCATCACTGCGCTTATAGGCAATAAATGCTTCCTGCTGCGGGCCCGTTGTATAGAGCATACCTGCCTGCAGCACCATTTCCACATAGCCATTAATATAGCTGACGACAGCATCTTTGCTGCTGTATGCGGAAACAAGCCCCTTCTCGCCCTCTGCATATTCATAATAACCGAACGCATGCCCGATCGCATTGATATCTTTTTCTAATAATGTTTCAACCTTCATGATTTCCCTCACATATATAATTTTCTATGGTACGTAGCATAATGGAGATCGTATCATCCAGTGCTGACTCTACCATTGTTGCTCTTGATTCCCGCATGGCATAAATACTTTTGATCAGATTTGCAACAACACCGTGATCCACATCTTTCCGGGCATCTGACATCATAGACAGCCACCTTTCCAGCTCTGCCATCTGATTTTTAGCTTTGAAATAATCGGGATCGACCAGATGCTTCTGTATCCAGAGGAAATCTTCTATTGTAACAAATCGAAGCAGATCATAATCACTGTATAGATACTCATGAAAAAACTGAAAGAATTCATGTGTTGTCATCTGCTTCCTGCCCGCAAGCGCAGCCTGCCACATTTCTTCTACCTTCTGTCCCGCATATGCCATGAGTGCCCGCAGGTAACTTTCCTTGGAGTCATAAAAATGATAGAAGCTGCCTTTTGCGATCTGGCATCGCTTCGTCAGTTTATCCACTGTCATGCGCTGCACGCCGTATTCTTTCAAAAGCTGCAGCCCTTCCGTAAACATGTTCTCTCTGATCTTTTCCTGTTCCTGTACCGAAAAATGCATTATTTATCCTCTTTTTTACGCAGGAGCGTATCATCCCTTCTCTGTAGTCCTTCCAGCCAGAGCAATATCGTATCCATTGCTACCTGCTGATTTCCTACATTGCAGTGATCCGCACCCTGTTCTTTCTCTGTAATTTCGCGTGCTGCGATCGATCTGGCGTTTTTCAACATCAGCATCTGTCTGCCAATGGATGCTCTTGCATTCATAGTATCCTTACTGCCGCCAATGATCAGATAGTCTTTTGTCAGCTTATCTGCCAGTGGTCTGAGATCGATCCTGTGCAGATAACGGAGCAGTGCGTAAACGCCCTTTGCCCCTGTTCTGTGATAATAGGTATCAAAAAACTGCATCCCTTTTCCCTTTTTCAGCATATAGATCAGATCGATCAGCCAGCCAAATAAGAATAGGATCAGATTCAATATCCCCCAGACGAGTGCTCCCACAATTCTGGAATCATGGAAATTCAGCGCAAGTGCCGGGAACTGTGCTACGCTGACACAACGTGTGATCCGCTCATCAAAGGCCGAAGCGCGCGGTGCATAAAAACCACCGTAAGACTGCCCGACCAGTGTCACATCGGAGAGCTTCATATAGTCAAGCACTGCCTTTACCGGCTTCTCCCATTCGATTGGAAGTGTTGCCCCATGCAAACGGATCGTTGCGCCCTGTCCGGGACCTTCAAACAAATATACCGTATAACCGTGCTGTCTTAAATACATGCACTGTGGGAAAAATTCCTCATAATTGGAATCGAAGCCTCCATGTACCACAATATCACCTTTTGATATGCCGTCCGGATTCATTTTCAAAAGCGGCAGTGTATATGTTTCATACGGTACTTCCACCTTTTCTACGATCGGATGCTCCCCGGAAAAGAAATCCTCAAAATAAGTAAAGAACAACTCTCTTGCTTTTTTCCAGCATTTCAGTGCATCCGGATCCTTCCAGTCCATATAAAACTCTGCCATCCGGTAAAATCCCATTGCACTTCTGAGGTTGCCTTTTGCATACTCCTCATCCGCTACACGCATCAGAACTGTTTTCCAGCTTTTGATGTCCTTGATCTGACTCCCAACCTTTCGTACCTCATCCAGATCACCCATATCCATATTGACTAGACGGTTCAACTGAAAATTGATACTGGCATTGTCATTCAGATGATACATACCTACCGGCAGTTCAATCGGTTTAGTGATATCATATTGTTCCCTTTCGTCCATGATCTCTCCCCTTATATGACTGTTTTTGTTGGTCACTTATATGTTAGTCTTTTCTAACTTACTTGTCAACCATAAACGTTCAGTCTAAGATCATGCACGCATCACAAATTTCTTTTACCCAGCGGTCTGCATCCAGCAGAAGCTCCTCATGCTGCAGGTCAAACTCCCGGATATCCGGGTCTGCAAAATGCAGTTTATAGCGATCCAGATACTTTTCTCCCATTTTCTTTGCATAGAAAACATGGATCACCGTGCCCGGCACATTGATATGCTCACCCACCTTTGTATACAGATCGGTGCAGAACTGGTTTTTCATGGATTCTTTGGAAATAAAGGACATATCCAGACTGCCATCTCCCTTCATGATCTCCATGAAACGCTTCATATAGTCTGAACTGTCATTTCCATCATTCATTTTCTTATCAAACATCTTTTGAAACGGTGAGCTGCCTTTTCCCGTGATCAGCGGGTAAAACATCGGTATCATGATCGCCGTTTCCAGCTTTGCCAGCCACTTCGGTGCCTGATCCATATCACTGGATCCAATGATCGCATGCTCAATATGGATCTTACGGCGGCTGACCAGAAGCGATACAAAGGATCCCCCAAGAGAACAGCCGTAAGCCGCATAAAGTTTTCCATCCAGCTTTTCTTTGATGTACTGCTCGATCTTTTCTGTCTCATCCAGTTCGGAGATAAATGTGGAATGCTCTGTCTCGTCAAATCCGCTGTAGCTGACAACCAATGTGCGGAAATGCTCCGAAAGTCCCGGGATCACATGCCCGAAATTCGATTTCCAATAACAACAGGTTCCGGGAAACAGCATGATGACCGGCTTATCAGCCTCTCCAAATTCATATACTTTCATATGTATCCGCCTCGTATAGTTAGTCTTTTCTAATCACGATTATTCTAGCATACCCTCATGTTTTTTTCCACTGTCTGTATTCTTTTCTGTGTTCTATTTTTATTTTCGTTTTATATGGCATGTTATGTAAACTGATTAGTTGCTTCTTTGCATACATCAACCCAGGAAGCTCCTGTAACCTGTGCCAGCTCGGAAACCGAAAGTCTGACTGCACTGTGGTCATCCCCCGCTGCCGGATACACGGTCTCAAACTGCTTCAGGCTTTCATCCAGATAAACAGTGATGCCATCCTTGATTCCAAACGGGCAGACACCGCCCGGCGCATGACCGACTGCTGCCTCCACTTCTTCAAACGGAATCATTTTTGCCTTTATATGAAAGGTATCCTTGTATTTTCGGTTATCAATCCTTGCCGTCCCTTCTGTCAGGATCAGTATTACCTGCTCTCCCTGATAAAAGGACATGGTCTTTGCGATCATTCCCGGCTCTACCCCAAGTGCCGCTGCTGCCAGATCAACCGTCGCCGTTGACTGCTCCAGCTTTATGATCCTGTCTGCAAATCCTGCCTGTTCCAAATATGCTTCTGCTTTTTCAAGTGCCATCTGTCTTCTCCTTCCTGTCCGCCATTCATCTGACGGGTAGATTATAGCATGTTTCCACCCAATTTGATATAATACTGTGAAAGAACCCGTCAACGATTTTACACAGAAAAGCTGTCTATTCCCGGGAGTCATTATGTATCCATATCCACTTGAAAACGAAACAAATGATGTTACGCTACAATATAAAAATCCACTGCGGGAAGAGTCCCATCCGGAGCTTGCTCCGGATTTCCCCTACAAATATATTGACCGTGCTTTTTCCGAAAAACAGATGGGTGCTCCGTGGCACTGGCACACCCAGCTTGAAATTTTTTATATGGAAAAAGGCGATCTGCTCTACCGTACGCCCGGTGAAAGCATGCTCTTTTTGGAAGGCTCCGGTGGTCTGATCAACACAAACGTCCTGCACCGCACAAGAATCCATTCCGGCTGCTCTGCAGTTTCGCAGAAGATCCATATTTTCAGTCCTTCTTTTCTCGCTGAAAAAGGAAGCCGGATCTATCAGCGTTATGTTTTACCAGTGCTGCAATCTCCGCAGACTATTTTCCCGTTTTCCGATACCGGGAATGCACTTGTCCGCAGTTCCTTTCTGCTGACAAATAGCAGCCCCGGCTATGAACTGAAGCTCCGGGAAGTTTTAAGTCAGCTTGTGCTTACCTGCTATGAAGATATCGCTTCCCAGCCAACCGCCGTTTCCAAACAAACCGACCATAAACTGCTTGGCATGATCGCATTTATAGAGGAGCATCTGAGTGAAAAGCTGTCCGTTTCGGATATTGCAGGCTCCGTCTATATCAGTGAACGCGACTATTATCGCAGATTCCACAGTATGCTGGATGAAACGCCGCAGCACTTTTTACAGAGTATGCGGCTGGAAAAAGCCTGTCAGCTTTTAAAAGAAACGGATCTGCCTGTCCATGAGATTGCTGCGCGCTGTGGCATGGACAGCAGTTATTTCAGCGTAGTATTTTCCCGTTCGTATGGGCAAAGTCCCAGTGCCTATCGTTTGGCAGGATTTTCATAGTATTTTGGCAGTTTTCCTTCTGTAAAGCCTATCATTTTGGCAGTATTATGATAAATAAGAATAGAACTACTTGTTGAATCGATACGGGAGGCAGTTTATGAAGCGAAAACAAAAACAATTTTTATTTATGATACTCGGCAATGTCCTTTGCGGTTTCAGCGTTGGGATGTTCCGGTTTGCAGATTTTGGGATCGACCCTTTCAATCTGGGCGTGATGGGGCTCTGGCATATGCTGCGCCTGTTTGATTATGGCACCTTTTATCTGCTCCTATGCCTGCTTCTCCTTGTGATCGACTTTTTCTTTCTCGACCGGAAGAAGCTCGGCTTAGGCACTGTTGCCAATATGTTTTTGGTCGGCTACGTGATCGAATTTTCTTACTGGATGTGGCAGAAGCTGTTTCCGTCTCCGGCTCTCCTACTCCGTTTTGTCTTTTTAGGACTTGCCCTTGTGCTATTGTGCTTCAGTTCCGCACTGTATTATGTTTCCGCACTTGGGGTATCCCCTTATGATGCGATCCCGCTGACGATCTCGGAGCGTGGCAAGCTTCCTTTTAAATTTGTCAGAGTTACCGCTGACTTCCTTTGGGTCATCATCGGTCTTCTAGGCAGGCAAAAGCCGGGCATTGCAACACTGCTCATCGCTTTCTGTCTCGGTCCTTTTATTGAAGCCTTCCATCCGCTTTGCCATTTTCTGTTAGAGGGAAGTAACAAACATACCGGCGATATACTTTAAACAGAGACAAGATTCGCATAAGCAAAAAAAGAAAGACCGGATCTTCCGGTCTTTCTTTTTCTAACTTTTTGTCTTAGTTTCCGTATTTCTCCATCTGTTCTTTGATCAGTGCTTTGTCTTCAAAGTAATTGATCTTCATGGAACGTCTTACCTCGGCAAGTGTCTCGGCAGCAACCTTTTCTGCCTTTTCACTGCCTTCTTTTAAGATATCAAATACAGTCGGGATGTCCTTCTCCCACTGCATACGTCTCTCACGGATCGGTGCCAGCTCAGCCTGCATTACGTTGTTCAGGAATTTCTTTACCTTCACATCACCAAGTCCGCCTCTTGTATAATGCGCCTTCAGTTCATCCAGATTCGCATAATCCGGTAAGAATTCAGCAAAGTATTCGTCCTTACAAAAAGCATCCAGATAAATAAATACCGGATTGCCCTCTACCTTACCCGGATCCTCTACACGCAGATGGTTCGGATCGGTAAACATGGACATAACCTTTTTCTTGACATCTGCCTCTGTATCGGAAAGGTAGATACAGTTACCGAGTGACTTACTCATCTTTGCCTTACCATCAATACCGGGAAGTCGCATACATGCCTGATTGTCCGGCAGCATGATCTTCGGATCTACCAGTGTTTCGCCGTATACTGCATTAAATTTATGTACGATCTCTTTTGTCTGCTCCAGCATCGGCATCTGATCTTCTCCGACCGGAACAACCGTTGCTTTAAATGCTGTAATATCTGCCGCCTGACTGATCGGATACGTAAAGAATCCGACCGGAATGCTGGCTTCAAAATTACGCATCTGGATCTCTGCCTTTACAGTAGGATTTCTCTGCAGTCTGGAAACGGTAACCAGATTCATATAGTAGAAGGATAACTCCGTCAGCTCCGGAACCATAGACTGGATAAATAACGTAGAAACCTTTGGATCCAGCCCGCATGCAAGATAGTCAAGCGCAACTTCTACGATATTCTGTCTGACCTTCTCCGGGTTGTCCGCGTTATCGGTCAGTGCCTGTGCATCTGCGATCATAATATAAATATCATCATAGTTTCCTGTATTCTGCAGCTCAACACGTCTGCGCAGTGAGCCGACATAATGTCCGACATGCAGCTTTCCTGTTGGTCTGTCACCTGTTAAAATTACATTTCTCATTGTTTTTTACTGTCCCTTTCAAGCTTTTCTTCAATACCTTTATTATAACAGAGCCCACCTATAAATCAACAACTATCTCTCTGTATAAAAAAGCCGGTCAAAATCTACGATCCTGCTCTTTTTGTTTATTACTTCCACGGTTGTCACCGCACAATTTTTCGGAACACCGCCACGCCAGATATCCGTTTTATCTGCAAAGAAATTACATAAAAAGCAACGACCCGCCGCTCCGTGTGTGGAGATCAGGATATGCTTATCCTGATATGCCGGTTCTGCCAGAAGCGACTGATAAAAGTCTGCCGTCCTTTGGATCACCTGCGAAACCGTCTCCCCATGCGGCGGTACCTCGCAGTATAACGGATTCTCATAAAACTGCTTCTTATAATCCGCCGGCAGAATGGTACTGTCGATCAGCGACTCTCCTTCCCAGTCTCCAAATGAGATCTCCTGGATCCGTTCATCTGTCAGAATAGGAATGTTTCTGCCTTCTGTAATACAGTCAGCTGTCTGCAACGCTCTTTGCAAAGGGCTTGAGATCACCAGATCGATCGGTATATCCTTCATACCGATCCCTGTTTCCTTTGCCAGCCTGATGCCCTCCTCTGCCAGCGGGATATCGGTCTGTCCCTGCAGCCGTCTTACTTTATTCCATGCGGTTTCCCCATGCCTTATCACATATAAGATCATTTGTCCGTTTCCTCGTATGCTTTATATTTTTTCAGCTCTGCAATATACTTCTCACCGAGCACAGTCAGTGGCATATTTTTCTTCTTAATATATCCGATTTCCATCTTCTCATCGGTATCAAACGGAACCGCCACATATTCGTCTCCGTTTAATTCATTACAGATAATACCGGAGCATAATGTATATCCATTCAGTCCGATCATCAGATTCAGCATCGTTGCACGATCATCCGCCTTAATACTCTGTCTGTATTCATGCGTGGAAAATACTTCTTCTGCCAGATAAAAGGAATTGTTATCTCCCTGCCCGAATGCCAGATTCGGATAGGGGCGCAGATCCTCAAATGTAATCTTCTCCTTTCCCGCCAGCGGATGTGAGCTTGCCATAAATACATAGATATCACAGGAAAACAGCGGCTTAAACTCCAGTGCATTTTCCCGGAAGATCTTGGAGAGTGCTTCGCGGTTAAACTCATTCCGATACAAAACGCCGATCTCACTGTGCTGCTTTTTGACATTTTCGATCACTTCATAGGTCTTTGTCTCATGCACGGAAAATTCATAGTCATCCATTTCCAGTTCCTTTGCCACCTTGATAAACGCCTGCACGGCAAAGGTATAATGCTGCATGGAAACACTGAATTTCTGTTTCTGCATTTTCTTTTCGATAAATTTTTCTTCCATCAGACGATACTGCTCGATCATCTGTCTGGCATATCCTAAGAAATCCTCTCCCTCTGCGGTGATCACAATACCGCGGCTGGAACGCTGGAACAGTGGAAAACCGATCTCCTCTTCCAGATCACGGATCGTTACGGACAGACTCGGCTGCGAGATAAAAAGCTCTGCTGCCGCCTTATTCATGGATTTATTTTTTGCAATGCAAACTGCATAGCGAAGCTGTTGAAGTGTCATATGTCATTTTCCTTTGTGTTATGTAAGCTATTATGAATTACCCCAGTGCAACATCCAGTGCCATCATCAGCGTAAAACCGACTGCAAATACAACGGTTCCGATGTTAGAATGGTTACCCTCAGACATTTCCGGTATCAGTTCCTCTACGACAACATACATCATGGCTCCTGCCGCAAAGCTTAAAAGATATGGAAGAACCGGTAAAATAAAAGATGCCGCCAGGATCGTAAGGAGTGCACCGATCGGTTCTACCAGCCCGGATAATGAGCCATAAACAAATGCCTTTGTCTTACTCATGCCCTGGCCGCGCAGTGGCATGGAAATGATCGCGCCCTCCGGGAAGTTCTGGATTGCAATACCGATGGCAAGAGCCAGTGCACCTGCCGCGGTGATCGTACTGTTGCCTGCCATATAGCCTGCAAATACAACGCCGACCGCCATTCCTTCCGGAATATTGTGCAGCGTTACCGCCAGAAGCAGCATGGTCGATTTCTGCCATGACTTCTTCGGACCTTCTGCTTCTTCACTCTTCATATGCAGATGCGGGATCACATGATCCAGCAAAAGTAAAAACAAAATGCCGACCCAGAACCCGGCTACTGCGGGGACAAATGACCATTTTCCCATTGCCGCCGACTGTTCCATGGCCGGGATCAGCAGACTCCAGATGCTTGCTGCCACCATGACACCTGCTGCAAAGCCCGTCAGGGCTCTCTGCACAAGATCTCCGATATTTTTTCGTAAAAAGAAAACACAGGCAGAACCAAGTACCGTTCCAAGAAACGGTATCAGGATGCCTCTTATGATCTCAATATTCATCTTTCCTCCTGCTAACTGCCGATTTCCATTGCGATCTCACCGCCAATGGAAACCACGCCATCTATGGAAGCCGCTGTGACCTTCCCCTGCGAGAATGTAACGGATGCTGTAATACAGCCGCCGGGCTGCTGTATGTCATAGGTGCATGTTTCCTGCTCTGCTGCGGTCTGTTCACACTGCTGTTGTGCCAGATAGGAAGCTGCTGCCACACTGCCCGAACCGCAGCTGTTTTCATAAACAAGACTATCCGTGGCACGAACGTGTACTGCCGGTGTCATTCTATATCCTTCCGCAGTTTTTTCCAGATACATGACGCCCGCGGCTTCTGCATCATATTTCTGATACAAAAGAGAAAGCATTTTTTTCAGATCGTCCGGCTCCGGCATTTTCTTTTCTGTGATCAGATGCACAATTCCTTCAAATACAACAACCGGATAACTGCCAAGTCCGACAGAAAGCTCATCGATCTTAAGCGGACATGGCATCTGTGCTTTTGCACTGTCCCTCGCCGGGTCGGTTTCGATCCGCATAGGAGCACTGTTTCCGCTGATCTCGATCACGGCTTCCTGCCTGCGCATTTTTTTTGCGATATACTTTCCAAAGCTGCGCGCTGCATTTCCGCAGAATTCACCACCCATCATCTGAAGACGCGCCTCGCCTCCCAGCTTTGGCTCCGTTATAAATCCTACCTGTTCTACCTTCCACTGCGGATCCTGCATGATCGCTGCAGCCACCGATCGGTAGTCGTCATCTGCCACACCATCCTTTACGATTGCTGTGATATTTCCCGCCGGGTCCGCAATCACAAAATGAATTTCCATTTTTTTCTCCCTGTCACTTTGATCAAGACGAGATGCGCTCTGCAAATCCCGCTCTGATCAGCGGTCGTCAAATGCACCGCACAAATGCGTATATTTTCCTCGTCGCCATCACTCAAAAATCCTGCCGGCCTCGCCGTCAGTCGTGCTTCGCACTTTACGATTTTTTCGTTGTACGTTCAGTCAAAATCAAATACAAGCTTCGCTTGTGCTTGATTTTGTTCCTCACTACAGAGACGAGATGCGCTCTGCGAATCTCGCTCTGATTAGCGGTCGTCAAATGCACCGCATAAATGCGTGCATTTTCCTCGTCGCCATAACAAAAAGAGAGAGCAGACCTCTGCTCTCTCCGGGTTTTATTACTTATTTACCAAGGCAAACCATTGCAGGCAGATTGTAGTCTTCATAATTTGCTACGATCTTGTCAAATGTACCGTCAGAAACCATCTCATTGAGTGTATTCTGTACCTGATCGCGAAGCTCTGTATTGCCCTTCTTAAAGCTGATCGCATACTGCTCTGTAGAAATTGGTGTATCAAGCTGGCGGAACATATCGCCTCTTGAGCTGATCTGATACTGTGCTACACCGATATCAACAGCAATGGCATCGATAGAACCTGCTTCCAGATTCATGAATGCGCTGTTGTAGTCAGCTACCTGCTGCAGATCTGCAAAAGTTGCTGCCAGTGCAATATTGTCTTTGTTATCTTCACTGTCATCTGTCAGTGCTGTCAGTGCGGAAGAATCAGCCTGTGTTGCCACTACCTTACCTGCCAGATCTTCTAAAGACTGGATATCGGAATCTGCTGCAACAACTACAACGATACTGTTGTCTACATATGGCTCACTGAAAGTATAATCATCCTCTCTGCCTGTCATGGTAAAACCATTCCAGATACAGTCGATAGAACCTGAATTCAGTTCCATATCCTTTGCATCCCAGTCGATCGGCTGCTTTACAAGCTCCCATCCATTACGATCGCAGACTTCCTGTGCCAAATCAAGGTCAAATCCGACATATTCACCGTTTTCATCCATATAACCATATGGCGGGTATTCTGCATCAAATCCGACAATAAGCTGTGTTCTGTCGCCTGCTGCTGTTTCATCTGCTGCGTCTGTTGCTTCATCTGCTGCGTCTGTTGCTTCATCACTTGCTGCTGCATCTGTTGCTTCATCTGTAACGGCATCTGTTGCTGCTGCATCACTTGCTGTGTCCTCTGCGCTGCTGCCACATCCGATCATGCTCATGGCAAGAACGGCTGACAGGATCACTGCTGTCACCTTACTGCTTTTTTTCATCTTTTCTCCTCCTCCGGTATGTTACATACCTGTTAGCTATCTACAGATTTTACTCTGTAACATCGTATAACAAGCCACATTATACCATTGAGGTGTCGTTTTTTCAACTCTTATGAAACAGAGAAAACCCCTTTTTCTCTTCTGCCTCCCCGGTTGTAATGCCAAGCACCTTGTATCCGGTTGCTTCAATGGCTGCTTTTACCTTCTCTTCATCAACCGGCTGCTCTGTCAGAATTTCTGTTGTACCTTTCTTATGAGAGGAAGATACTTTCTTTACCTCGATCGCATTTCTGACTGCATCATTGACATGGCTTTCACACATGCCACACATCATACCGTCTACTTTTACTGTTGTTTTGATCATATTCTCGTCTCCTTCTAATGTTTCATCCTGCACAGATTCCATGTCTGTCTGTGCTTCTTTTACCTGCACTCCGTTCTTTTTTACAGAGGCTGATTTATGAGTTACTTTTTTATCTTTAGACGCATCGTACATCCGAAACAGGTTCAGACGAAGTGCGTTAGATACAACACAAAAACTTGACAGGCTCATTGCAAGCGCACCGAACATCGGATTTAATTTCCATCCAAACAGCGGGATCCAGACACCCGCAGCCAGCGGAATACCGATCACATTATAGAAAAATGCCCAGAACAGATTTTCATGGATATTTTTCAGCGTTGCGCGGCTTAACCGGATCGCTGCCGGAATATCAGAAAGGCGGCTCTTCATCAGTACGATATCCGCCGCATCCATGGCGATATCCGCACCTGCACCAATGGCAATACCGATGTCTGCACGAGTCAGCGCAGGTGCATCATTGATACCGTCACCGACCATGATCGTCTTGCCCTGCTGCTTCAGGGAACTGATCACCTGCTCCTTGCCATCCGGCAGAACACCTGCGATCACTTCATCCACACCTGCCTGTTTACCGATCGCACGGGCTGTCTGCTCATTGTCTCCGGTTAACATAACAACTTTTATGCCCATATTCTGTAATTCTGCGATTGCCTGTGGGCTATCCTCCTTGATCACATCCGCCACAGCGATCATACCAAGAAGTTTTCCGTCTCTGACAAACAAAAGAGGTGTTTTCCCCTGCTTTGCAAGCTGCTCTGCCTGCTGTTGCAGCTTCTCCCCGTTTTCCTCAATTTTTTCTCTGATAAAAGTATAACTGCCACCGAGCAGACTGCTGCCTTCTGTCTTACCGCTCAGTCCGTTGCCCGGAAGTGCGGTAAAATCTGTGATCATCCGTGGCTTCAGTTCTCTGCTCTGTGCCTCCTCCAGCACGGCTTTGGCAAGCGGATGCTCACTTTTCTGTTCCAGTGTATACGCCATGGTAAGTAATTCTTCTTCCGAAATACCTTCTGCCGGAAGCACATCCGTTACCTTTGGCTCACCGCGCGTGATCGTACCTGTCTTATCCAGTGCAACGATCCGGGTTTTTCCTGTTTCTTCCAATGAGACAGCTGTTTTAAATAAAATACCGTTTTTTGCTCCCATACCGTTGCCTACCATGATCGCAACCGGTGTTGCAAGTCCGAGTGCACATGGACAGCTGATGACCAGAACGGAAATACCTCTCGCCAGTGCATAGGCAAAATTCTGTCCTGCCAGAAGCCATACCAGTGTAGTGATCACTGCAATCGTGATAACGACCGGTACAAAAACACCGGATACCTTATCTGCAACCTTAGCGATCGGTGCTTTTGTTGCAGATGCATCTTCCACAAGCTTGATGATCTGGGAAAGTGTGGTATCCTCACCGACTCTCGTTGCTTTGCAGCGCAGAAACCCCGACTGGTTGATCGTAGCAGAACGTACCATATCTCCTTCTGCCTTATCGACCGGAATACTTTCGCCTGTGATGGCAGCTTCATTGACTGCACTGTTTCCTTCAATGATCTGTCCGTCCACCGGAATGTTTTCTCCGGGTCTGACAACAAAAATATCACCTTTTTGTACTTCATCAATGGATACGGTAACTTCTTTTCCGTCTCTTTCAACCACTGCTGTTTTCGGGGCAAGAGAGATCAATGACTTTAAAGCATCTGTTGTTTTTCCCTTGGATCTTGCCTCCAGCATTTTGCCTACTGTGATCAATGTCAGGATCATCGCTGCCGATTCAAAGTAAAACTCCATCATATATTCCATGACAAGCTCTGCATTCCCGTCTGTCTGTGCCCTTGTCATGGCAAGCAGTACGTAAACACTCCAGACAAACGATGCCATGGAGCCCATGGCTACCAGCGTGTCCATATTCGGTGATCTGTGCCACAGTGCTTTGAATCCGCTGATAAAAAACTGCTGGTTGATCACCATGATAATGGCTGCCAGTATCATCTGTACCAGCCCCATTCCCACATGGTTATCCGTAAACCACGCAGGCAGCGGCCAGCCCCACATCATATGTCCCATGGAAAAATACATGAGCACGATCAAAAATACGACCGATGCGATCAGACGTTTTTTTAACAGTGGTGTCTGTGTATCCTCCAGTCCTGTCTCTGCTTCCTTATTCTCTTCCTTTGCATTCTTTAATGAGGCTCCATAGCCTGCTGCTTTAACTGCCTCTATGACCGCACTGCTTTCCGCCGTTCCTTCCACACCCATGGAATTGGTCAGCAGACTGACGGAGCAGGTCGTTACGCCCGGTACTTTGGTAACTGCTTTTTCCACCCTGGCACTGCAGGCTGCGCAGTTCATACCGGTTACATGATATTGTTCCATCATTTCTCACTCTTTCTGTATCTTTTTATTTCATAAGTTTCTGCAGGGTATTCATCAGCTCATCCACAACCTCTGTCTTTCCTTCCTGAATATCCCTTACCACACAGGAATGGATATGACTCGATAATAGTTCTTTATTAAAAGCATTCATGGCTGCACTGACCGCTGAAGACTGCACTAAAATATCGTTGCAGTAAGCATCGTTTTCCAGCATTTTCTGAATTCCTCTGATCTGTCCTTCAATGCGGTTTAAGCGGTTCATCAGTTTTTTCTTTTCTTCCGCCTCTCGCGCAGTCTTCCGCTGGCAGCAACATGGCATTTCTTTGCATTCCGATTCTTTTTTAGTATCTTTCATCTGCCTTTTCTATATTCCTTTCTTCGTTACACGTTCGGGTGAAACCAAATGCCAGCTTCGCTGTCGCTTGGTTTCCTTCCTCACTTTATATACCCCCACAGGGTATTTGTCAAGGAGAATTTTTCTCAAAAAATAAGAGCGGTTCTCCGGCTCTTATGCACATCTGCTTATACAGCATGCTACTTTTATCTCTTTTTATACAAAACAAGCTCCGGATTTTCTCCCTCTGCCTCATACGTGCTGATCATAATAAAATCCATATTTGCAAGGACACCAAAGCAAAAAGTTTGATGCGTAATTACCGTTGATTTAATAGAGAATGAACCGAAGGAAGGTGCGCCGCTAATGTCCGAAGAACGCTTCTGGAAAGGAAAAGTTTTTCCTTGAAAAGAGAAACGCCATCTGCATGAACTGCGGACGAGTGATGCCGTGGGACGAGCGTTATTCCTTTGAACAGCTTGCCACCGCTTACGAGTACAGCAGTACCAGCGGCGCAGAACGAGCTTACAAAAAGATCGTGGACAAGCTGACCGGACTTCTGGTGGATGCCGGTGTGCTCGGTGTGGTGGAATTGAAGCTGACCGACAAAAACAAAAAAATCGCAGCCGCTGCATACCAGTACAAAGCAGTACATCGGTATGCCAACGACGACAATGAATGGGGAGAAATCCGTTTTGACTTTTCTACCGGAACTGCGGAGATCCCAAAACTGGCAGACGGCCATTTGAGCAGAACGAACGTCTTTGCAAAGATCGCAATCCGTCAAATTCTGAAACTCTCCATGAGCGAGCTTCCGAAGAAATTGACGATTCCCTTTGAGTTGGAATTGGAGAAAATACGGTACGGGAGCTGATCGCTGCGGCGGGTTATATATACCTCTTGCGCCCCCGTTGACACAGAAAATCTTTCCGCACTGCTACAAGATTTCCTATGCCAACTACACACGAACAGTCGGATTTTGCTCATTGCAAATTCCTTGTCTTTTGTAGCTTACAGCCCACAAAATCCGCCTGTTCTGCTGCCGCCGAAAAGTGTCTGTCCGGCGTGGGACAGCCCCTTTCCAGCGTCAGCGGTCGCAAAAGGTATAACACACTAGACTTTCCAAAGGAAAATCGTGTGCCAACAGGGATGCTTCTCGCCCCTATTGGAACCCCCGAGCCAAGGGATTGCATCCCTCTGGACACCCACATATTTTCCTCGAAAATGGTACCCAAACTGTAAAAATGCAGTTTGATACCTTTCCTCAGAAAATACAAAACCGCTGTAATCTCCATCCTTACGAGGATGAAAATTACAGCGGTTTTCTTTGTGCGCTTCCGGTGAAAGTTAAAATCAGAACAACTTGCTGTGTTCTCTTTTCACAATTTCACCCATCTGTTCCGGAGGCTCAACACAGCCGCCCTCAAACCACATCTTTGCAACAGCATACACGCCGTTTCTGAAAAACAGATTTTTGTAGTCGGCTGATTTTTTGCTCATGCCGAGCTTAAAGTAAATCGTAAACACATCAGCATTTGCCTTTATATACTCGAAGAGCCAAGTAAATTCTCCATCAGCGTGTGGCTGCTCAGTAACACGCTTTTCTATTCTTTCAGCATAAGCGTTTGCCAGAGCGAATACATCCGCATGATTTTCGTAAAATGCGCTGCGGCTGATTTCAGCTTTTTCACACAGTTCGGATACGGAAATATCTTTCAGCTCTTTTCGTTCAGCAAGAGAACAAATGCGGCATCTATGGCATTTATCGTTTTTTTCTGACGCTGGTTGTTTTTGGTGTTCATGCGTCCTCCTTACTTCATCAGCTCATCCGACAAGCGGAGAACTTCGGGAGCAATCCGCTCACGCTCTGCTTTCAGTGTGCGCTGGTAGGTGGGATAGGCGAGGCAAACAAGAACGATGCCCAAAACTCCAATCACAATGCCTACAAGCATCGAAAGAAACGAGCCGAACACGGTTCCAATGTCCGTCATGGAAATGCTCATGCCAAGCCCCATGATCAGAGCGCCGATGATGCCAACCGTCATGGAGCGAATAGTCGCTTTTTGAGTAGCACTTGCATCCAGTCGTCGAAGCTGCTCCATTTTGTTCTCTTCTGGAGCCTCATATTTTTTGCGGATCGCTTTTATCTCTTCCTGCTGTTTTGCAGAATATGTGTAGCTAAAACTTTCAGTTTCTTTCTTCTCCATTGATTTGCTCCTCTAACAGTTTCATTTTTTTACTGCTTTGCACAATCATATAAATTGCCATTCCGATGATAAAAGCAGAGACAACACCTCCGCTGGCACCCAGTAAAATTTTGCGTTCTGAAAGTGACATCGTGCCGTCACTGAATGTGGTCAGCATTGTGGCTTCCAAGGTCAGCATGGAAACGCAGGCAGCAGCAAGTCCGATTGCTTTCGATGCGGAATAGACCGGACTGTTGTATTTGCGATATTTGACCACATTTACAATCGCCATCGTTAAGGTTCCGAATGTATACGCCGCCATTGCAATCGTAGTGATTTCGTGGTGTTCAAAGGTTCTGTTCCAGTACACCATAAAGAAGATCATCAGAGCAAGCGCCATATTCATCATCAAGAATGCTATGCCGCAGTTGCGGTATCGTACCAATTCGTCATGCATTTTTTCTCCTGCCCGATGTTTGCTTGTGTACCGAACAAGAAAGAAGCGCATGACAGCAAGACAAAGATAATACCCCGCCAGAGAGTAAAACCAAAATGTATGATGCCAGATACCAAGACCTAACTGAAAAACGGCATATGCAACATTCCAGAACAAAGAACCATACAAAGATACATTTACTCTCAGATGCGTATCGGTGAGCCAGCGGCGTACGTATTTGTTTTTGTCCCTAAAATCCTTAAAAAAACGAATCAGCGCCGGAACTCGGATGCACCATATCGTCAAAGTATATGCCGCAAGCACATAGGAGATATAAGCTGCAGCAGATTCTTCGCCGACAAAAGCCATGGAATAAACAAGCAGTACTGTGGCAACCGGCAATAACACAAGAAGGACGGCGATGTGGGGAAATAAAAGTGCTTTGCCAGTTTTCCTCCAGCTCATGTCAGTTCCTCCGCAATGCTACGGTAAATGTTGTGCCAACGCCCACCGCACTTTCAACGGCAATCTCGCCATGCATAATATCAATTACTCGCTTTACCAGTGCAAGGCCAAGACCGTTGCCTTGGGTTGCATGAGAAGTGTCGCCTTGATAGAACTTTTCAAAAATGTGTGCGCCAACGTCATCGGTCATCCCGCACCCGGTATCCTGCACTTTTACAATGGCATGGTGTTCCGTGCTGCTTAACCTTACCGAAACAGTGCCTCCGGCTTCAGTGAATTTGAACGCATTGGAGAACAAGTTGTTCCACACAAGGGCTAACAATTCTGCATCAGCCGTTATTTTTATATCCTCTGCAATATCTGTTTCAATTTCAATCTCTGCCGTTTCCCATACATTTTCATACTGCAAAAGGCATTCACAAAGTTGTTCACCCAAATCAAATTCTGTTACCTGCGGGAAAATCTGTTGATTTTCAAGGCGGCTCAGCTTCAATATGTTCGTCATCATATCAGCCATGCGGCGGGATGCATCGGTAATGCCTTTTGCGTATTCCATGCGCTGCTCATCGGAAAGATCCGGTGCCTGGAGCAATGTACCGTAATTCTGCATGACCGAAAGAGGCGTTTTCATTTCATGAGATACATTGGCAATAAAATCTGTTCGCAGAGTTTCAACGCTGGACAGTTCTTCTGCCATCTTATTGATACACTCAATAATTTCGTTGAAGCTGTCATCAGTGGCGAATTTCGCCACCGGCTTTACACGAACGCTGAAATCGCCTTTGATCATTTTGTTTGCCGCTTCGGTAATTCTTTTTACCGGACGAACCACGGTAAACTTACGGCGCAGATAGTCTCCCAAAGCCATAAGTGCGCTGATGATAATGACATTAAGCATTGTTGCTTTGGCTGCCGCTGTAATTTCCGTCTGTGTAAACTCTCTGCCGATGGACATCTGCAGCGTGGAAGTGAACAGCATCAGACAGCAGGAAATCACAAACGCCACCAGCAAAAAGAACGTCAGAAAATTGCTGATTGTACGAAAAAAATTCTTCATTTGATCACCGCCTTATATCCAAGACCGTGAACCGTCTTGATTTCAAAATCCTCACATTCAGACAGTTTCTGACGTAGCTTGGTCATATACACATCCACGGCTCTCGGTGCAGTTGCGGTATCTGCATCCCAAAATTCATCCATAAGTTGTGTTCTTGTGAAAGTCTTTTGGGGATAAGACAGAAGCTTGTACAGAATGCTGAACTCACGGCTGGTCAAAGAAATTTCTTCATCGCCCAAGTATGCCGTATGTTCGTCGGCATCCATGACGAAACTGCCAATTTCCAACTTGCGGCTTGCAGCAATTTTTGATCTTCGCAGAAGCGCTCCTATGCGAAGAAACAGCTCGTCGAGGTCGATGGGCTTGACCATATAATCGTCCACACCGATGCGGAACCCTCTCTGCTTGGATGCAATATCGTCACGGGCGGTCATAAACAGAATCGGAATCTCATTGTTTACATCCCTTACATTACGGGCAAATTCAAAACCGTCTACACCCGGCATCATAATATCCGAAACGATCAGATCGATCATGTTTTCATACAGGGCATCGTATGCCTCGTTTGCATTCAGACATCCGACTGCTTCGTATCCGCTGTTGTTCAGAAAGGCACATACCGTTCTGTTAAGTTCCTTATCATCTTCCAAAACCAATATCTTAAACATCGTGTTACCTCCGGCATTAACTCTTGTAATTGTATTATATCATGCAAATGTTAAAGTTTTGTTTGCGTTTTGGCTTTTAACACGAAAATGTCTAAAATAATTCTACTGATTCTGCGATGAAAACTGAACAACATATTTTGCAAAAAGTGTTGAGTTCAGACCAAGCTGGTCTTTTTCAGCACAGAATTACTCACAGCACCAAGACCAATGCCGAACAAAATGCTTCCAACGGTACAAAGCAGCACATTCAAGATCGTTGCGTTGATGGGAGCCGCAATGGAGGCAATGGTAAAGAGGAACATACCCACCATAAAGGACAGCAGCATCGAAAGCCACAATTTCTGCTTGCCGATCACACTCATACAAAGATAGATGGATACGAAAACAGGCGCAAGCATGATCTTAGACCATATACACATAATCAGATTGTGGGGAGTAAATCCCATCATTGTAAACGGCAGTCCCGCAACCGCACCACCGAGCATCGTGCCCACAAAGTAAGCCAGCAGCATCAACTCTGCGCCAACGGAGCAAATGATCAGTTTGGAAATAACGTAGTCTGTTTTCTTTGCACGGACGGTAAACAGATTCTTGGCATAGCCACTTCTGAAATCATCGGCAACAAACATGGACACAAGCACCGCTACGGCAAAATACAGCATATCCATATTCAGCATAGACATCATATCCATAGAAGCGCTTTCGCCGGAGCTGACCGAGCCGATGATCTGCCAGGCACTGTCATAGGCCTTCATTACCGTTTCCTTGCCGGTGTTGGGGTCAACCGATACAGAACCGTCCATCATAGTGGTCATCACAAGAATCAAAACGGGAACCAAAAGACAGATGCCCAAAATGATATAGAAACGAGGGGTTGCAAACATTCTGCGGAAGTCTACGGCAAGCATACTTCTGATTCGCTTTGCTGTCGTATATTTCGGAAATCTCTTGTCCATCAGTTTCTGCCCCCTTTCATAAGGTCAATGTAGTATTCTTCCAAACCGATTTTATCTGTTTTAATTTCACTTACGAGGATGTTGTTTTCGTACAGATAATTTACAACCTCTTCCGGTGATACAAGGTCATACACACGCAGATAACCCGCCTCATCTTCTTCTACACGGGCATACTTGGAACACAGCACCATCTTGGTGCGGTTCATATCTTTGGCTTGCAACGCTACATAGGTACGGCAGGAGGCTTCCAGTTCCTCGGCGGTCATTTCTATAATCATTTTACCGCCACGGACGATGCCGTAATGAGTGGCGATCTTCTCAAGCTCACCGAGAACGTGGGATGAGATCACAACCGTTCTTCCGCTTGCCGCAATATCGGTAAGTACCTCACGCATTATGCGCATACCGTCGGCATCCAAACCGTTGATCGGCTCGTCAAGTACCAAAAGTTCGGGATTACCCAGCAGTGCCATGGCAATGCCGATACGCTGTTTCATACCGAGTGAGCAGTTTTTATATTTGTTGCCTGCCGCACCCTCCATACGCACCATTTTGAGAATCTTTACGATTTCTCTGTCGGCATCTGCGATGTCCAGGTTAGCCGCCTGCAGCTTCATGTTATTCCAGACACTCATATTGGGGAAACAGCCGGGGGCTTCAATCAGCACGCCCATCTTCGCACGAATATCCCCATCGGTGTGGTCTTTTCCGTACAGCTTGACGCTGCCGCCGTCCTTATGGATCAGACCGCAGATGATTTTTTCGGTGGTGGATTTGCCGCTTCCGTTTTCACCGATAAAACCATAAATAGCGCCCATAGGCACGGTCATATTAAGCCCTTTCAAAGCCTGCTTTTGACCGAAGTTTTTCGTTAATCCTCTAATTTCAATGGCATTCATAAACCACACCCCCTTAATACACGTCGCTCTTTGAAAGAATCAGAGAGCCAACGATATTATAAATAAATGCCCAAACTACCGATACCACAACGCAGGTCAACAGCGTGACCGCATTACTCGTAAGGCAGGCATTGACCGATGAGCCGTAAAGGAAGATATTAAGGAAAGAGGTAGGAAGTGTCAAGCTCTCCACAATCGCTGCCGCACCGATAATCAGGATACCCGTGCCAAAAAAGAAGGACGATGCCACCGAGATTCCGAAGTATCTTCTGAAAATCACGTTGAGGAAGGTATAGAGGCTTGCCCAACCAAGGGACATTACCATCTTGCCGAAAATGGCAATCAGCAAAGAGCCGACATTGACCGTCATATTAAGTCCGGTGAGCAAGCCTGCGGTTACAGCGCCAAGCAGATAAGTAACGCACATACAAGCCATAGCAAAAGCGCAGGAAATAGTTTTGGACATCATATAGTCCTGCTTTTTTGCGTGGGTGGTAAAGAGCTGCTTTACATAGCCGGATTTATAGTCGTGACCGATGAAGATGGAAACCATAATACCGCCAAAGATGAACACCATATTCATATTGGCGTACTCACCAATATTATTGATCACATACAATGGACTTTCAGCAGCTATGATGTGCCACACATTCGTGTAAAGCTGTGCAGATACTTCTCCGGTCTGCGGATTCTCCATACCGCCGGTTCCCAAGATCATAGCAGGAATGATAGCTGCAATGGCAAGAAAAATGTAAAACAGCGGCGTATGGAACAGTCGGTAAAAGTCCACACCGAGCATACCTCTGAGGCGTTCATAAAAGCTCGGATTTTTGAATTTCAGTTCTCTTGCCATTTACTTTCCCTCCTTTGCGCTCATCAGCTCGATGTAGTATTCTTCAAGGCCGATTTTATTCTTTTTGATCTCGCTGACGGTATGACCGTTTCTAAGCAGATATGCCACGATGCTCTCGGTATCGTCTACATCATAAACACGGATAGATTCATCCTCCATACGAACATCGTCAAACTGCTTTTTGAGAACAGCCAATGCACCACTCATATCCTTGGTTTTAAGGCTGACAAACACCAGCGCTCTGCCGTCCATTTCTGCCGCCGACATTTCCATAATCATTTTGCCTTGACGGATAATGCCGTAGTGGGTGGCGATCTTTTCAAGCTCACCGAGCAGATGCGAGGAAATCAGTACGGTACAGCCATAGTTCTTTGTGATGTCTACAAGGATCTCACGCATAATTCTCATACCATCGGTGTCAAGACCGTTGATGGGCTCGTCCAGAATCAGCAGAGCCGGATCGCCAAGCAGCGCCATTGCAATGCCGATACGTTGCTTCATACCGAGCGAGCAGCTTTTGAATTTGATACCGGCGTTATCCTCCATACGAACGATTTTCAGCACTCGTTGAATTTCTTCGTCTGCATTCTCAATGCCGAGATTGATACATTGCATCTTTAGATTTTGATATACGCTGGAACCGGGGAAACATCCGGCGTTTTCAATCAGCGCACCAACTCGGACACGGACACCGGGATCGGTGTACTTCTTTCCGAACAGTTTGATTTTGCCGCCGTTCGGCACAAGATGACCGCAAAGCAGCTTCATCGTGGTGGATTTACCGCTGCCATTCTCACCGATAAACCCGTAGATACTGCCCACGGGAACGGTCATATTGAGATGGTCAACAGCGTACATCCCACGAAACCTCTTGGATAAATCTTTTATTTCAATCGCATTCATTGCGTCTTAAACTCCTTTTCTTTTGATAATGGAATCCCTTGGTGTCACAAAAGCAATGGCTTCGCTTGCTTTATATGCAATGCCAAGGCTGTCAAGCTGGACGAGGAACGCCTTCACATATTTGTCGGATTCAAAACTTTGCTTGAAGTTAAGGCAAAACTTATCACCGCAGGCAATCATCGTCACGCCAAGACCGGCGGCACCGGAATTGTAAAATCCGATATTCTCGATATACCCGGCATTTTCGTTCAAAGCCATTTGCCCCAAGTAGCTAATGACATAGGTGTTGATCAGCATACCGTTGAAGAAGTCCATCATTTTCTGTTTTGCTTCATAGCTTGGAAGCGTATCCAGCTTGTCGAACATTCCGAGAGAAGCATTTGCAGCCTTTCTGCAAAGGTCACGGTCACGCTGGGCGCTCAAAAGTGTGCGCTGTATCTTTGCCTGTTCGCTCAGCGGCATAGAAAGAAACTCACGGCTGTACGGCAGCGGCATACTACGGACACAGTTCTTGAAGGTATTGGGCAGATCCAGCGCATCACGAATATCCACGGCAATGTTGGCATTGATCGGCTTATCAAAATCGGGATACAGATTTGCCATCCCTGCGCTGACAAGTAGAGATGTAAGAATAACTGGCGTTGCACCGTTTTCCTTGCAGACCTTCATATAGGAGGCGGCAGGAATCTCTACATAATAGCGGTAATCTGTATCGTGTTCCTCCACTACATTTTCGGGGATGGCATAGGCATCACGGGATACCGCAACATCCGGTTTTGTTTCATCGTAGGTATAGCTGCCCAGATTCGGTTCGGTGGCTTCATTCAGCAACAGAGGGGAATCCGCAGGGCGAATGCCGTCTGCGCTTGCTTTGCTTTTATATCTCTGCTGACAGTAATAGTAGATCAGCGTTTCCACAAAAGGCTTGATACCCTTGCCATCGCAAAGCGCATGATGGAAGGACACATAAATGGTTTTGTCATAGTAGGTCACATCAATCAGATGATACCCACAGGAGATATGACCAAGCTGCGCCAGCTTCTTGGTTTTCTTGGCGGTAAGCCCCATCTCATTGCGGACAATGTAAAAATCTCCGTCCAGTTCCACCAGCTTTGTGTTGAGGTAGGGATAGCGTTTCAGCGACAGTGCCAGGGCACTGTTCAGAAAAGAACCCCAAACTCTTTTTGTAAGGTTGATTTCAACCACTTCGCTTTCCATACCGTTCTTTTGATACAGATAAGCCTGACCGGAGCGTATCTTCTCCAGTTTTGCACCGGGAGTCGATCCTGATGCGTTGATCATCATCTTCTTGTTGTTACGCTTAAAGACAGCGTGGATTTTTTGAAAGATGTTCATAGTGCCTCCAATATGCGACAACATCGAGGGGCGAAAATGCACCTCGCTTGTGTCCAAAATCACTTTTTGCTCTGTACGGCATCAATGCGAGCCTCGGCAGCCGCCTTGCGCTCATTTGCTTCAGCAATCTGAGCATCACGTTCAGCCTGCATCACAGCCTTGCGACGGTTGGGATCTCCCATCGCCTTTGCTTCTTCCCACTGTGCCTTGGACTCTGCCTTAACAGCAGCCATATTTGCCTTGTCTACCTCGTGCTGAGCCTTTGCACTTTCCTTCATGTCTGCGAATGCGTTCTTGAAAAAATCTTTGATAGCCATAATTCTTACCTTTGCCTTTCTTTTATGTTAGTCTTCAAAATCTGCCGAAGATGCTTTACAGTGTTCCGATGAGTTGTTTGCTGTATCGACAACATCAGCGGATACGTTTTCTGTTTTTAGCGCATCCAGTTCTGCCTTCATGGCGTTCTTTGCTCCGTTGAATCCGGCAGTAACAATCTTACCGGCATTGCTTCCTGCAATGATGGATGTTGCAACAGCGACAGTGCCCAGGGTGAAACAGGTGCCGAGTGCAAACTTAGCGGTATTCTTCAAAATATTACTCATAATAATCAACCTCCATATTGTTGGCTTAACGGATTCGGAAACTGTTCTTCAATTTCTGTAGCTGTATTCTAACAATCGGTTGTTTGCAAGATTTTTGAGAAATGTTTGAGTTTTGTTAAAATGAAAAATCGCCCGCAGGATTTCTCCCACGGGCAATGATGTTAGCCATCAAGTGGCTTATATTCAGTTACGGTTTTTAGATAGGTTTCCGGATCGCCGTTCAAAATGAGGTCTGCATACTCCAAAGGAGCGTTGTAGATCAAATAGTCAAGTTCTGACCGTTCGTACATATTACGGGCAACTTCGTTCTCAACGGCAATGGTATCAATCGCAATCATGCTGCCATCGGTGAATTTAAGCTCCACACAGCAGTTATCGAAGTTGTATTCGCAGGATATAAGGCGTTTCATAGGTTTTACCTCCAAGATTTGATGTTATGGAAGCAATGTAAGCGTGGGTTTTTAGTGTGGTATCTTTAAGTTTAGGAAACCCCATTTTCCCACCGCGATACCGCCTGCCTTGTCACCATGATTTTATCTGCCAGCTCGTCCTGTGACATTCCTCTTTCTGTACGAAGCTTCAAAATAATATTTTTTGTTTCCACAGTCTTCACCTCCATCATCCATGATCATATTATAAAGGTAAATACATGTTCTGAAAAGCAACCTGCTGTTGCCATACTCTATGCCTGTCATCACCAAAAATTCGTCTGGCTTGTTTTTTATTTCTAATCCTTTTAAGTATCCTCTTGTACTTTTTCAAAATTTACTGTCTGTTCCTTTATAGAAGTTTTTGACACCTTAAACCATACTGCAAAAGTTCCTTTTTAAATGTAAGGAACGAATGATCTATGGGCACTCCGACAATGTTTTCAAATTCAGCAAAAGTCAACTTGAAATCGTCTGTTTTATTTTTATTGATCCACTTCCATAAAGGATCATATTTGCTCATAATTATCATTCACCTGCTTTATTTACAATTACAAATATCCAATTGATTCTTTGCATGCTTCACACATGTTCTCCAAAGTTTCATTCCAAAATAATCCACAAGAAATTCCGGGAAAGCACTGATAATAAACACTTTATTATTGCCTGCTAAAGCCTGTTCACACATAAAGATATCATGTGGATTTGCTTCATCTAAATACTGTTCATAAGAAATAACTTCCGCATTTCCTAACAGGCATGATATTCTCATTGAAAAGACATCAACGATTTCTTTCCATACATCTATATTGTAATCTCTAAAATGCGGATTCAGTGAATTTCTCGAAGATATATTCTTATATTCAGCAAGATCACTAATTTCTACAAAACAATTATCTCCATTTCCGCATTTACCTGCTTCAAAATCTCGCAATGCTTCAACCATCGGATAACTGATATATAACTTTCCATTCTCAGTTTCATTATCAAAGCTTTCAAGCATCTGGTTTATCACATCAGCGTCATCTGCTTTTCCCAAATTTGTCTGATGTACATCATAATCAAAGAAAAGAAACACCTCCGAAAAATCATCTCTTGATAATCCTTCCAATTGTTCTCTGATTTTCTTATTACTTTCCCTTAAGACCTCAATAATATCTGTGTCGAAATCATCCGCCTTGAGTTTCTTCCAAAGCATATAGATATTTTCTCCGACCGGAAGCGTAATAATTTTTAAATTTCCATGCTTAAAGAACACCTTTGAAATATTATCAATAACCTGTGGTTCTCTGGCCTCTCCTTCAACTATAAATGCCTTATAGTCCTTATCTGCCATTAAACGCACCTGCCTTATACATTTTCTGAAGATTATGAGCCTGACGAAGCTCCTTTTCTGTCAGCCCTGAAATTGCATTTATGCTATTATTCTCAAGAAGGAAATAGCAATCTGGTCTGAGTAAATCATTGCTCATAAGGTCTGTGTTGTGTGTAGTTGTAAATACCTGCACATCGCTAATTCTTCTAAGTCTCTTCTGAACTGACTCTGATAATTCATAATGGTAAAATGCATCAAACTCATCAATGAAAACAAATGATGCTTTTTCCATACGGATATACCAGTAATAGAATAATGCAAGGGATCTGGTTCCTGTTGAAGCAATCTTGAAGAAGTCAGCATCTTTATTGTCGAAATGACAATATATAGCCTTTCTTCCATCGACCTCGCATCCATATAATTCATAATCGATATCATTTTCTTTTAAGAATTCTTGGAAATCCTTAACTTTGCCACTATTAACAATTCCTTCTGCAATGCTCTCTGATCCGTTCATAAAACCTTCATATCCTCGGCTATCAAGTGAATAGAATAAAAGCATCCTCTCGACAAAATCAATAAACTTCTTAAATACCTGATTCTGAACATTATCTGAAAGAATTGAATTACTATTTACATATTTCACTCTCGAGATTGGGCTTTCATTTCTTATTGATGCATTCAAAGTATCTGATCCTTCAAGCAAAGTAAATCCATCTCTTGTCAGGAAGTCAAAGAAAATGACTTCTTTTCCATCAATGGACAAACTTTCACTCTTTAAGGAATTCACATCCATTTTACTGTACTTATATACAACTTCATGTCCGGCGAACACGAATGTGTACTCAAACTCCGCAAAAGATTTTCTTCCACTCATATTCAGATAAAAATCATAACTTCCCAGGAGTTTTTGCTTTTCAGTCAGATGAGTAATGATATCAAAGATAGCCAAACCAAGATTCGACTTTCCACAACTGTTGATACCATATATAATTCCCTTCGTTATGCAGCCATTCTCTATTATTTCAGAATTAAAGCTGTAATTACTGGGTGTTCCTATATCTAATGTGATTTTATCCTTAAATCCTTTGAAATTTTCGACACTAAATTTCTTTAACATGATAATCACCTTCCATTTCTTTTTCTTTATTTTATGATTATCCGCAAAAAAGTTCAAGTCTATTCGTATTTTTTTTACGGCAATATCGAATTTTGTTTCGAATATCAATCCCACAGTCTTCCATTTCGCGTTTTTGCACAGAAGAGGGGGCGCCGGTCTTGGAGCCTACAGGTTCTAGAGATTCAAATCCCCCCTATAAAGGTAAATACACGTTCTGAAATGCTATCCTGATCTGAATCACACATTGAGGCAGTTTTTTGCTCTATGTAACCGGCTGTCCGAAAGAAGCCGGTGTAATATTGAAGTGTAGAAATTTCGTTATATTGATTCATTTCATTCGCCTCAATTTTTTTTCAATTTAGGTTAATATAGTTTAGCCATATACATCAGCGCTTCCTCTTTTCCAATGCCAACCCAATCAATCGATCCGCCTGATCTGCCATGAACAGCGGGATATTCAGCACATCATCGTCCAGTTTCAGATTGTCCAATGAGAAACGGATGCGAAGCTTGACCTTATCAGGGAACAGTTCCTTGAACTTCTTCATACTCTTGCTGGTTGTGTTGGCTTCGGATTTGACCTCCACGGGGAAGATGTCGTTCTCCCGCTGAATGAGGAAATCCACCTCGTAAGGTGGGTTGTTCTGGCTCCAATAACGGGGCATGACTTCAAACTGAGTAATTAAAGTCTGCAACACAAAGTTTTCTGTTAATGCGCCTTTGAATTCAGTAAAAAGGCGGTTACCTTCGCCAAAGGCAGTGGGGGCCAACTGTGCCAGACGGCGGAGCAGTCCCACATCTACCAAATAAATCTTGAAAGCAGACAAGTCATCGTAAGCTGCAATCGGCAAGCCGGGAGCTGAGCTGCGATAAATTTTATGCACCAGACGGGCATCCACCAGCCATTGCAAAGCATCCTCGTACTCACGGGCTCGTGCGCCTTCCTTGACCACCTTATAGATAAACTTCTTGTTCTCCCTTGCCAGTTGAGAAGGAACAGACTTCCAAATCATTGAGATTTTCGGGAACTCGCTGAGATTAGGATGCTTGGCAAAATCACGCTCATAGGCTCCGATGATTCCGGACAATGCTTCCTGCATGGCAG
>ERZ1026860.226-NODE-226-length-43300-cov-13.380761_pt1 | contig 43300 bp, 39 predicted proteins | sample MGYA00380160_ERZ1026860 | MGnify/ENA primary metagenome ERZ1026860 (study PRJEB33269, sample SAMEA4719796) | human gut metagenome | biome: human-associated habitat; feature: organic feature; material: feces | place: Cameroon | collected 2013-10 ... | reverse complement strand
TTTTCGGGAGTCCCGGAGACGATTCGTTTCGTCCCCGGGACTCCTTCGTTTATGCCCGGCCAGTCAGGCCCCCGGCGCCTGCCGTCACATTAAACTTACTATTTGTCGTTTATTGTGCCAACAAGTATAACAGTGCTCCTACTTTCATTTACATAATGTCGCATTAGTGCCATCAGGCTCAAATTTTGCAGTCCACTTGTCCGTCCTGCCGGGGGCGCCAGACCCCGCCGGGTATAGTTACGATATTAAAAACAAAGTGACGGCAATGGCTGGAACAAGAGGATATATTTCACAGATCATCGGCCCTGTAGTCGATGTCCATTTCGACCTTGACAAGGCAGACGAGGCCAAGGATTTGCCATCCATCTATGATGCGCTCAAGGTCAAGCGTCCGGACGGACGAGAACTTGTAATCGAGGTTGAGCAGCACATCGGTGAGGACACTGTCCGCTGCGTGGCCATGGATTCCACGGACGGTCTCCGCAGGGGGCTTGAAGTCACCTGCACCGGCGAACCTATCGAGATGCCTGTCGGCCCTCAGATCCGCGGACGTGTCATGAATGTCATCGGTGAGACCATAGACGGGATGAACGGTCTTGTCATGAAGGATTCGCTGCCTATCCATCGTGAACCTCCGAAGTTTGAAGATCTCAAGACCACACAGGAAGTGCTCTATACCGGCATCAAGGTCATAGACCTCCTTGAACCGTATCTGAAAGGCGGCAAGATCGGACTTTTCGGCGGGGCCGGAGTCGGCAAGACAGTGCTCATCAAGGAGCTCATCAACAATATCGCCAAGAAACACAATGGATTCTCGATCTTCGCCGGAGTCGGCGAGCGCACAAGGGAAGGAAACGACCTGCTGCGCGAGATGATCGAGTCCGGAGTCATCAAATATGGCGAGGAGTTCGAGAAGTCGATGGCGGAAGGCCACTGGGATCTCTCGAAGGTCGACCGCAGCCAGATTGAGAAGTCTCAGGTGGCGATGGTGTTCGGCCAGATGAACGAGCCGCCGGGAGCCAGAAGTTCTGTGGCCCTCTCGGGTCTCACCCTTGCGGAGTCTTTCCGCGACAGCCATAATCCGGAGGACCCTCACGACATACTTTTCTTTATCGACAATATTTTCCGTTTCACCCAGGCGGGATCAGAGGTGTCAGCCCTTCTCGGGCGTATGCCGTCCGCCGTGGGCTATCAGCCTACTCTGGCCACAGAGATGGGTCAGATGCAGGAGCGCATCACTTCCACCAAGAACGGCTCAATCACTTCCGTCCAGGCGGTCTACGTCCCTGCCGACGACCTCACGGACCCGGCTCCGGCCACGACATTCACCCATCTGGACGCGACCACGGTGCTCAGCCGTAAGATCACCTCTCTCGGTATCTACCCCGCCGTCGACCCGCTGGAGTCCACCTCCCGCATCCTTGACCCGAACATCGTCGGCAAGGAGCACTATGACACGGCCCAGCGCGTGAAGCAGATTCTCCAGCGCAACAAGGAGTTGCAGGACATCATCGCCATCCTCGGAATGGATGAGCTCTCCGACGAGGACAAGCTGGTAGTCAACCGCGCCCGCAAGGTGCAGCGTTTCCTCTCGCAGCCGTTCGCGGTGGCGGAGCAGTTCACTGGGGTGAAGGGTGTGATGGTGGACATAGACGACACCATCAAGGGTTTCAACAAGATTCTCGACGGCGAGGTCGATTATCTTCCTGAGCAGGCCTTCCTCAATGTGGGTACTATAGAGGATGCCATCAAGAAAGGTGAAGACATGCTCGCCAAAGCTTCTTAGACAATATGGCAGACAAGACTCTCATGGTGACGGTGATCTCTCCGGAGGAGACACTGTATTCCGGGGCAGCGGAGGCCGTGTTCCTCCCGGGCGGCGTGGCGCCATTCGAGGTGCTGCCGGGACATGCTCCCATCATCTCCACCCTTGCGGCCGGAGATATCGTGGTGCGTGACACCAGGGCGGAGGAACGCCGTTTCCCTATAGCCTCCGGAGTAGTCAAGGTCAGCCACGACAGGCTGACGGCCTGTGTAGAAGTCAAAAAGCAATGAAGTCAATCAAGCACATACTTGTCCTGTTCTGCGCCCTGCTGCCGTTGAGCCTCGGGGCGCAGGAGGCGGTGCCGTCCGGGGCGGAAGAGGCCCGGGACAGCGTCCGGGCCGAAGAGTCCCAGGGGCTTGATATGAAATCGTTCATATTCGGACACATCGGAGATGCGTACGAATGGCATATCACGGAGATAGCCGGCAAGGAGATTTCAATCCCGTTGCCGTGCATAGTCATTGACAACGGCCTGCATGTCTTCATGTCAAGCAGGATGGAGCAGCACGGATACACCCTCAATGCCGACGGCAAACTCATAAATGCCGCTACCGGGAAGCGGCCCGTGGACCTGTCCGTCACCAAGAACGTGCTCGGCCTCATGGTCGATTCCCTGCTGTTGGTGGTGCTGATACTCGCCTGTGCTTCCTGGTACAGGAAACATGATGTCCTGAAAGAGAAGCCCACCGGACTCGCGGCCCTGCTTGAGCCGGTCATCATGATGATCAACGACAGCGTAGTCAAGGACATAATCGGCCCGGAGTACAAGCGCTTCTCGCCATATCTCCTCACGGCGTTCTTCTTCATATTGATCAACAACCTGATGGGCATTTTCCCGGTATTCCCGGGCGGCGCCAACATCACCGGCAACATCGCCGTGACCATGGTGCTCGCGCTCTTCACCTTCTTCATGATCAACCTCTTCGGCAACAAGCACTATTTCAAGGATATATTCTGGCCTGACGTGCCTCTGGCCCTGAAGGCTGTCCCTATAATGCCGACGGTGGAGGTGATCGGCATGTTCACCAAGCCGTTCTCGCTGATGATCCGACTTTTCGCCAACATGCTGGCAGGTCACATCATGCTTCTCAGCGTCATAGGCATCATATTCGTCACCGCCAAGATGAGTGCCGTGCTCAACGGCTCGATGACAGTCGTGGCCGTGCTCTTCGGAGTCTTCCTCGACTGCCTTGAAATCCTCGTGGCATTCATCCAGGCTTATGTTTTCACGATGCTCTCGGCCGTATTCATCGGACTTGCGCATCAGGAACCGGAACAGAAAACCAATTAAAATCACAACAACATGTTACTTATCTCATCAATGATTCTTGAGGCCGCCGCGATCGCAAAGGTCGGTGGAGCCATCGGAGCCGGCATAGTCGCACTGGCAGCCGCTCTCGGTATCGGCAAACTTGCACAGGCCCTGATGGAGGCGTCTGCCCGTCAGCCTGAGATTGAGGGCAAACTGCGTACAACCGCCATCATCATCGGCGCACTTATCGAAGGTGTCTGCCTCTTCGGTGTGATCGTGTGTCTGATGGCTGTCCTGTAGTCTCCCATGTCACTGATTACACCAGACTTCGGTCTTCTCTTCTGGATGGTCCTGATTTTCGGGATAGTCTTCTTCGTGCTCGCGAAGTTCGGCTTCCCGGTCATCACCTCCATGGTGCAGAAGCGCTCCGACCACATCGCGGAGTCGCTCCGTAAAGCACAGGAGGCGCAGGACAAGCTCGAAGGCCTTGCCGCAGAGCAGACAAAGATGATAGAGCAGACGCGGCTGGAGCAGAAGCGGATTCTGAAGGAAGCGTCCCAGGCGCGGGACAACATCATCGCCTCCGCCAGGCAGCAGGCCCAGGAGGAGGCTGCGAAGATGATAGAGCAGGCCAAGACGGCCATCGCCGCCGAGCGCGAGACGGCCCTGCAGGAAATATGCCGGCAGGTGTCCCTGGTCTCAGTGCAGGTGGCTGAGAAAATCGTCAGGAAAGACCTTGATGTGACGGGCGAACAGCTCGCCCTGATCGACCGCATGGTCGATGAGGCATCCAAGGCCAATGTCAAGAACTGAAAGCGATGAACACGGGAATCATATCCACCAGATACGCCAAGGCGCTGCTGAAGTACACTGAAGAAAACGGCAGCGGTGAGAGGGTGTGCGCCCAAGTGCGGGAAATTCTCAAGAATCCGGACGACATGCCGTCGAAGCTGGAGCCGGACCTGGAGCGTTTCGTCTCGCTTGTCGCAAGGAACGGGCGTATGGAGGATGTGCGTTTCATCCTGCGTTCTTTCGTGGGGATGTATTACCGCTCCAGAGGGATACGCATAGCCTCGCTGGTCACTTCCGTGCCGGCTCCGGATCTTGAAGAGAAACTGCACAGGATGCTCGAAAAGAACTTCGGGTGCAAGATCGTCTTCGAGTCGTCGGTGGATCCGTCCCTGTTTGGGGGCTTCGTGGTGGTCGTGGATGACTATATGCTGGACGCGAGCGTGCGCAGCCAGATCGAGACCATACGCAGACAGTTCATAACTCAAAACAACAGAATAGTCTAATGGCGCATAATACCATAAAGGCGAGCGAGGTATCAGAAATCCTGCTCAACGAGCTCAAAGGAGTTGACAATTCGCTCAAGTACGAAGAGGTCGGCCATGTGCTGACAGTAAGTGACGGCGTGGCCAGGATATACGGCCTCATCAACGCCGAAGCCGGAGAACTGCTTGAATTCGACAGCGGGGTCAAGGGGGTCGCCATGAACCTTGAGGCCGACAATGTCGGCGCGGTGCTCCTCGGCCCTACGGACCTGGTCAAAGAAGGGATGCGTGTACGCAGGCTCGGCCGTATTGCCAGCATCCCCGTCGGCGAAGGGCTCATCGGCAGGGTGGTGGATCCTATCGGTTCACCTCTCGACGGGCTCGGCACCATCAAGGGAGACACTGTCAGGATGCCTATAGAGCGCAAGGCTCCGGGAGTCATTTTCCGCGAGCCGGTCACGGAGCCTCTCCAGACGGGGCTTAAAGCCATTGACTCTATGATTCCTATAGGACGGGGACAGCGTGAGCTGATCATCGGCGACCGCCAGACCGGCAAGACCGCCATAGCCATCGACACCATTATCAATCAGCGTTCCGAGTTCCTCAAGGGCAAGCCTGTCTACTGTATTTATGTGGCCGTGGGCCAGAAGGGATCCACGGTGGCGTCAATCGTGCAGACCCTCCGCGCCAAGGGGGCGATGGACTACACCGTCGTCGTGGCCGCCACCGCGGCGGATCCTGCGGCGTTGCAGTATTATGCGCCGTTTGCAGGCGCTGCCATAGGGGAGTACTTCCGCGACACGGGCCGCCACGCCCTGGTTGTCTACGATGACCTTTCCAAGCAGGCTGTGGCTTATCGTGAAGTATCATTGATTCTCCGCCGTCCTTCCGGGCGTGAGGCATACCCTGGCGATGTCTTCTACCTCCACTCAAGACTCCTGGAGCGTGCCGCCAAGATCATCAGCCAGCAGGATGTCGCCGAGAAGATGAACGACCTCCCTGAATGCCTGAAGGGCAAGGTCAAGGGCGGCGGTTCGCTGACCGCCCTCCCTATCATCGAGACCCAGGCGGGTGATGTCTCGGCCTACATCCCGACCAATGTGATTTCCATCACGGACGGACAGATATATCTTGAGCCGTCGCTCTTCAACGCCGGCTTCCGCCCGGCCATCAATGTCGGCATCTCCGTGTCACGTGTGGGCGGTGCAGCCCAGGTGAAGTCGATGAAGAAAGTCGCCGGAACCCTCAAGATAGACCAGGCTCAGTTCTCAGAGCTGGAGTCGTTTACCAAGTTCTCCTCCGACATGGACAAGGTGACGGCAATGACGCTCGACAAGGGCCGCAAAAACGAAAGGCTGCTTGTCCAGCCGCAGTACAGTCCGATGTCCGTGGGCGAGCAGGTCGCCATCCTGTATTGTGGTACCAACGCCCTCATGGCGGACATCCCTTTGAGCAGTGTCGGAGAGTTCCAGTCGCGCTTCATCGATGTGATGCGCACTTCGCATCAGGACATGCTTGACGCCCTCGGGGAGGGCAAGATGCCGGAAGACCTGGACTCCGTCATCCGCAGGGAGGCGCACGAAGTCTGCCAGTTCCTGATGAAGTGATAAGAGTATGGCATCATTACGTGAAATCAAGGACCGCATAGGGTCGGTCAGGAGCACCTTGCAGGTGACTTCCGCGATGAAGCTCGTATCCTCGGCCAAGCTGCGCAAGGCACAGAAGGTGATTGAGGGGATGAGACCGTATTCGGATGCCCTCTCGGACATTCTGTCCGCCGTAGGCCCCCTGGAGCAGCAGGCTGCCGTCGCCACGGCGGATGCACCGGTGGCGGTAGTGGTCATATCTTCGAACACATCCCTTTGCGGGGCGTTCAATGCCAATGTTATACGGGCTTCGCTCGAGTTGCGGGACAAGTACGGGGACATTGTCTATTTCCCTGTAGGGCGCAAGTGTGCAGAGGCTGTGCGCAGGGCCGGATTCGTGCCGGAGGCAGATTACAGCGACCTTGTCGCCCGCACGAGTTACGACAAGGCCTCCGCCTTTGCCCGTGACCTCATCGCGCGCTATGAGAAGGGGGAATTCTCCAAGATTCTCCTTGTATACAACAGATTTATCTCCACCTCCGTGCAGAAGCCTGTCGTTGAGACATATATGCCGTTCTCTCTCCAGGCCTCGCCGGACACTGCCGTGAGGGAGCCGGAAGATTTCATCTTCGAGCCTGACGCGCAGACGATAGCCACCAGCCTCCTGCCGCAGATGATCTGTCTGAAGTTCTATGCCGCAGTGCTCGACTCGGAGGCTGCCGAGCAGGCCGCGCGCACAGTGGCCATGCAGACGGCCACGGACAACGGAGAGCACCTTCTCTCCGACCTCACCCTTGAGTACAACAAGGGCCGCCAGCAGAAGATCACTTCCGAGATCCTCGATCTCGTCGGCGGCGCCAGCCAGGAATAGTTTCACTTATATAAAAATTGTCCGGCCAAACACCCGTTTGGCCGGACAATTCGTTGAATCAGCGCATTTTATCCGGGGAGAACGCTTCTCGCCGGACAAAACTGCGGAGGAAGATCAGAAGCTGTATCCCAGGCCGAAGGTCATCGTGCCGCCGAGCGCATCGGAAGCGAAGAGATAGGCCGCATTAAGCTCAACCCCGAAGAACTTCACTCCAAGTCCAGCGGAAGCGAAGGACGGCAGACCCTTGTCTTGGGTACCGTAGTGATACCCGGCACGAAGGAAGGCGATGCCGGAAACCCCGGAGAAGTATAGAAATTCCACAAACTTGTGGACCACAAACTTGTGGAAAAACAAATTTTCATTGTATATTCGCATATAGTAAGCGGCAAAAAATAAGTTGCCGCAGATTTGGCAAGTTATTTTTTAACGATTACATAATTCAAGACAATATGGAAAAGCCTTTTGCATATGGTATCTCCGTCTCCGGAGAAAACTTCACGGACAGGAAGAAAGAGACTCGTCAGCTTCTAATGGATTTCACCCACGGAGTGAACGTTATCCTCATATCCCCCAGACGTATGGGCAAAACATCTCTGGTAAAAAGAGCCATTGACAGAATCGAAGATCCTTCTATTGTTCCGGTGTTCCTTGACATATATGACTGCCGTGATGAATATGATTTCTATAACAGGTTTTCCGAAGCAATACTCAAAGGGGCATCGTCATCGCTGGATTCAGCGCTGAAGGATATCGCAGAATTCATCGGACGCATTTCACCGAAAGTCTCCATGAGTCCAGACAGTGTCGGAGAGTATTCGTTCTCCCTTGGACTTTCCCAAAAGCAGATCAACCCGGAAGAGATCTTGAACCTTCCTGAAAGGATCGCACGAAAGAGAGGGAAACACCTGTTGATATGTATAGATGAATTCCAGCAAGTCGGAGAGTTTCCGGATTCCGTTGCAGCGCAAAAGAGAATGCGTGGTGTATGGCAGCATCAAGAGAATGTGTCATACTGCCTTTTCGGAAGCAGCAAACATATGCTTGAGAATATCTTCCAGAACAAGAGGATGCCGTTCTATCAATTCGGGCAGGTGCTTTTCCTAGATAAAATCGCTACTGAGGATTGGGTGGAATATATTATTTCCAGATTTAGGAAAGGCGGGAAGGATGTGTCGGAAGAACTTGCCCGCAAGATATGCGCCACAGTAAACAATCACTCTTCTTATGTTCAGCAGCTTGCATGGAATCTGTATGCCGAAACGGATCATGTCGCGACGGAAGATGACCTGAAAGCGGCGATGGCCGCCCTCTTGGCTCAGAACGACTCCTTCTTTACAGAGCAGATCAAGCCCCTGTCTTCATATCAAGTGAATTTCCTCAAAGCGGTGTGTGCAGGCGTGCATACGGGATTCACCTCTGAGGCAGTCCTCACAAGCTGGAATATAGGTGCTAAATCCAATGTCGCTGTCTTGAAGAGAGCGCTTCTCAACAAAGAACTCATTGAGGAGCGCGGCAAGGAAATCCATATCGCGGATGCGGTGTTCGAATATTGGATGAACACGAGGTTTCAGGCATAATTCTTAAAAATTTTCAAATTTTTATTTTGTCTCGATTTTTGGAAAACTGACAAAAAATGCTTTTATTTAGGAAGAATTTCGGTCAAATTTATTGAAGTTTGTAAGCAAAATCGCGGAATCCGGTAACAATCCGGTTTACTAACTGTCTATGAATCAGACACTAGTAAATTTGCTTATCTAAAATATTCTAATAATTTTGCACCGAATTTCGCTTCTAAAAACGCCCCTTTGATTGTGCTGGGCGCGGAGGAAGCGCTGGCCGACAAGATAATAATTAGTGGTTAGTATAACATTTGTTTAATTAAAGTATTTGCTTATGAAAAAAGCGAAACTGTTTTTCAGCGCGATTTTAGCGCTTCTGACAGTATCACTTTCCGCACAGAATGTGAAAGTGTCCGGTGCTGTCACAGATGCCTCCAACGGTGATCCGGTGATAGGCGCGGCGGTGCAGCTCAAGGGCAGCGCCAGCACCTATACCCTCACCGACAGCTTCGGGGCATACAGCATTTCCGTGCCTTCAAACGCAACACTTACCGTCAGCTGTATGGGATACGTGATGGCGGAAGTCAGCGTAGGCGGAAGGCAGACGGTAGACATCGCCCTCAATCCTGACTCACAGCTCCTGGAGGAGACCATCGTCGTCGCCTACGGTACGGCGAAGCGTGAGGCGGTGACGGGATCTGTGTCCTCCGTCAAAGGTCAGGGACTCGCCGAGGTTCCTGTGACCTCAGTGGACAAGATGCTCTCCGGCAAGCTCGCCGGTGTGCAGATATCCATGACCAGCGGCCAGCCGGGCGCATCATCCCAGATCCGCGTCCGCGGTACCTCATCAATCAACGCGAGCAACGCTCCGCTTTGGGTTGTGGACGGTATTCCTATCATCTCTGAGGGAACATCCCAGATGACCAACCAGTCAACCTCCATCGCCACTATCAACCCTAACGACATCGAGAGCATCACCGTCCTCAAGGACGCTGCTGCAGCTGCGGTCTACGGTTCACGCGCCGCCAACGGAGTCATCCTCGTCACCACTAAGAGCGGAAAGGAAGGCCAGGCACAGTTCGACGCGCGTGCGAAATACGGTGTCTCCTGGCTTCAGAGCGACAGCGGTTTCCGCATGATGACTTCGAGCGAGCTCCTCGCCTACCAGAGGGACGCCATCCGCAACGCGGGCATGGATCCGGACGATCCTACCGGAACCTATTACCGTCCGATGTCCCTCCTCTCACTGGACCAGACCAACTGGATAGATCACTTCACCCGTCCGGGCGTACTTCAGGAATATGAAATCAGCGCCCGCGGCGGTACCAACAAGGCGAAGTACTTCTCTTCAGCATCCTACCACAAGAATGACGGTGTGTTCTACGGGATCGACTACTCCAAGTTCCAGGCCCGTATCAACGCCGACTACAAGCTTCTGAGCAACCTCGAGACCGGTGTCCGCATCAATGCGGCCTACACCGAGCAGAACGACGTTCCGATGGAGAAACTGTATTATGCGAACCCTGCATGGGCCGGACTCACCATTCTCCCTTGGATTCCTAAGTACGACGAGAACGGTGACTTCAATGTCAACATCCCGTCCAACTCCAGCCAGAACCCTCGTGCCACGGCGGCGTACGATGACCAGTGGTCAAAGTCATACCGTCTCAACGCCACGATGTTCCTCCGTTGGGAGATCACCAAGCATCTCGTAGCCGAGACCAAGAACTCCGCCGAGGTGTCTTTCACCAAGGACAGAAGGTACTGGTCGCCGAAGTCGCACATCAAGCAGGCCGGCAGGGGAAATCTTCAGGTCATCAACAGCCAGTTCGAGAACTTCACCACCTCCAACACCCTCAACTACACCAACATCTTCGGGGGATACCACTCTGTCAGGGCTCTGCTCGGACAGGAGGCCAACAAGTACTCCAACGAGTTCACATACATCTTCGCTCCTTCAGTGGATCCGCAGATTCCGTATGTGAACACTTGTGACCAGTCCAAGACATCGACAGAGCAGGGCTTTGTCAACACCAGTATGCTTTCCTTCTTCGGAATCGTCGACTACAACTACGACAACAAGTACTTCGCACAGCTTACAGCCCGTGAAGACGGAAGCTCCCTCTTCGGAGAGAACAACAAGTGTGGCTTCTTCTGGTCCGCTTCCGCTTCCTGGAACATCAGCCGCGAGAAATGGCTCTCATACCGCTGGCTCGACCTTCTCAAACTCCGTGCAAGCTACGGTGTCAACGGTAACGACGGTATCTCCGCCTACAAGGCCTACGGTGTGTACTCCACATCTACTTATAACGGTACTGTCGGCATGCTTCCTGCACAGCCTTCAAACCCTTATCTCTCTTGGGAGAAGAACGGCACCTGGAATGTCGGCGTAGACTTCGGCTTCCTCGGCAGAATCAGGGGCGGTCTGGATGTCTACAGCCGTAAGACCACCGACATGCTCCTCAGCAAGAAGGTTCCTCAGACCACCGGATTCAGCACCAACTTCATGAACGCCGGATCGATGAAGAACACCGGTGTCGAACTCCAGCTCGACGGCGATATCATCTCCAACAGCGACATGCTCTGGACTGTGGGTGTCAATCTCGCGTATAACCGCACCAAGATCCTCGACCTCGCAGGAGACGAGAAGATCGAACCATCGAACGCCATGCATTATGTTGTCGGCAGGTCCATGTACAGCTACTATCTGACCGATTACTATGGAGTGAACCCGAGCAACGGTGAGGCCCTCTACAGGACAGCAGACGGCACCCTTACCAACAACGCCGCCAAGGCGCGCAAGTACTACGCAGGTTCACCTGAGCCTAAGCTCATCGGCGGATTCAACACCACTTTCGCATGGAAGGGCTTCTCCGCCAGCGCGTTCTTCGAGTTCAAGGCCGGCAACAAGGTGTTCCTCGTGAACGAGTGGAGCTACCTCAACTCAGACGGTTCCGAGATGACCAACAACCAGATGGCATCATCCAACAACTATTGGAAGAAGCCGGGTGACAACGGTGTGCAGCCTAAGCCGGTTGCAGGCCAGGCTGTCAGCAGTGATGCCGCCCTCAGCACCCGCTGGCTCGCTGACGGCAGCTATCTCAGGGTCAAGGACCTCACCCTCTCCTATTCTCTTCAGGAGCGCGCTCTCAGGAAACTCAAGGTCAAGGGCCTGAAGTTCTATGTCAGCGGCCTCAATCTCTACTGCTTCAACGACATCAACTTCTGGGATCCGGAGCAGGGCGTACAGGGTCTTACATCCGGTACTTACCCTCTCACCAAGTCATTCGTCGGAGGTATCGAGTTATCATTCTAAATTATGACGATTATGAACAAATATATAGCTATAGCGACCGCCGCGCTTGCGCTCTGCTGCGCAAACGCCTGCCAGGACTTCCTGACAGAGGAGCCTATTCTCGAGCAGAGCAACGAGCTTACGCTTTCTACACTTGACGGTATCAACAAGGCTGTGGCTGGAGCATATTCTCCGCTCGTGTCAGGCTCATGGTACGGAGCCGGCTTCATCCTCGACAACGAGATGAAGACGGGCAACGGCAAGAAATACTTCAGCTCCAACTGGGATTCAGGTCGTCTCAGGGATGAGTACAACATCAACTTCTCTGAGAACAACACCTCACCTATCTGGGGATATGCATATTTCGTGATCTCAGCAGTCAACAACGCGATGGACGCGCTTCCGAATGTGGAGGGTGACGAGCAGACGAAGAACAACCTCAAGGCTGAGGCTCTCTTCCTCCGCGCTCTCTCGCACTTCGACCTTGTCCGCACATATGCGCAGCCTTACAACTACACCGCTGACGCCTCACACGACGGAGTGCCTGTAGTGCTCCATACCGATCCGAACGGGAAGCCGGCCCGCGAAAGCGTCGCCAAGGTGTATGCGCAGATCGTCGAAGACCTCCTCGAGGCCGAGAAGATCATCGACCCTTCCTATGTCAGGAGCGGGGTTGCGGATGCCAAGGCTGCCGTGTCAATCTACGCCATCCAGGCGTTCCTCAGCAGGGTATACCTCTATATGGGCAAATGGCAGGAGGCCGCCGACTATGCGACCAAGGTCATCAGCAGCGGCAAGTACACGATGTGGACAGTCGCCGATATGAAGAATGCCGCATGCTTCCGTCAGGATGTGCCTAAGGGCGGCGAGGTCATCTTCGAAGTCTATGGCCTCAAGACCAATGACTACGATGCATATCATGAAGGCATCTCACCTATGACCAGCCCTCTCGGATACGGTGACGCCGGTGCGTCTGCCGACCTCTATGATTCATTTGAGGATGGCGATATCCGCGGAACCCTCTTCCAGGAGAAGGACGGTGTGGTATGGACTGGCAAGTACGCAGGCAAGGGCCTCGGAACCCCGGACGTCAACAATGTCCCTGTCTTCAGACTTTCAGAAATGTACCTCAACCGCGCGGAGGCCCTCATCAACGGTGCAGCCATCTCCGGTGTGAATGCGGTCGATGATCTCAAGATGATCGCTGACAACCGCGGTGCGAGCGTGCAGCCTCAGACCCTCGCTGGTGTCTACGAGGAGCGCCGCAAGGAGCTCGCTTGGGAAGGCCACCTCTGGTTTGACCTCGCAAGGACCAAGAGGGATATGACCCGTAAGGACTTCGTCGGAGACCAGGCCGCCAAAGAAGTGAAGGCTGGAGACTACCGCTGGGCCATGCCTATCCCTCTGAGGGAGCACTCGGTCAACCCTAATCTTTCTCACAATCCTGGTTACACCAACAATTAAAGGAGGATAAAAGATGAAAACAATATTCAAATATATAGCAGGAGCCGTGGCTGTGGCAGCCCTCGCGGGATGTAACCTCAACCCGCTCCCGACTTTCGACCAGGCCGACTCTTTCGTGGCCTTCGACAGGGGTTCGGTAACAGTGAACGAGGATGCCGGCACCGTGACCCTTCCTCTCACGATCGCCTCTGTGGATCCTGTCAAGACCAATATCTCTTATGAGCTTGTGGATGGCACAGCGAAGCAGGGTGTGAACTATGACAGCCTCGACGAGTCTGCGGTAGTCGTATTCGACGGCGCGGAACGCACCGGCTCCATCGTGATCAGCATCAAGGACCTCGCCGGCACATACACCGGAGACCTCTCATTCAGCGTCAAGCTCGTGGCGGCCACCGGAATCAACCTCGGCGCGAGCAATGTGTGCACCGTCACCATCAACGACCTTGACCACCCGCTCAGCGCAATCCTCGGGGAATACACCTCTACGGCCAATGACTACTTCGACAAAGCTGACGTAAGCTGGACCGTGACCCTCATGAAGGATCCGAAGGATGTAAATATCGTCTGGGTTGACGGCTTCTCAAAGTCATTTGTCGGCACCTATCCATCATATGACTGGCGCTTCTATGGCAATGTCGTCAAGGACGATGACGGAACCATAACCGGTATCAACTTCCCTTGCGGACAGGTCTTTGCGGATAAGGTTAACGGCAACGAGGCCAAACTCTGGGCCTTCGAAGGCGGCAGCTCTGTCACCACATCGGGCAATATCTCATTCGAGGTCACAAGCAATGGCTTCGCTTCTGCGAACGGTTTCGGAATCGGATTCAAGGGCGATTCCGGTGTCCAGCTCTTCGATATGTATAATCCTGGCATCGTTTGGGTAAAGAAATAAAGGACAATGTTTATGAAAAAGATATTTACTCTCATATCAGCAGCGGCTCTCCTCGTGGCCTGCAACGACCTTTACGGCCCGACGGAGAGCGCAACGCCGGAGGTCAAGTCCGATGGCATTGACATCGAGGTGAAGCTTGTGGAGGATGACGCTGTCACCTTCACCCTCACCCCGAAGAGCGAGGCGACCTACTACTCTTACCTCGTAGACCAGAGCGAAGAGGTCGTGGCCCTTGACTCAGCCAAACTCTTCTCAGTATCATACAAGAGCGTTGCCCAGGGAATCATCAACTGGCACGACTCCAAGAGCAAGACCCTCACTGTGAGCGATCTTGAGCCGAACACCCCTTATGTGATCTACGCTGTCGCGGGCAGCTCTACCGGAATTCCTTCCGAGGTGGCCAGCGTGACATTCAAGACTTCCGACAAGGTGGCACCAAGGCCTGCGAAGTTCAGTGCGGAGGGAAATGTCGTGACTCTCGTGTTCTCCGAGGCCGTCAAGGTGGCCAGCGGCGAAGTGACAGTCAAGTACTACGCCATCAACGATCCTGAGTTCGTCAACGGCACCCCTGTAGCCAGCGTGGCCGGCACCGTCAAGGGTGTTAAGGGCGACGCCGCCACCATCGAGTTCGAGATTCCATCAGGTGCCTGGTACTCTGTAGATGTGGCTGCCGGTGCCTTCGAAGACTATGCAGGCAACGCATCTCCGGCCCTGACTTCCAGCGCGAAGTATAACGCTTCCGCAGACAAGGTCGAGGGACGCAACATCTTCGCTCAGAACAAGACCAAGGCTTTCAGCCTCGGAAAGGCGGAGGGTGAGCTTCTCCTGGATTGGGAGGATCCTCTCTTGATTGATTTCGGCTCTGAATACGAGTATGGTGCGGCCAATGCCAAGGTCGTTTCAACAGTGACCTTTTTAGGAGAAAGCGTCTCCACTACCTACAAGATTCTCCCGGGAGTCGATTTCGGCTACCTCAAATCTGTGGGCAAAGTCGCATTCTTCCTTCCTGCAGAGCCTGAGAGGGGCAGCACGGTGACTTTCAAAATTGCAGCCGGCACATTCGTTGACTACTATGGCAACGCCAACGCCGAGTGGACTGCGACATTCACCTACGCCTACGACTACAAGCTCGAGGATGTGCTCGGCGCATACGATATTAAGTATGGTTCAGTGTTTGACGGTAAAACATACAGCGGAAGCGATGTCATCGTGGCCAGTGATGATGAGAAGAAGGGCAATGTCATGTTCACTTCATTCTGTGGGAATAAGCTTGCCAAGCCTGTTTATGCGACATTCTCCCCTGTAAGCGGTGAACTCTCCATCGATCCGTTCCAGTACTGCTTCGATTTCGAAGACAGCGAGGAAGAAGGCAAGATTTACCAGGCCCATCTTGTGTGGGCCACGATTCAGGATTCACAATTCGCGTTCAATAAAACCCTCCCTGTCGTTCTTCAGATGCCTGAAGCGGGTAAGCTCGTGAACACGGGTTACTTCGGATTCCTCGGATATGAAGATGGCACACCGAAGATGTGGTTTGACGTAGTATTCTCTTATGATGCCTCCAAGACAGCAGCGAGCGGCAGCGCGAAAGCCAAGGCTGTGTCCTCTGCGAGAAAGGTATTCAGCCTCAACGCAAAGGTCGTTAAATAAGTTGATTTAATCAGGCTTAACTGCCCCGGTTCCGGCCGGGGCAGTTTTGTCCGTTATAAATGTCTATATCATGAAACCACTCAAATCTCTTATTGCAGCGGCATTGTTTGCGCTGTCCGCCACACTCTGCGCGGCCCAGGGTTTCGAGCCCACCACCACATGGCCTTATATCTACTGGGATTTCACAGCCGGCAAGCTGGTGATGAACACTGGCAAGGTTGTTGAGGGGAAATACAACATCTGCATTGACGACGGCAGAGTGCATTTTATCGACGGGAACCTCGTCAAACAGGCTTCGGCGGTGGAGGTCACATCTGTCCAGATCGGCAACGACGTCTACATCAATGCAGCCGGGAAAATGATGAGAGTACTCCAGAAATCAGACAAAGGGGTGGTCGCCGAGGACTTGAGCATAGACTACGCCAGGCTCAATGAGACCGGCGGAGCATATGGCTCCTCGTCCAACACGGTCGCCACTACCGCCCTCAGTTCCCTTGAAGGCATCGGAGGCACCAGGACGAACATGAACCACATGGAGCTCAAGAACTCCAAGGACAACGGCAAGACGCTCACTCTCGACAAGAAATACTATCTTGTCTTCGGCGGCAGGTGTGTCCATGCCGCGAAACGGGATGTACAGGACATGCCCGGTATAGACAAGGGCAAACTCAAGACATTTTTCAAAACCAATAAAATCAAGTGGAAAGACCCGGTTTCACTTATCACGCTTGTTGACTACCTGGCAGATAATCAATAACAATCATATATGAAGAGAAATCTTTTATCACTCGCACTCGTATGCGCAGCCTTGGCCGCAGCTCTCTCCTGCTCACGGGAGACCATGCCTGCAGTGCAGGAGACCGCAACTCCGCCTGTGGACGCGGCATACCAACAAGGCACACTCAACATCAATTTTGACGAGCCGACAGCAGAACTCATAGAGAAAGACCTCCTCACCAAGGGGGTTGTCACCAAGGCCTCTTCTCCGGGGATCGCAGCCCTCTACGAGGAGCTCGGGATCGAGTCCATGGAGCGTCTGTTCCCGTATGCCGGGGAGTATGAGCCGCGCACAAGGGCCGAAGGCCTGCATCGCTGGTACAAGGTGAACTATCGCAAGCCGGTCAGCGTCACCAAGGCAACGCGGGAAGTCGGCGCGATCCCCGGCGTGGAGATCGCGGAACCGGTGCCTGTGATTAAAATTTCCTATTACAATGACCCGTACTCCAAGTATCAGTGGGATTTTCACAATGACGGCAAGCTCAGCGACAAGCACAAGGCAGGTGCGGACATCAATGTGGTACCTGTGTGGGAGAACTATACGGTCGGCAGCGAAAAAGTCATCGTCAGCGTGGTGGACGGCGGAATAGACTTCAATCATGAAGATCTCGCCGACGCCTACATCGGCGGACGCAACTTCGTCTCCGGCGGTCAGGTTACCGCCCACAGCCATGGCACACATGTCGCCGGCACCATCGGAGCCGTCAGCAACAACGGAAAGGGAGTAGAGGGCATAGCCGGCGGCGATGCGTCCAGGGGCATCAAGGGCGTCCGCCTGCTCTCCTGCCAGATATTCGAGTCCTCCGGCAACGGCGACCGCGGCGGGGATTCTTCGGCCGCCATCAAATGGGGCGCGGACAACGGAGCTGTAATCTCGCAGAACAGCTGGGGGTACAATTACGACTACAACGATGACGGCAAACTTACCGGCAGCGAATACGAAGACGCGATGGCGGCCACCATCGGTTCCGCCCACAAGGCAGCCGTCGATTACTTCATCAAATATGCCGGATGCGACAACAATGGCGAGCAGCTTCCGGACTCTCCGATGAAGGGCGGCGTGGTGATATTCGCCGCAGGCAACGACGGGATTGAGAATGGAGCGCCGGCAAATTACGAGCCGATCATCGCCGTCGGCTCACTCGCCCCGGACTTCACACGCGCCTACTATTCCAACTACGGCGGCTGGGTTGACATCGCTGCCCCGGGCGGAAGCGCATATTACAGCAGCGGTCAGATCTACAGCACCGTTCCCGGCAACAAGTATGGCTGGATGCAGGGCACTTCCATGGCATGTCCGCACGTGTCCGGCGTAGCTGCCCTGATAGTGTCTCAATATGGCGGTCCTGGATTCACCAACGACATGCTTAAGGAGAGACTTATAAACGGCGCCAACAAGATTGCGCTCTCGTCCAACACCAAGATCGGCCCTCTGGTCGACGCGTACGGCTCCATCGTGTACGGCGGGTCGCAGGCTCCGGCCCCGAACCCGGTGAAGGATTTCACCCTGGAGTCCAAGGCCAACAACATCGATTTCACCTGGAAGGTGACAGCGGATGACGAGGGCAACAACGCCTACGGATTCTTCCTGCTCGCGACCAAGGACAAGTCGCTCTTCGACGGCCTCGACTATAGCGAGCTCCCTGCCGGGATGATCGGCACCGTAGTATACAGCAACGGAGCCAAGGCGGGCGAGAGCATCTCCGGAAGTATAGGCGGCCTGGATTTCACCACTCAGTACTACACGGCCGTCGTGGCTTTCAGTTACGGGCGCAGGTTCTCCCCGCTGTCCGAAATCAAGGCTGTGAGCACGCAGAAGAACACCCCTCCTGTCGTGGAGACAACCTATACCGGGGACTACAAGGTGCGCTCTCACGAGGTCCTTACGATTCCGTTCAGTATCTATGACCCTGACGGGCACGCTTTTACCTACAAGTATATGTCGGCCACCAAGTCGGCTGACACGTTCTGGCAGAACCCTGTGAACGATGTCTATGAGTTGAGGATCGACGGACCTCTGGCCGAAGCCGGAGTATACACGGCGCACATCATCGCGAGCGACAAGTGGGACAGCACGGACCACATCGTCACGTTCGAGGTCCTCGAGAACCATCCGCCGGTGGCTATCGGGCAGATAGATGACATGATACTTGCCAAGCCGGGCGACAAGTTCTCTCTCGACATGTCCAAGTATGTGGAGGATCCGGACGGTGAGACCCTCAAATACACCGTCAAGAACCAGAACGTGGCTGTGCTGCATGTCAACCCTAAGGACAACATCCTCAACGGCACTGCGCTGGATTATGGTGTGACGAGCGTCACGGTCGTCGCCGCCGACGCCAAGAACAAGACGGCGGAGTTGAGCTTCCGCGTTGCGATCCCGGATCCGGAGAAACCGGTCACGACCTATCCTAATCCGGTGGTTGACAAACTCAATATCGGCACCGGGGTCAAGGCCTCCACCGAGGTGGTCATCCGCTCCGAAACCGGAGGACTGGTATACGAGACGGTGACGGATGTGAGCATCCTGGAGCCGCTTGAGGTGGACCTGTCCGACCAGGCGCCGGGAAGATATGTGGTGACTGTCAAGATCGGGGACAAAGAGTATAAGCAAAACATAGTCAAGAAGTAATGAAAAACACGAATATACTGGTACTGGCCACCGCGTGCCTGTTGTCCGCTGGAGTGGCATCCGCACAGACGGCAATGCCGTCACTGAGGATAGAGCAGGATCCTGTGGCCGCAGGAATGGGATTCACGGGTCTGGCATCCACGACTGGCACCGCCTGGTCGGCTCTGCGCAACTCTTCAATCATTCCTCTTTCCGAGAAGAAGATGGATTTCGGCTTCTCCTATCAGAGCTGGGCTCCGTCTGGGGCGAAAGACTCCAATATGGCCTTCGGCGCGGCGTTCAAGGCTGGAGAGAGGTTCGGCGTGTCGCTGGCCGGCACCCTGCAGAACGGCGAAGAGTACAATGTGACGGATGCGACCGGCAATGCCTCCGGCACTTTCAAGCCGTCTACCATTTCTGCCGGGCTCGGATTCGGAGTGAAGATCATCGACAATCTCTCCATCGGAGTGAATGCGAGGTTCGCCTCGCAGAAGCTCACCAAGGATGATTCATACACCGCATTCTGCGGGGATGTGTTCGTGAGCTACAGGTTCTCGGGCTTCAACCTCACGGCAGGCGCGGCGTCTTTGGGCAGCAAGGTCAAGGGCGCGGACGGCAACAGCTACTCTCTTCCCGCCTCGGCGCGTGTCGGCGTGGACTGGACGAAGGCGTTTGCTGAAGCCCACGCTCTCAAGCTTGGGGCCGACTTCGATTATTTCTTCAGCGGCAGCGTGACTGCGGCGGCCGGAGTACAATACTCGTTCAGGGATATGGTGTTCGCGAGGGCGGGCTACCACTATGGTGCGGACAAGGCTGTCCTTCCGTCTTTCGCTTCCGCTGGACTTGGAGTGAAGTTCTTCGGGGTTGAGCTTAATGCGGCCTATCTCTTCGCTTCCGATGCGCTCGGCGGCACGATGACCATCGGCCTGGGATACAGCTTCTAAGCCTTTCTCATTTGCGGTTACTTATCCGGCCAGGAGTCGTTCTGCCGAATACAAAACTGCCTGTTGATTAAATATGTCCGGCCGAAGTTCGCTTCGGCCGGATTACTTTTAAAACCGCGCCCCTTGTAAATGGCGAATTAATTGTATGTACAAAATATTGTACATATATTTGTGAAAATAAAAACCAACCATATGACAGTAGCGACCATCTCGGAATTTCGCGCCAATGTCAAGCGCTATGTTGACGAGGTTATAAACAACTCCGGCACGCTCATTATAAATCGGGGGAAGACCGCAGCGGTTTTGATTTCTCTGGACGAGTACAACTCCGTCAAGGAAACGGAGAGGATAATTTCTGCTCCGAGGCTTTCCGGCCGCCTTGATGAAGGGCTTGGCGAACTCAAGGAAAAGAAAACGGTTTCCGTAGATATTGACGATCTATGAAACTTGAGTTTTTGCCAAGTGCTCTTGATGCGTACAAGGCGCTGAAAGTTTCAAATCCTGACTGCGCGGCTAAAATCAAGGAGATTCTTCGTGACACCCTCGAGCATCCCGCTGCCGGCCTGGGCGAGCCTACCAGGCTTTCCGGCCAATACCTTGGCGTATGGATGAGACGGCTTTCCGCCGATGAGGAGTTGTACTACATTTTCGATTCCGAAAGGATTGTAGTGATCTCATTCTCTGCTGATGAGGGGACACATAAGGAAGTCAAGCCTAAGGGTTTGAGTCTCCAGTCGTTCTCCGAAGTTGAATATGCCTCCGTTATGGCTTTAATGTCTGCGAACAGAGGCAGAGATAATGAACCGAAGGTGGGTATCTTCTGGTATAACCGTGCGAGAAACGAACTGTTCGGTGTCGTGTCTCACAAAATAAGCGATTATTCTCGGGCCAATGCGTCCGACGGCAGAATAACTTGTTCTGAAATGCATGAGGATGTTTGGAAGCGGGAGTTCAGAAAACAGAAGTACCACGGGAATGGAGAAGGACTGTTTGTTGGGGCATATCAAGACAAGCCGAGAGGCCGTGTGTTTTACAACATGAAGAGCGACACCTACGAGGTGGCCGTCGGCAAGTGGTTGGAGGATTATCCGCAGGCATACGACCTGATTCTGGAGGAGTTTAACCTCCCGAAGGAGAAAACAGCACCTAAATACGCTGTTCATTGGGATATTGGAATGTCCTGGCGATGATTTCTCGCTGATGTTTCGTGGATCTTTCGACTTTTAGTCACCCCTTGTCTTTGGCTATCTATCCCAGCGTCTCCCGCTTGAGGCTCTCGATGTACTGGTCTATGCGATGCAGTTCGCGCGGGATCGCGATATGCTGCGGGCAGGCGCCTATGCACCGGCCGCAGGCGATGCAGTGGTCCGCCTGGCGTACTGCCGGAATCGCGTCGTTGTAGGCGAGCAGGTAGCGGCGGCGCGCCTTGGCATAGCCTTTCTGCTCCTTGTTTGTCACATAAGTCCCGGCGTTGACGCTGTCGTTGTAGAAACGGAATATGGCCGGGATGTTGATGCCGTAAGGGCAAGGCATGCAGTACTGGCATCCAGTGCAGCGCACGAGCGGGTAGTTCTCCAGCCTGTCTGCCACATCTTCCAGAAGCGTCTTCTCCTCGTCCGATACCGGCTTGAAGTTGAGGAACGTGCGGAGGTTGTCCTGGAGGTGCTCCATATAGGTCATGCCGCTCAGCACCACCTGCACGCGGGGGAAGCTGCCGACGAATCTGAATGCCCAGGAGGCAAGAGACTCCTCCGGCGCCTTCGCCTTGAGCAGGTCTGCCGTGCCTGCCGGCATGTCAGCGAGGCGTCCGCCGCGCAGCGGCTCCATTATGACTACCGGAATCTGTCTGCGGTCGAGTTCGCCGTAGAGGTATTCGGCGTCGGTGTTGCGTCCTCCGGCGTGTGTCCAGTCGACGTAGTTCATCTGTATCTGAACGAAGTCCCAGCGGTACTTGCCGCTGTCGTGCAGAGCCATCATCTCGTCGAAGCCGTCCTTGGCCCCGTGGAACGAGAATCCAAGGTGGCGTATGTGTCCGGCGGCTTTCTCCTTGAGGAGGAAGTCCATGATTCCCGTGTCCCCGAAGCGCCTTGCGAAATCTTCCCCGCCGCTCAGACTGTGCAGCAGGTAGTAGTCGACATGGTCGGTTTTGAAAATCTCAAGCGACTTGCGGTACATCTTGACTGAGTTGTCGTATGAGGCGTCAGAGAAGTTGGAAAGCTTTGTGGCCAGCAGCCAGCTCTCGCGCGGGTGACGATTGAGCGCCTCCGCCGTGGCCCTCTCGCTGTCGCCTTCCAGATAGACCGGAGATGTGTCGAAGTAGTTGACCCCGTGCTCAAGGGCGAAGTCTACCAGCCGGTTGACCTCCTCCTGGGCTATGTGCTTCTTGCCGTCTGTACCGTCCACCATGGGCCACCTCATGCAGCCGTAGCCAAGCAGGCCCACCCCCGGATAGTGCTGAGGCATTGTGCCTTCAAGACCTTTGCCGGTCTTGGCTCCGCCTTCCTCCACGAGAGCTTTCGGGGCGCACGCCGCGAGTCCGGCAGCCGCTGCGCCGAGACCTGCGGTCTTTAGAAATTCTCTTCTGTCCATATCAGTCTTTCTTTATGTGAACGGAAATTCCATCTACGGTGATTGCGCTTATCGGCCTTGCCGGGCACAGATACTCGCAGGCTCCGCAACCGATACACTGCGCTTCCGCCACGACAGGGATGCTTCTGTGGTAGCCGTCGGTCTTGACCATCCTTACAGCCCCGACTGGGCAGTGGCGGGAGCAGTTGCCGCAGCCGGCTTCATCCTTGGCCGCGAGACAGAGGGAGAGGTTGACCTTGGCGGTGCCTATCTTGTGGGTGAGTTTCTCTTCGGCCTTGAGCGGGCGTATGGCTCCGGCCGGGCAGACCTGGCTGCAGGTGGTGCATTCCGGACGGCACCAGCCCTTATCGTAGCCCATCTGAGGCTGGAGGAAGTGACCGATGTCCGTGGACGGGCGGAGCACGCCGTTAGGGCAGTTGCTCACGCACAACTGGCAGGCGGTGCAGCGGTCATAGAAATCCTTGACGCTTTCAGCCCCGAAAGGAACGAGCCTCTCGGAGCGTTCCGGAGAAGTCTTGTCGATGACGTCGGCAAGTCCGCCGTCGAGCCTCTTGTTCTGGGCTCCGAGGGCGAGGCTGCCTCCGACGAGGGCCGTGGTGGCCATGAATGCGCGGCGCCCCTTGTCGACGCTCTCCGTCACGGGCACGGTCTTGGCTTTGCGCGGAAGGGAGAACCGGAACTTGATCCCGCCCTTAGGGCAGCTGTCCAGGCAGTCGAAGCAGTCAACGCAGCGGCTGTGGTCTATGGTATGTGTGTCGATGTCAATGCAGGAGGACTTGCAGCCCTTCTCGCACTTGCGGCAGGAGACGCACTGGCTCTGGTCGATGCTGACCTTGAACAGCGAGAAGCGTGAGACCTGTCCGAGCACCGAGCCGACAGGACAGACGGTGTTGCACCAGCCGCGTCCCCATATCCAGGCGCATACGCAGATGACGACGAGTGTGGCGGCAGCGGTTATAAGAAGCGCCGGTGCGAGGCTCTCTCCGCGGGAGAGGCCCACAATGCTGCGAATCATGCGTCCGTAGGCGCTGTATGGCGCGAGGACAGTCAGAAGCAGCTGGCTGAATGTCAGGGCTGTCACGATGACAAGGGCGAGCACACCGTAGCGCACGATGCGCGGCTCTTTGACGAAGTGTCTCTTGGGCTTGCGCCCTTTAGGTGAGAGCAGTTTGCGCACCCGGATGACAAGGTCCTGGAATACTCCCATCGGGCAGATGACGGAGCAGTAGATGCGGCCGAAGACGAGGGTCAACAGCAGAACGAAAGCTATGGCCGCAAAGTTGAGAGCCATGCAGGACGGCAGGAATTGCAGTTTGGCCATCCAACCCCACCATTGATGGCCGATGCCGACAAAGAGCAGCGTGATTCCCGCGAAAAACAGGGCTGCTGCGGCGAGCCTGATCTTTCTTAACATATATGGTATTTCTCAGGGTTTCTGAAACCGAGCAGGAAGTCCTTGACCTCCATCCTCTTCTTGCCGGAGAGCTGCATGTCCTTGAGGGACAGGGATCCGTCTGCGGTGGCTATGGCCAGGTAGGTCTTGCCGTCGGAGAGAATCTCTCCCGGCGCCGCGTGCAGGTCGACTTTCTCGGCGCGGTAGATCTTGAGCACGAGCGGCTCCTTGCCCTCTTCCGCTATCTGGGTGAAGGCGGCAGGGTATGGGCTCAGGCCTCGTATGAGGTTGAATATGTGTTCGCTGCTGTCGCCCCAGTCGATGCGGCAGGTGTCCCTGGTGAGTTTCGGCGCCGGTTTGAGCACTTCGGAGCCCTGGATGAACGAACGCTGCACCCTGATGTCGATATTGTGCTCGATGAGTCCCTCGACCGTCTGGAGCACAAGCTCCGAGCCTATCTCCATCAGTTTGTCGTGCACGTCGCCTGCGGTGTCCTCAGGGCCAATACGGCATTCGTGGCGCATCAGGATGCCGCCGGTGTCGATGTCCTTGTCTATCATGAAGGTGGTCACGCCTGTGAGCTTCTCCCCGTTGATCACGGCCCAGTTGATAGGGGCCGCTCCCCGGTACTGAGGCAGCAGGGCGGCGTGGAGATTGATGGTGCCGAGTTTAGGCATGGACCACACCACCTCCGGCAGCATGCGGAAAGCCACCACCACGATGAGGTCAGGCTTCCAGGCCTTGAGCGCTTCGAGGAACTCCGGGTCCTTGAGCTTCTCGGGCTGCAACAGAGGAAGTCCGTGCTCCACGGCGTAATGCTTGACGGCGCTTTCGTTCATCTTCAGCCCGCGTCCGCTCGGCTTGTCGGGCACGGTGACCACGCCCACCACCTTGTATTTGTTGCGTATGAGATTGTCGAGCGGTGCCACCGCGAATTCAGGGGTGCCCATGTATACGATGCGCACCGGGCGGAAGAAGCCGACAATCTTGCTCTTGAGCCTCCTCTGCCAGGTTTTGAATTGATCCAAATTGAAAAGTTCTGAGTCATTGATGGCCTTCCATGTCAGGAAGATGCCTATAGGTGCGAGTATGAATGCGGAGATGAAGGCCCCGGCGAACGCTCCGATGGCCCCGTCCCGCGCGAGCTTGGTCCCTGAGATGTCCACCACCCAGTACAGCACGAAGAACAGCACGGAGACTATGGCGCTTGTGCCGAGTCCGCCCTTGCGTATCAGGGAGCCGAGCGGGGCGCCGATAAAGAAGAGGATGAAGCAGGCGAGGGCCTGCGCGAACTTCTTCAGGAGCTCGATGTCCGTGTGCCGTATGTAGTAGTTCTGCTCGTAGGTGTCGAACTTAAGGGTGCCGATGTCGGCGGCGTAGCGGCTGGCCCTCTCGCTGGCCTCCCTGTATGCTATGGCCTTGCTGTTGATGTCCTTCCATTCGCAGAAGCCCTCATAGCTGAAATTGGCCCGGGAAGGATTGCGGAGGGCTGTGTCCAGCTGTGAACTCTCCTGGAACGGCTTCATCCTGATGATAGAGGAGAAATGGACTCTCTGTACGGAGTCCACATGGTGGTGCAGGGAGTCGCTTTCGTGCTTGAGCTGCCTTACACTCATCGACTTGGCCTGGTCGCCGAAGCGGCTGGAGTCCGACTTCTCGAAGTTGTAGTTGGACAGAGGCACCACAATCTCCTGCCTGGCGAACTTCACTCTCTGGAGGGCGAAACTCGTGTCGGCATAACGGAGGGTGTTGTCCTCCTGGTAGTTGGCTCCGTCGAACATCGTGAAGGTCAGGTAGTCCTTGCGGCTTGACATCTTGATCAGGGCCGAGTCCGCCAGGGTAAGGGAGGTGTTGCCCTTGCCGGAGCTGTGGTCGTAGACCATCACGCCGTAGAGCATCCCGCTCTTCTTGTTCTGGTCCTCGACCCGGAGGATGTAGCCGTCAATCCCGTCGTAGAACGTGCCGGACGGAATCTTGATCTCGTTCTTGGTGCGGCCTATGTCATCGCGCAGGGTGTATATCTTGTTGAAGGCGTGCGGCACCAGCCTGTCGCCCACGAAGAATGCTCCTACGGCGATGAACAGCGATGCCGCGATGAGCGGGGCGATGATGCGTGAGAACGACACCCCGGCCGCCTTGATGGCGAGCAGTTCGTTGTTCTCGGCCATCTGGCCGACCACCATCATCGAGGCGAGCAGGGTCGCGAGCGGCAGCGCCTGCGGCAGAATCGTGCACGCGCCCCACATCAGGAACTCAAGGATGACCCTGAGCCCCAGTCCCTTGCCCACCAGCTCGTCGATGTAGAGCCAGAGGAACTGCATCAGCAGGATGAAGACCACGACGAGCAGGATCGCGACGAGCGGTCCGATGAATGACTTCAATATGAAGCGGTCGAGCTTCTTCATCCTGCGTCTGGTCTGCTATTTGCCGGAAGTGGCGGCCTTGACGAGTGCGTCCAGGGCGTCTTTGAGTCCGTCGAGGTTCTTGCCTCCGGCGGATGCCAGCCCTGGCTGTCCGCCTCCTCCGCCGAGGATGAACTTGGCGGCTTCGCGGATCTCCTTGCCGGCGTTGTGCCCCTTGGCCACGAGGTCGTCGGAGTACATCAGAAGCAGCTGCGGCTTGCCGTCGGACTCGAACGCCGCGGCGAGAGCCGTGTTGCTGAGTTCTTTCTGAAGTGCGAGGGCGGCGTTGCGCAGCATCGTCGGGTCGCCTCCGTTCTCGCTGACGTGGCTGGCTACTATGAGTTTGATGCCGTCCACTTCACGCGCCTTGGATGCGAGCAGTTTGGCGAGCTCGGCGGCCTTCTGCCTTGCGAACTCCTCGGCCTGCTTCTTGAAGGTGGCGTTGTCCTCCACCAGATGGCGGATGGCACCTGCGAGGTCAGGCACATTGTTGAAGAACGAACGAGCCGTCTTGAGCAGCTCCTGCATGCCGTAGACATAAGCCTCGGCGGCTTCTCCCGTGACAGCTTCTATCCTCCGGATGCCTGCGGCTATCGCGCTCTCGGACAGGATCTTGAAGAATCCGATATTGCCGGTTGCGCTGGTGTGGCAGCCGCCGCAGAGTTCGACGCTCGGGCCGAACTTGACCACCCTGACCCTGTCTCCGTATTTCTCTCCGAATAGGGCGATGGCCCCCATTTCGCGGGCCTCTTCCATCGTGGCGTCGCGCTTCTCCTGAAGCGGCAGGTTGTCGCGTATGAGCTGGTTGACACGCGCCTCCACTTTGGCTATCTGCTCGTCGCTGAGTTTCTCGAAGTGGGAGAAGTCGAAGCGGAAGCTGTCGTCGCTGACGAACGAGCCTTTCTGCTCCACATGCTCTCCGAGCACCTCTCTGAGGGCCCTGTCGAGCAGGTGAGTACAGCTGTGGTTGGCCGCTATCTTGCGTCTGCGCGCGGCATCCACCACGAGGGTGAATTCTCCCTCGCAGTTGCTCGGGAGTTTCTCGGCGATGTGGATGGTGAGGTCGTTTTCCTTTATGGTGTTGAGGATCTTGATCTGCTCTCCGTCAGCGGAGATGATGAGTCCCGTGTCTCCTACTTCACCGCCCATCTCCCCGTAGAACGGGGTGCGGTCGAACACGAGCTGGAGCATCTCCCTGTTTTTCTGGACTACGGTCCTGTGCTTCAGCAGCAGGGCGCCCTCCGTGCGGACGGAGTCGTATCCGGTGAACTCGACATTCTCGCCGGCATGGTATATCGCCCAGTCGCCGAAGCTGTTGGCTGTGGCGTTGCGGGCCCTGTCCTTCTGTTTCTGGAGCTCGACCTTGAAGCCCTCGAGGTCTACCGCGCAGCCGTTCTCCCCGGCGATCAGTTCAGTGAGGTCGACTGGGAAGCCGTAGGTGTCGTAGAGCTTGAACGCGTCAGCTCCGGAGATGACCTTGCCCTCTCCGGCTCTCGCGATGCACTCGTCCATCAGCTTGATACCCCTGTCGAGGGTGCGCAGGAATGCGAGCTCCTCTTCGCGTATGACGTTCTCTATGAATTTCTGCTGCTTGGCGATCTCCGGATAGGCCTCTCCCATATCATCCACGAGCTGCTGCACGAGGCGGCAGAGGAAAGGTTCGCCCAGCCCGAGGAAGGTGTATCCGTAGCGGACGGCGCGGCGGAGGATTCTCCTGATGACATAGCCGGCCTTGACATTGGACGGCAGCTGCCCGTCGGCGATGCTGAAGCTGATCGCTCTGATGTGGTCTGCGATGACCCTCATCGCTATGTCGGCCTGTGCGTCCTCGCCGTAGCGGTGGCCGGAAATCTCCCCGATCTTGGAGAGCAGGCCGCTGAAGATGTCGGTATCGTAGTTGCTGTTCTTGCCCTGGAGCACGCAGCAGAGGCGCTCGAATCCCATTCCGGTGTCGATGTTGTGTGCCGGGAGGCTCTCAAGGTGGCCGTCGGCCATCCTCTGGTACTGCATGAACACGAGGTTCCAGATCTCTATCACGTGCGGGTCGGACTTGTTGACCAGGTCGCGTCCGCTCAGGCCCGTGGCGGCTTTCTCTTCCGGGGTGCGGATGTCTATGTGGATCTCGGAGCACGGGCCGCACGGACCGGTGTCTCCCATTTCCCAGAAGTTGTCGTGCTTGTTGCCGAGCAGGATGTGGTCCTCCGGCATGTGTTTGAGCCAGGCTTCCCTGGCTTCATGGTCCATCGTGGTGCCGTCATCTTCGCTGCCCTCGAACACGGTTGCGTAGAGCAGCTCAGGGTTGATCTTGTAGACTTCGGTAAGGAGCTCCCACGCCCAGTCTATCGCCTCTTTCTTGAAATAGTCCCCGAAGCTCCAGTTGCCGAGCATCTCGAACATGGTGTGGTGGTAGGTGTCGTGCCCGACTTCTTCGAGGTCGTTGTGCTTGCCGCTCACTCTCAGACATTTCTGCGAATCTGTCGCTCGCGGGTAAGGGGCCTTGGCGTTGCCCAGGAAGATGTCCTTGAACTGGTTCATTCCGGCGTTGGTGAACATCAGCGTCGGGTCATTCTTGACCACCATCGGAGCGGAAGGCACGATGGTGTGTCCCTTGGATGCGAAGAAATCCAGAAATTTCTGTCTTATTTCCTTAGAAGTCATAATACTGCAAAATATCAAACAATCTACAAAAATACTACTTTTTTCTGATTTCCCGCCCCGTGCGCGGCACGCTCCTTGAGGTGAGATGGGCCAATAGCTAAAAAATCAGTATATTTGCACTCTATGCCCAAGTATGTCTTCAATCCCGAGACACTGATGTATGAGGCCAAGAGCGAGCCGAAATACATCAAGCACATCAGGGTGGCGCTGCTTTCCGTGGTGGCGCTGGGGCTTGTCGTGATGTACTTCTGGCTGTATCTTTCCGTCTTTCACCTTGAACTTCCGCGCACCGCCGCCATCAAGCGCCGGCATGCGGAGTGGGAGGCCCGGATGAACGTGATGGACCGCCAGCTCGACATCTACGAGCAGACCCTTACCGGCATCGAGCAGCGTGATGATGATGTGTACAGGTCAATCTATGGCCTCAACCCCATCCCCGAGGCGCTCCGCAATTCCGGAATAGAGGGTGTCAACCGCTATGCCGAACTGGACAGGCTCGGAGCCAATTCGCATCTGAGGCGCACCGTGCGCCGCATGGACGACCTCACCAAGAGGGCCTATGTGCGGAGCAAGTCCCTTGACGAGGTCGGGGAAGTTTCCCGCAAGGCGGGAGACATGATTTCATGTGTCCCGAACGTGCCGCCTCTCCTCCCGGCCCCTGGCAGCTACCGTCTCTCGAGCAGTTTCGGATACCGCGTGGATCCGGTCTATGGCGGGGGTGAGCGCCACGGCGGGCAGGACTTCGCGACCAAGACCGGCACTCCGGTGTATGTCACCGGCGACGGGGTGGTGGAGAAGACGGGGATGCACCTGTGGGGCTATGGCAACGAGATTGTCGTGGATCACGGCTACGGTTACCAGACAAGGTATGCGCACCTCAACACCATTGAGGTGGCTCCCGGGATGAAACTGCGCCGCGGCGACCGCATCGGAACCGTGGGCAGCACCGGCAAGTCCACCGGCTCACACCTGCATTATGAGGTGATATACAAGGGGAACCGTGTCAACCCGATGAACTTTCTTGATATGAACATGCCCGAGGAGGAATACCGGGCGATGATAGAGAGGCGCAGCGAGGAAGGCCGCTCCGCCATGGCTAAAAGTACGATGGAGCTTCTCCGTCGGGGGAGGAAGGCTGAATGAGCAAGAAGATGATGGAATTCGACCAGAAGAACTTCAGTTTCAGGAAGGTGCGTGTCAAGATAGGGCGCATCCTGCTGGTGTCTGTCGCGTATCTGCTTGCCACCCTGACCCTTGCCGTGCTGGTGTATTGCGTGTTCGCCGTTTTCTGGCGCACCGACGTGGAGAGGGAACTCAAGCGGGAGATAAGGATGTACGAGCGCCTCTATCCATCCTTCGCGCCGAGAGAGGAACTGCTCCGCGACGGAATTGCCAGCCTCCAGCACAAGGACAATGAGATATACGAACAGGTCTTCCACTCCAACGCTCCCGAGCCTGACCCGATGGCTGGGCTTGACTTCATGTTCGCCAGCGCATCCGTGCCGGACGCCAAGATAGCCGCATACACCCGCGACAAGGCCGACAGCCTCCTCGCCGTGTCCGCCGATGTGGACGCCGCGTTCGTGCGCATATTCAAGTTGCTCTCATCGCCTGAGAACCCCGTCCCTCCCATGCGCCTTCCGCTGGACGGGATAACATATTCGCAGGTTGGCGCCTCGACGGGCATGAAGATGGATCCGTTCTACAAGGCCTATGTCTACCACGAGGGGCTGGACCTTATCGTCACGCGCGGCACTCCGGTGATGGCGACGGCCGCAGGGACCGTGCAGAAGGTGCAGACTTCCAAGAAGCTGGGCAAGACCGTGGAAGTTCTCCACGACGGGGGCTATGTCACAGTCTATGCTCATCTTGAGTCTGTCCTGGTGCGCGCCGGGCAGAAACTCCAGGCGGGGCAGAAACTCGGCACTGTCGGGATGTCCGGCAAGGCTTTCGCTCCGCATCTTCATTATGAGGTGCGCCGCGACGGGAAGTTCCTCAATCCTGTCAACTGCATCTTCGCGTCAGTGACCCCGGACGAGTACACCAACATGCTCTATATGTCAGTGAATACCAAACAGTCAATGGATTAATGGAAAAACTCTTTTACACCATCGGAGAAGTCGCGGACGAGATAGGGGAATCTGTCTCGCTCGTGAGATTCTGGTCCAACTCCTTCCCCCGGCTCATAAAGCCGCACCGCAACGCCAAGGGTAACCGTCTCTACACGGCGGCGGACCTGGAGACCATGCGCCAGATGCACTATCTTGTCAAGGAGAAGGGACTCACGCTGGAGGGGGCCGGGAAGCAGATGATCGCGGAACGGGCGGCCGTGGAGGCAAGAGTCAAGGTGCTTTCTTCCCTCAAGGCCATACGCTCGCAGCTCTCTGATATCAAGAAAGACCTACTATAATTCAAAACAATTTCTTAACTTTGCGACTTGCATAGCAGAATAGAAAGAATACTTTAATATATGGCAACCACCAAGAAAACAACGAAAGTACAGACTCCGGTCGATGAGCGCGAGACTTTCGTGTCCCTGCAGAAGATATTTGCGGAGAACGAGCAGAGCGCGCAGGAGAAGCTCAAGACTCTTTACGAACTCCAGGCCGTGGACAACGACATAGACAAGCTTGTCCAGCTCAGGGGAGAGCTTCCGGAGGAAGTGGCCTCTCTTGAAGAGGAGGTCGAGTCGCTCAAGGCCAAGCGTGTCCGCATGGAGCAGCTCATCGATGGTTACAACCAGAACATCGCCTCGTCCAAGAAGGAAATCGAGGAGTTTGATTCTGAGATAGAGAAGTACCGCTCGCAGCTTGAGAACATCTCCAACAGCCGCGAGTACGATTCCATCAACAAGGAGCTCGAGAACCAGGATCTCCTCAGGGCCATAGCGGAGAAGAACATCAACGAGGCCCGTGAGGCCATCGATGACAAGAAGGTGGACCTTGACCGCATCAGCGACCGCATCACCATACGGGAGGGGGACTTGGAGTCCAAGAAGCAGGAGCTCTCTTCCATCGTGGAGTCGACCGCCAAGGAAGAGGCAGCCCTCTCAAAGAGGAGGGAGACCTACACCGCCAAGCTTGACGAGCGTACCTTGAGCGCCTATGAGCGCATCCGCAAGAGCACGCACAACCATCTCGCGGTGGTGACCCTCTTCCCCAAGAACGATGACGGCACCTGCGGCGACGCCTGCGGGGGCTGTTTCCACACCATCACGCCGCAGCGTCTCATCGACATAGCATCAGGCAAGAAACTGGTGATCTGCGAGCATTGTGGACGAATCATCGTCAATCCGGACATTTAATAATCAGGGTTTTATATGCCTCCTCAGAAATCCGGAACCTCGCGCAGGAAGGACCAGGGGGTCGACCTCGACAAGATAGGGCTTGAGATAGGCAATAAGCCTCCTCAGGCTCTTGACGTGGAAGAGGCCGTCCTCGGCGCCATGCTGCTCGAGCCGGAGTGTGTGGACCAGGCTCTGGAAGAACTGGACGCGTCCTGCTTCTATGACCCGAAGCACCGGATGATATTCGAGGCCATGATCGCGCTTGTCGGAGAGCACACCTCGGTAGACATCATCACGGTCAACGCCAAGCTCAAGGAACAGGGCAATCTCGAGACTGTCGGAGGCACGGTGACGCTCGCCAACCTTTCGGAGAAAGTCGGCTCCGCCGCCCATATCGAGTATTACATCAAGATACTCAAGCAGAAGACCATACAGCGTGATCTCATCACGGCCTCGTATGATATTCTCAAAGACTCTTACGACGACACCGTCAAGGTGGACGATCTCATCGACGCCGCGCAGAGCCGCATCTACAATGCCATACAGAGCAATATCCGCAAGGAAGTGCAGGACATCGGCGGCCTCATCAACGCGGCTATTGAGAGCATAGAGAAGAAGCAGTCGAGCAACGGTCTCAGCGGAGTTCCGTCGGGCTTCCTGAGTCTTGACACCATCACTATGGGCTGGCAGCCTTCGGATCTGATCATATTGGCGGCGCGCCCTTCTGTCGGCAAGACGGCGTTCTCGCTCAACATCGCGCGCAACGCGGCGGTGGACCATCACATGCCTGTCGCGTTCTTCTCCCTTGAGATGGCGGCGATCCAGCTGGCCAACCGTCTGATCACATCAGAGTCCGGGCTCCATCCGGACAAGATCAAGGGAGGCTCCAAGCTGGAAAGCTATGAGTGGCAGCAGCTGGAGTACAAGTTGAAGGCCCTCTCCAAGGCGCCGCTGTACATCGATGACACGCCGAGTCTTCCTCTTATGGAGTTCAGGACCAAGGCCAAGAACCTTGTGAAAAACAAGGGCGTGCGCCTCATCATCATCGACTACCTGCAGCTGATGCAGGGGCCTTCCGAACTCAGGGGGCTCCGCGAGCAGGAGGTGGCGGCGATTTCCCGTACCCTCAAGGCGACGGCCAAGGAACTCAACGTGCCTATCATCGCCCTTTCGCAGCTGTCGCGCAACGCCGTGCAGCGTCAGGGCTCCGGCGGCAAGCCTCAGCTCTCCGACCTCCGCGAGTCGGGCTCCATCGAGCAGGACGCGGACATGGTCATCTTCATCCATCGTCCGGATTTTGTCGGACTCAGCGACAACGAGGCGGACAAGGAGAAGACCCAGATCATCATAGCCAAGCACAGAAACGGCGAGACCAGGGATATCGACATGCGCTACAAGGGCGAACAGCTCAAGTTTGTGGAACTTGATGATGCCCTTGACCTCAGGGCCGCATCTTTCGGCTCGGCGATGAACGACGACCCGGGCCCGTCGCCGGATGACTTTATATCAGGAGGCAATGAGTTCGAATAGCGACATTTCACACAAAGGCAGGATTTTGAGCATCACGCCGGAGTTTACCTCAGTGGAGATAATCTCCGAGTCCGCGTGCGGCTCCTGTCATGCCCGAGGTCTATGCGGCCTGGGCGATTCCAAGACCAAGGTCGTCGAGGTCCCGACCCGCGGCTGGGACAGTTATGAGGTGGGCGACGAGGTCGATGTGACTCTCAAGGCCTCGATGGGGCACAAGGCCGTATGGCTGGCTTATGTGCTTCCGCTGCTCGTGCTGGTCTGCGCGCTGCTCGTCCTGACCGCCACCGGAGTCCAGGAGCTCTATGCGGGTCTGGGCGGCTTGGGAGCCGTGGCCGTGTGGTATTTGGTGCTCTGGCTGTTCCGCTCCAGACTCAAGAATGAATATGTTTTTAATATAAATAAGAAGTAATGACAAACACTGTTATCCTGACCGTCGTGATTCTTACGGTGCTTGGCCTGCTGCTTGCCTTGGTACTGTTCTGGGTGGCAAGGAAGTTCAAGGTCGAGGAGGATCCGCGGATTGATGAAGTGGAGAAGGTGATGCCCGGCGCCAATTGCGGCGGCTGCGGTTTCGCCGGCTGCCGTGCATTTGCGGACGCTGCCGTCAAGGCTCCGAATCTTGACCACCAGTTCTGTCCGGTGGGCGGCAATGAGGTGATGAAGAAGGTCGCGGCCATCCTTGGTTACGAAGTCAAGGAGAAGGCCCCCCAGGTGGCTGTGGTCCGCTGCAACGGAAGCTGTGCCAACCGTCCGCGTGTCAACGATTATGGCGGGGCTGAATCCTGCCGCGTCAAGGCCGCTCTCTACAGCGGCGACACCCTCTGCTCTTACGGATGCCTCGGATGCGGCGACTGTGTCGCGGCCTGCAAGTTCGGGGCGCTCTCGATGGATCCCGAGACAGGGCTGCCCGTAGTTGACGAGACCCGCTGCACTGCTTGCGGCGCCTGCGTCAAGGCCTGCCCTAAGAACATCATAGAGTTGCGCAATCAGGGTACGACCCCGAAGAACAACCGCAGGGTCTATGTGTCCTGCGTCAACAAGGACAAGGGCGGAGTGGCGCGCAAGGCTTGTGCGGCGGCCTGCATAGGCTGCGGCAAGTGTGCGAAAGTCTGCAAGTTTGACGCCATCACCATAGTCGACAATCTCAGCTATATAGATTTCAACAAGTGCAAGGCCTGCGGGCAGTGCTTCTTCGAGTGTCCGACCGGTGCCATACACGCCGTGAACTTCACTCCTAAGAAGGTGGAGCCGAAACCGGCACCTGCGCCGGCGGCAGCCCAGACCGAACCAAAGAAGGAGGCCACAAATGAATAAGTTGACTTTTTCCATCGGCGGAGTACATCCGCACGACAATAAGATTTCCCGGGGCTGCCCCATTGAAGTCCTTCCTCTTCCGGGGACGGTATATGTCTCAATGGCCCAGCACCTTGGCGCTCCGGCCAAGCCGACCGTGGCTGTCGGGGACAAGGTGAAGGCCGGACAGGTGATAGCAGAGCCGGGCGGATTCATCTCGGCTTTCGTCCACTCCCCTGTGTCCGGGACCGTCAAGAGCATAGCTCCGCGCAAGGATCTTGCCGGCAACTGGATGACTCATGTCGAGATAGTCGTCGAGGGCGACGAGTGGGCCGAGGGAATCGACCTCTCTGACACCATTGTCACCGAGATACCCGAGGACCGCGCATTCATACTTGACCGCATCAAGGCATGCGGAGTCGTGGGCCTGGGCGGGGCCACCTTCCCTACTCATGTGAAACTCAATCCGGCGCCGGGCAAGGTGGCCGAGTGCCTGATACTCAACGGGGCCGAGTGCGAGCCTTATCTGACCAGCGACTTCCGCATCATGGTCGAGAGGCCGAAGGAAATCGTTGTCGGAGCCGCCATAATGCAGAAAGTTCTCGGCTGCCGCTGCGTGATCGGAGTCGAGGAGAACAAGCCCGAGGCGATAGAGGCGCTCCGCGGCGCCATCGCCCAGCTCGGATACAAGAACATTGAAGTGGCGGTCCTCAAGAAGCGCTACCCGCAGGGCGGTGAGAAGCAGCTCATCGATGCTGTGCTCCGCCGTCAGGTGAAGTCCGGCTGCCTGCCGATAGACGCCGGCGCGGTGGTGCAGAATGTGGCCACCTCGCTTGCGGTATATGAGGCCGTGCAGAAGAACAAGCCTCTTGTGACCAACACCCTGACCGTCACCGGCGACTGCCTTCCTGTGGAGAAGCAGCACAATTATCTCTTCCGCATCGGAACACCTCTCTCATACATAATGGAGCAGGCCGGCGGGATTCCTGAGGGCGCCGTCAAGATAATCAGCGGCGGACCTATGATGGGCAAGGCCATAAGCAATGTGGACGCCTGCACCGTCAAGGGCTCGTCTTCGATACTCTACCTGAGCGGCGAGGCGACCGTGCGCAAGCCTGAGGGCGGATGTATACGCTGCGGACGTTGCAGCGACGCCTGCCCTATGGGACTTGAGCCGTTCCTTCTCAACAGGCTTTACAAGGCGGCCGACTTCGCCGGCCTTGAGCATAATGCCGTGCAGGATTGTATCGAATGCGGCTGCTGTCTGTACAGCTGTCCGGCCAACATCCCTCTGCTTGACTACATACGCCAGGCCAAGGGACAGGTGATGGGTATCATTCGCGGGCGTGCAGCCGCCGCAAAGGCCGCTGCTGAAGCCGCAAAAAAGAAAGATGAATAATATGGGAAAAATTCTTGTTTCTCCGTCTCCGCACATACACGCGGATGTCTCCACCCGCTCCATAATGAGGGACGTTCTCATCGCGCTTGCGCCGGCGGCACTGGTGTCCGTGCTCTTCTACGGATGGGCGGAACTCCTTGTGCTGGCGGTCAGCATCGCTTCCTGCGTCCTCGTCGAGTGGGCTGTGACCAAGTGGCTGCTGAAGAGACCATCGACCATCTCCGATCTCTCCGCCGCCGTGACCGGCCTCCTGCTGGCCATGAACCTTCCGGTGACGACCCCCTGGTGGGTCGTGCTGATCGGGGCCCTGTTCTCCATCGGCGTCGTTAAGATGACTTTCGGAGGCATCGGACAGAACATTTTCAACCCGGCCATCGCCGGGCGTGTGTTCCTGCTGGTTTCGTTCCCGACCTATATGACTGACTGGACGGTGACTCCCGGATTCATCCATGCCACAGACGCCGTCTCCGGCGCCACGCTGCTGGGAAGATACGCCGAGGGCGGTGTCGAGGCAGTCGCCGGGACAGACTACCTGCGCACGCTTTTCCTCAACATAGGCGGTTCTGCTGGTGAGATTTCGACCCTCGCCCTGCTGCTCGGATTCGGCTACCTGCTTGTCCGCAAGGTGGTGAAGGCCTGGATACCGCTCAGCATCTTCGCCACGGTGTTCGTGTTCTCCGGCATCCTCTGGCTTGTTGACCCTTCCACCTACACCGACCCGGTTTTCAACCTTCTCACCGGAGGTATGGTGCTCGGCTCCTGCTTCATGGCGACCGACTATGTGACCTCGCCTATGAGCACGCTCGGCGGGGTGGTGTACGGCATAGGCATCGGCCTGCTCGTGGTTCTGATCCGCTTCTTCGGCTCATATCCTGAGGGCATGTCGTTCGCGATTCTTATCATGAACTGCGCGGTGCCTCTTCTCAACAATTGGTTTCATCAGAAAAAGTACGGGAGGGCTTGACAATGGCAGCACAATCAACACTTAAAAACATGGCTCTCTGCCTCACGCTGGTCTGCCTCATCTGCTCAGCCGTGCTCGGCGTGGCCTATGCGGTGACGCTTGAGCCTGTCAAGGCGGCGCAGGTAGCCAAGACCAACAAGGCCATAGCCCAGGTGCTCCCTGAGTTTGCCGACGACAATGTGGCGGAGCAGTCCGTGACGGTCGAGGGGGTGGAGTACACATACTACCATCCGTCCTCCGGATATGCGGTGATTTCCGTGGTCAACGGCTTCGGCGGCGCGCTTTCCGTGATGGTAGGCATCACGGAGGACGGCAAGGTATACAACACTTCCGTGATCTCCCACAGCGAGACTCCGGGGCTCGGAGCCAAGTGCCAGAGCGATGAGGGCTTCCTCGGACAGTTCCGCGGACTTGACCCCGCTTCGGCCAGACTCGCCGTGACCAAGGACGGCGGCGACATCGACGCCATCACAGCTTCGACCATCACTTCAAGGGCATATACGCTTGCAGTGGCCAACGCCGTCAAGGTGTTCGGCTTTTTAACTTCAGAAAACGGAGGAGGAAAGGACAATGAGTAAGCTCTCTCTGATTACCAAGGGGTTCGTCAAGGACAACCCTACCTTTGTGCTGGTGCTCGGCATGTGCCCGACGCTTGCCACCACCACATCTGCGATGAACGGTCTTGAGATGGGACTCGCTACGATGTTCGTGCTCGTGCTCAGCAATATCGCGATCTCGCTTGTCGCCCCGGCGGTGCCTGACAAGGTGCGCATCCCGTCCTATATCGTCATCATCGCGACGTTCGTGACCGTCCTCCAGCTGCTGATGCAGGCTTATGTGCCGGCCGTGTATGAGACCCTCGGCCTGTTCATACCTCTTATCGTGGTCAACTGTATCGTGCTTGGACGCGCGGAGGCTTTCGCCAACAAGAACTCTGTCGTCGACTCGGCATGCGACGGTCTGGGCATCGGGCTCGGCTTCACCATGTCGCTGACGGTCATAGGCATCGTCCGCGAGATTCTCGGAAGCGGCTCCGTCTTCGGATGGAAGTTCATCCCGGGTGACGGCATCCTCGCATTCGTGATGGCGCCGGGCGCGTTCCTCGTGCTGGGTTATCTGATGGTTCTCTTCAATAAGTTCCTCGCCAAAAAGTAGAGTTGAGTCATGGAATACATTCTTATCATCATATCGGCGATTTTCGTCAACAATGTACTGCTCTCCCAGTTCCTCGGCATATGCCCGTTCCTGGGAGTGTCCAACAAACTGTCCACAGCCACCGGAATGTCCGGAGCCGTATGCTTCGTGATCACTCTGGCCACGGTCGTGACATACCTTCTCAACAAGTATCTGCTCCTGCCGTTCGGGCTTGAGTTCCTTCAGACGATTTCGTTCATCCTTGTGATCGCCGCCCTCGTGCAGATGGTGGAGATTGTCCTCAAGAAGATCAGCCCGTCGCTCTATCAGGCGCTCGGCATCTTCCTCCCGCTCATCACCACCAACTGCGCCGTGCTCGGCGTGGCCATCACCGTGGTGACCAAGGAGTTCACTTTCGGGGGCGAGGCTCATCTGCTCAATCTCGGGGAGGCTACGGTCTATGCCCTCGCCACATCCCTGGGTTATGGTCTTGCGATGTGCCTCTTTGCTGGCATACGCGAGCACCTGTCCCTTGGCAATGTCCCTAAGGCTTTCAGAGGCCTGCCTATCGCTCTGATTTCCGTCAGCATCATGGCCATGGCCTTCCTCGGTTTCTCCGGACTCGTAAAATGACTTCTGTTAAACTTAAATAATATCAGTTATGAAAAAAGTACTTGTAGCCGCCCTTTCTCTGCTCATGTTCGGAGTTGCGGCTTCCGCTCAGCCTAGGGCTCTCGGTGTCCGTGCCACATACGGTGCGGAGGTGTCTTACCAGCACAGTTTCGGTACCAACTTCGTTGAGGCGGACCTCGGCCTGTTCGGCAACGGTTTCTACCTCACAGGTGTATATGATTTTGTTTTCGCTTCAGAGGGCAACTTCAACTTCTACGCCGGCCCGGGCGCGCAGATTGGCTTCTACGGCGACAAAGATGACGATGACAACTCTGTGACCAGGATGGGCCTCGGCGTGGTCGGACAGATAGGCATGGAGTACAATTTCTCCCTGCCTCTCTCACTCTCTCTTGATTGGAGGCCGGGTATAAGTCTCACCGGCGGCGGCTTCGACTGGCAGGGCTTCGCCCTCGGCATCCGCTACAGGTTCTAAACCTGCTTCGTATTGGATTGACGGCTCCGTTTCGGCGGGGCCGTTTTTCGTATGTCTATTGCATCTTTTTAACGGATTGTTTATTTTTGAGACCATAATGTATGAAATCATAACCAAGGAGATGCTTACTCCGACCATCTGTCGGATGAAAGTGAACGCACCGATGCTAGCCAGAGCGGCTCAGCCGGGGCAGTTTCTGATGGTTCTTCCGGAGGAGAAGGGGGAACGGATTCCATTGACAATAAGCGATTATGACCCTGAAGAGGGGAGCGTGACCATAGTGACGCAGAAGATTGGCGCGTCCACATCCGACATCCTGTCTTTCGAGCCGGGAGAGAGTTTCCGTGATGTGGCCGGGCCTCTCGGGCATCCTTCCGAGTTCGTGTCGTTCAGCCCGGAGCAGCTTTCGGAAAGCCGCTATATCTTCATCGCCGGGGGTGTGGGTACGGCGCCCGTGTATCCCCAGGCCAAGTGGCTGCATTCCCGCGGCGCCAAGGTGGATGTCATAATAGGGGCCAAGACCAAGGACATATTGATTTACAAGGAGGAGATGGCGTCCGTCTGCGACAATCTCTTCATCTGCACGGATGACGGCAGCGAGGGTTTCCACGGGATGGTCACCGCTCTGCTTGAGAAACTTGTGCGTGAGGAGGGACGCAGCTACACCATGGCTGTCGCTATAGGCCCGATGATAATGATGAAGTTCACCACTCTTACCGCGGTCAGGCTCGGTTTGCCGATAACGGTGAGTCTCAACACTTTGATGGTGGACGGTACAGGCATGTGCGGCGCCTGCAGGGTGAGCGTGGCCGGGAAGACCCGCTTCGCCTGTGTGGAGGGTCCTGAGTTCAACGGAGCCGAGGTGGATTTCGATGAGGCTATGCGCCGTCAGGGACAGTACAAGACAGAGGAGGCGGAGGCCCTCAAGAATCATAAATGCAGAATAGGTAGAGGAAAATAATGGCAGAGAGAATACCGAGAGTGCCTGTACGCGAGCAGGACCCTAAAGTCAGGGCGACCAATTTTGATGAGGTCTGCTATGGATACAATGAGCAGGAGGCCTTGCTTGAGGCTTCGCGCTGCCTGCATTGCCGCAATCCGCGCTGTGTGGGCGCCTGCCCTGTAGGTCTGAAGATTCCGGAGTTCATCTCCCGTCTCCGCGACGGTGACATCGCCGGTGCGGCGGACATAATCGCGCAGGACTCTTCTTTGCCTGCGGTCTGCGGACGAGTGTGCCCGCAGGAGACCCAGTGCGAGGGCAGCTGCGTGCTTGGAGTGAAGGGGGAGCCTGTGGCTATAGGCAAACTTGAGAGGTTCGTGGCCGACTATATGCGGGAGCACCGCGGCGCAGACAACACGGAACCTTGTCGGAAGGCGCCCGCCAACGGGGTCAAGGTCGCTGTCATCGGTTCCGGCCCGGCAGGTCTTGCCTGCGCTTCGGATCTTGCCAAACTCGGCTACGATGTGACTGTCTTCGAGGCTCTTCACAAGGCCGGGGGAGTGCTTGAGTACGGGATTCCGGAGTTCCGCCTTCCTAAGGAGAAGGTGCTTCGCGGTGAGGTGCAGGATGTGGTACGCCTTGGCGTCAAGATAGTCACGGATGTGATTGTCGGAAGGACTGTGACCATCGATTCGCTTATGGACGAGATGGGGTTCAAGGCTGTGTTTGTCGGGACCGGGGCCGGGCTTCCCAAGTTTATGGGCATTCCCGGAGAGAATCTCTGCGGGGTGTTCTCGGCCAACGAGTTCCTGACGCGCAACAATCTCATGTGCGCATGGAGGGATGATTATCTCACCCCTATCCACGCGGGCCGCAAGGTGTGCGTTGTCGGGGGAGGGAATGTGGCTATGGATGCGGCGCGCACGGCGCTGCGTCTCGGAGCCGAGGTGCACATAGTGTATCGCCGCACGGAGGCTGAACTCCCGGCCCGTCGGGAGGAGGTTCATCACGCCAAGGACGAGGGCATAGTCTTCGACCTGCTCACAAATCCGGTGGAGATTGTCGGCGACGAGAGAGGCTGGGTCAGGGCTTTGCGCTGTATCCGCATGGAGCTCGGGGAGCCGGACGCGAGCGGACGCCGCAGTCCTGTGCCGGTCGAGGGTTCGGAGTTTGAAGTGGAGGCCGACACGGTGATAATGGCTCTCGGAACCAGTTCCAATCCGTTGATTTCGAGGACGACACCTGGTCTGGAAACCAACCGGCGCGGAGGACTCGTGGCGGATGAGTCAGGTGCTACCACGCGCCCTGGAGTCTTTGCGGGCGGAGATGCTGTCACCGGCGCCGCGACCGTGATTCTTGCCATGGGGGCGGGGCGTAAGGCGGCCAGGGCGATAGATGAGTACCTGAGGACGCCACAGTAGTTTCGTGACACACACTAATAACCAACCATAATGAAAGATTCTGATTTCTGGGCCTCTATCAAGACGCCGAAGTTCTGGAAGGACATGCTTATCATATCAGTGGCCATGTTCATCGCCGCTGCGGCTGTCTATTATTTCCTCGTGCCGAGCAAACTTGTCGTAGGCAGTATTTCCGGCTTGTCCATTGTTGTCAGCGGAGTGCTCGCCAAGATGGGGATTATAGTCAAGGTCTCGACGATAATTCTGATAATCAATGCTATTCTTCTGGTGATCGCCTATCTCCTGATCGGTCCCGAATTCGGTATCAAGACGGCATATGCGGCGTTGGTGCTGGGCCCGCTGATGAATCTGTGGGAGAGTATCTGCCCTTATGAGAGGTTGATGGAGCCGGGCGCCTCCTCCATGATGGGGAATCTGTGGTTTGACCTCTTGTGCTTCGTGCTTGTCTTGAGCGCTTCGCAGGCTATATTGTTCCGTATCAACGCCTCGACGGGCGGGCTGGACATAATCGCCAAGATTTTCAACAAGTATTTCCATTTCGACATGGGGATGTCGGTGACGATAGCCGGCGTGATCATATGCTGTACCGCTTTTCTGATCAACCCGTTCCGTCTGGTCATTATCGGCCTTATCGGTACATGGATCAACGGGATGATTGTCAACTATTTCATGGCGTCGCTGAGCCGCCGCAAGAGGGTCTGTATCGTTTCGCATGAGCATGAGCGGATTCGCAAGCATATCATTGAGGATATTGTCCGCGGGTGTACGCTTTATGAGGTGACCGGAGGTTATAGCGGCGAGAAGTATATGGAGATTCAGACGCTGCTGACCCAGAATGAGTTCGCCGACCTTATGGCTTTCATCCGCGACAACGACATCAAGGCCTTCATCACCGCCGGCAATGTCAGCGAGGTCTACGGCCTCTGGAGCGACCACAAGGGCCACCGTAAGAAATAGCGCCGGCCCGCTTTTATGGTCGCCTGACCAGCCCGGCTGGTCTTGCCCTGCTCGTGGCTGGACTTGCCCTGCTTGTGGCTGATTTTGCTTGGCTGCTTTGGCGGGACTTGCCGGGCTCGCTCTCTTGCTGCTTTACACATTCGGGCACATTCGGCGGTGGCAGATAACGCTCTGACAATCAAGCAAAAGAGCACTTTACCTGTCAGCAAAACCGGTTCTTCGTCAA
>ERZ1026860.224-NODE-224-length-43370-cov-13.545908_pt1 | contig 43370 bp, 27 predicted proteins | sample MGYA00380160_ERZ1026860 | MGnify/ENA primary metagenome ERZ1026860 (study PRJEB33269, sample SAMEA4719796) | human gut metagenome | biome: human-associated habitat; feature: organic feature; material: feces | place: Cameroon | collected 2013-10 ... | reverse complement strand
GCCCGGCAAGCATCCCCGTGAGAGTCGTCTTGCCGCTGCCTATGTTTCCTGCTATTCCTATATGCATAAAGCAAAATTAGGCATATTTTCGTATTTTTGGAGACTGAACGACAAAGAAATGCTTAACATACTGCAATTCGCATACAACCTTTTCGAGGAGAAGGCGTACATAGTCTGGAAAGAGACGGGACGCTGCGTCATCGTGGACCCGGGGTTCTGCTGCGCGGAGGAGAAACGGGCGATGCTCGACGCCCTCGGCCAGAAGTCCCTCAAGCCCGAGGCCATATTGCTGACGCACGCGCACTTCGACCACATCTACGGGGTCAAGGAACTGCAGGACCTCTACGGGATTCCGGTCTACATGAGTCCGGAAGACAAGGTGATCCTGGAGTACGACAAGGAAATGACTGCCCGGTTCGGCCTGCCCGCCCCTGACGGCAGCTTCACCACTGCCGACATCTCGGACGGGGAGACAATCAGCGCGGCCGGCATCAGGTTCGAGGTCATCTCCACCCCGGGACACACGCCGGGAGGGGTCTGCTTCCTCGACCGGGAGGACGGCGTGCTGTTCACGGGAGACACGCTCTTCGCCGGAGCCATAGGCCGCACGGACTTCAAATACGGCGAATACGATGACGAGATCCGCTCGATAATGGAGAAACTCATCTTCCTCGACCCGGAGACTAAAGTCCTGCCGGGGCACGGGCCGGACACGACCATAGGCAAGGAGAGGACCGGAAACCCGTTCCTCGAACCTTTCAACGAGCCGGAAGAAGACAGCTCCGCCGAGGCGGAACCGGTATCAATCAGACCGTTAAGTAACTAGCCCCGCCCCGCGCAGGAGGCAGGATCAGCCCCACGCCCAATACCGCAGCGACGGGACGGGGAGGGACTGCGCTCAACACAAAAACACCGCGCAGTCCCTCCCCGTTCCGGAGCGGATATATAAGCGCTAGTTCTTGAGGTAATAGGTGACCGAAGTCACGACGCGCACCTTCTTGATATAAGGAGTGTTGCTGTCGCGGTTCTCGATGGAGAACACCCCCTGGCTGGCGGTCTTGATCTTACCAAGACGGCTGCCGGAATCACTCGCGAACTTCTGTCCGACCTCGCGGGCATTCTTGGTGGCCTCCTCTATCATGGACGGCTTCAACTCGTTGAGAGCCTCATAACGGAATTCCACCGGGTTCTCCCAGCTGCCACCTATCACCACGACACCCTTGCGTAGAAGCTCCTGCTGCCTGTCCATCAGGGCGAGCACACTGTCCACCCTGTCCGAGCAGACGGTCACGACATTGGTGGCTATGTAGCGATAAGCGCGGTCGTTGCTCCCGTACTCGCTGGCATACTTGTCGGAGATCTGCGGGACCGATATGCTGATCTCGCTCTCCGGGATGCCGCCGGACTTGAGGAACTCGACTATCTTGGCGTTACCGCTGTCGGTCATGTCATAGACCGACTGGACATCATTGGCCATGACCTTGTAGGAGAGCGGCCAGATGACCTTGTCGGCCTTGACCTCCTTCTCGCACAGCCCCTTGACATTGACGGTGCGGTCATAGGAGCGGAACTCCTTTACTGCTGCTGGGAACATGGTCCCGAGGATGATGAGACCCGCCATTATGGCGAGAGCTCCGTAGAATTTGGCTTTATCCATAGTTTTACAATGTTTGTCCGCCGATGAACTCACGCATGATGGAGGTCGGCGGTATGTCGGCAATCTCCACAGGCTTGAGCGGCGTCACCATGGCGACGAAACTAAGAAGTTCCTGGGCCTTGGCATAGGCCGGAGAGGACTCGCTGATGCCGCAGAGAAGCGGCTCGGCGTAGTACTTCAGGAGAGGAAGGTCGTAGAGGGTCGAAGAGTTGAACACAAGGTTGGCGTTCTCCTCGAACGGGAATATGTACTTCACCTCACCGCGCCTCACAGAAGGCCAGCGCAGGATGTTCTGCTCCGGAGAGATGCCGCGGGTGCGGTTGTCACGGACGATGCGGCGCAGAAGGCGCTTGTCGGTGGTGGAGTTGTGGTCCTTGGTCCCTCCCGGAAGCGCGGTGAGGGCGGAGATGTAGACACGGAAAATCTTGTCCTGCGGGATGGCAGGGGTCAGGGCAGGGTTGAGCGCGTGGATGCCCTCCATGAACAGGATGTCGTTCTCCCCGAGGGAGAGGCGGCACCCGGAAGACTTCCTGCAGCCGGAGGCGAAATCGAATTTCGGCACCTCTATCTCCTCCCCGCGGAGCAGGGCTGAAAGCTGCATGTTGAGATACTCGACATCCATCGCCTCAAGGGCTTCGAAATCATATTCACCATTCTCGTCCCTTGGAGTCCTGTCCCTGTCCACGAAATAGTTGTCCAGTTCTATCACCTTGGGGTTGAGCCCGAGCACCCTGGCCTGCTGCGCGATGCGCAGGGAAGAACTCGTCTTGCCGCTGGAAGACGGGCCGGACATCATCACGATGCGGCAGTCGCGCCGGTTCCAGAAAATCTGGTCGGCGGCGTCGGCATACTTGCGCTCTTGCCTCGCCTCGCAGAGGTTGATCAGTTCTATCCCCTTCCCGAGGGCGAGGGCCTCGTTGAGTTTCTCGATGGTGTCGATGCCGACTGCGTGGCACCAGTCCATATATTCCTGCCTTGCGGCTTCTATCTTTGTCATAATATGTTTTTAAGGTATTGTCCAGTCACCGATGACGGGTCGCAGGCGAGCTGCTCCGGCGTACCTTGTGCAATAACCCTGCCACCGCGGGCACCGCCCTCGGGGCCCATGTCGATGATGTAGTCCACGCTCTTGAGCACGTCGAGATTGTGCTCGATGATCATCACGGTGTTGCCCTGGTCCACGAGTTTGTCCAGCACCCCCATCAGCACGCGGATGTCCTCGGGATGCAGGCCGGTGGTGGGTTCGTCGAGCATGTAGAGCGTGTTGCCCGTGGCCTTGCGGAAGAGCTCCGAGGCGAGTTTCATCCTCTGGCTCTCGCCACCGGAAAGGGTCACGGCGGACTGGCCGAGGCGGATGTATCCGAGCCCGACATCCACCAGCGCCTTGAGCTTGGGGGCGATCTTCGGGAAAGGCTTGAAGAACTCGTATGCCTCGCTGACGGACATGTCCAGCACCTGGCTGATGTCCTTGCCACGGTATTTGACGGCGAGGGTGTCTTCCTTATAACGGCGCCCGCCGCAGCTGTCGCACACGACATTGACGGATGGCAGGAAGTTCATCTCTATCACCTTGATACCGGCACCCTTGCACTCCTCGCAGCGCCCGCCGGCCACGTTGAAAGAGAACCTGCCGGCCTTGAATCCACGCACTTTGGCGTCAGGGGTGTCCTCGAAGAGCTTGCGTATATCATCGAACACGCCGGTGTAGGTGGCCGGGTTGGAACGCGGCGTGCGCCCGATGGGGCTCTGGTCGATCTCTATCACCTTGTCTATGTTCTCCACTCCCTCCAGGGACCTGTATGACAGAGGTTTCTGCTTGAGGCGGGTGAATTTCCCTTTCAGGGCGGGCATCAGGGTCTCGTTGACGAGGGTGGACTTGCCGCTCCCGCTCACCCCGCTTATGCCGACCATCTTCCCGAGCGGGATGCTGACATCGATGTCCTTGAGGTTGTTGCCGGAGGCGCCGCGGATGGTCAGGTATCTGCCGTTGCCCGGACGGCGCGTCGGAGGGGTGACGTTGGGGTTGCGCAGAGGACGGGCGGGGCCGCTGTAGCAGATGTGCCCGCCGTTCTCCCCCGCCCCGGGTCCGACTTCCACCGTCCAGTCGGCGGAGTTCACCGTCTCCTCGTCATGCTCCACCACTATCACGGTGTTGCCCTCGTCGCGGAGTTTCTTGAGCGAGGCGATGAGTTTGCGGTTGTCACGCTGGTGCAGGCCGATGCTCGGCTCGTCGAGTATGTATATGACATTGACCAGCTTGGAGCCGATCTGGGTAGCGAGGCGGATGCGCTGCCCCTCTCCACCGGAAAGGGTCGCGGAAGGGCGGTCGAGGCTGAGGTAATCCAGCCCCACATCGAGCAGGAACTGCACCCTGTCGCCGAGTTCGCGTATGATATCGCGGGCGATGGCGTTCTCCTTGGTCCCGAGCTTGCCGGGGAGAGACTTCAGCCAGTCCGAGAGGGCCGAGATCTCCATGGCGCTGACCTGTGAGATGTCCTTGCCGTCTATGCGGAAGCATCTTGTCTGCTCGTTGAGACGAGTGCCGTGGCAGACGGGGCAGACCACCTTGTCCTCGATGTCGCCGACCACGCCGGGCCAGTTGACCATCTCGGCCATGGCCCCCTCACCTATACGGAAAAACTCGTCGGAGCCGTAGATGAGCAGAGACACGACATCATCGGGCAGGGTGCCCACCGGGTCGTAGAGGGAGAAGGCGTGCTTGCGGGCTATAGCCCTGACAATGTCGAATTTGCGCCCGTTGCGGATGGGGCCGAGAGGCACGATGGCCCCGTCGGCTATGGAGCGGCCGCGGTCCGGGATGATGGTGTCAATGTTGACATCCACCACGGTGCCAAGTCCCTTGCAATGAGGGCAGTAACCCTCCGGGGAGTTGAAAGAGAACGAGTGCGGCGCCGGCTCCTGGAGGGAAATCCCGCTCTCGGGATCCACCAGATGGCGGGAATAGTGGTGCAGGCTCCCGCTCTGCGCGTCCAGCACGGCAAGCGAGCCTTTCCCAAGGGAGAGGGCGGTCTGCACGGAAGTCCTGATGCGCTTGTCATCCCCGTCCTCGGGTTTGAGCTTGTCCACCACAAGTTCGATGAAGTGCGCCTTGTAACGGTCGAGGGAGTCCGCTTCCTGGAGGGGGACCATCTCCCCGTCGATACGTATCTCGGTGTAACCCTTCTTGCGCATCTGCTCGAAGAGCTCTTTGTAGCTTCCCTTGCGCCCGCGGACCAGAGGTGAGAGCAGGAGGCATTTCTTGCCGTGGTACTCTCGCATGATAAGGTCCACGATAGCGGCATCGGTGTAGCGGACCATCGGTTTCCCGGTCAGGGGGGAATATGCCGTGGAGGCCCTGGCGAAGAGGAGGCGGAGGAAGTCGGAAATCTCCGTGATGGTGCCGACCGTGGAGCGCGGGTTGTTGCCCGTGGTCTTCTGCTCTATCGCGATTACGGGGCTCAGGCCGTTTATGCTCTCGACCGCCGGTTTCTCCAGCACTCCCATGAAATGCTTGGCGTATGGGGAAAGGGTGTTCATGTAGCGGCGCTGACCCTCCGCATAGATGGTGTCGAAGGCGAGCGAAGATTTGCCGCTTCCGCTTATTCCGGTGATTACCACCAACTTGCCGCGCGGGATGTCCACATCGACATTCCTCAGGTTGTTGGCCCTGGCACCGCGCACTTCTATGAATGTGTCTTTATCCATAAGAAGTGACAAAGTTACGAAATTATTGTATCTTTGGCCCCGTTTTTAGACTTGTATTCCTTATGTGAGCGGCAAAGGTAAGTTGCCGCAGATTTGGCAGAGATGCAACTTGTTTTTTAACGATTACTATGTGGGTTTGGTTATCAGTTTGCTCAGCTTTCCTGCTCGGCATCTATGATGTGGAGAAGAAGCAGGCCCTCAAGAAGAACAGCGTCCTGTGGGTGCTGCTGGGCGCCACGGCGATGTCCGCGCTTTTTCTATGCCCCTTCCTGTCAAGAGGGCCGCTCGAAGACCACCTGAGCCTGGTGCTCAAGGCCGTGCTGGTGTCTTCTTCCTGGATTTCGGGGCTTATCGCCCTCAAACTTCTGCCACTCACCACGGCGAGCACCATCAAGGCGTCACGGCCAATGTTCGTCGTGATATTCTCCATAATACTTTTCGGAGAGAGGCTGAGCCTTCTGCAGTGGGGCGGAGTGGTGCTCGTGATGGCGGCTCTCTTCCTGCTGGCCCGCTCAAGCAAGAAGGAGGGCATCTCGTTCACCTCCGACAAGGGTATCGCCTGGATGGTGGTGTCCGTGCTCACCGGGGCGGCCAGTGCGCTGTACGACAAGCACATACTGGGGCATCTCCAGCCGATGTTCGTGCAGAGCTGGACTAATGTGTATATAACCGTCGTGCTCGGGATTCTGATATTGCTCAAGTATCTCCGGGACAAGCCGGGCTTCCAGGGATTCCGCTGGGACTGGAGGCTGCCTCTGATCGCGGTGCTCATCACGATTTCAGACGCATTCTATTTCTATGCGGTCAAGGATGAGGGGGCGCTGCTCTCGGTCATCTCGATGATACGGCGCAGCAGCGTCGTGATCACTTTCATCTTCGGAGCGCTGCTCTTCAAGGAAAATCACATCAAGGACAAGGCGGTGGACCTCGCGGTGCTGCTCGCCGGTCTGGCCCTGCTGCTCTTCGCGTCGAGGTAGAGGCGGTCTCGCGGGGTTTCGCGGCGGCATGGTGTTCATCCCCGCCGCACGCGTGGAATAATGCTGTGGAACAATGCCGTGCGCACCAGGGGCGTTTTCACTCACCGCGCCGATTTTTTGAAGCCCGCGTGCGTAGAAATGGGCCTGGTGCGCACGGGGCCGAACTGAGGCACCCAACTTGGGCGGCTGGAGCTGGGACACCGAAGCCGAGCCCCCGAACCCGGGCAGCCGGGGCTGGTGCGTCCGGCCTGGTGCGCACGGCAAGTCAACCCGGACGGCCGGGGCTGGCGGACGGCAAAGGAACTTCAGCGACCATGCGTGGCGGACAATGGGAATATGGAATCAACCTCAAATTGTGTCAGATTCAGGACTCGGCATATCTGGCTGTTCGAGGACCGGTATTCATGCTTCATCATCTTAGCCAACTCAATCCTCTGATTCTTGGAGATCTCTTTCAGGCTGCCTGCACCGTACCGCTCGCGAACTATTCTCCATGCTTGCAGGAACAGTTCATTGTCAGTAAGGAATTCTACATCATCCAAATCCACAGCCATCTCCAGATACGACTCCACGCCTTTGCTCACCATAGAAAAATACTGGTGCGCATCATGGAACATTGCCATTCCTTTCTCTATCCGGCAATATGACGGTGGCGCCACATAACCGTCTGCCACAAGTGATCCGGCCGGGAGCCGAGGATTACGGGCCCGGAACATCAACCTCAATTCCGCATCTTTCAAACCCGAAAGACAGGAAGAGTGGAAAGAGCGGTTAAAATAAAAAGGACCTGTCCCCCAAGGATAAGAAAACGGCGTGTGGGCCTTATCAACAACATATCCATTACGATGAATATAAACCACCGTGTTTCTCAATGTCCTCAGATCTGCTATATGTTTCAGATTTGGCGTAAAGGACATCGGAAGTCCTCCGATTCCGCGTGCAATCCGTTGTCGCAGCGTCTTGAACATAAGAGAAACACGCGTCCTCTCCCCAGAGGCAAGGATGTGTACATGATTACCCATGAGCACAAATGAAACAATCCACACATCGGGAAAGTCGAAAGAGCTCCGGGCCATGACATTCATCACGAACTTGAACTCATCATCATTTCTAAAAAGCAGAGGCATATCCTTGCCGGAAGTGTAGAGATGCCAATACGGGGCATTCTCACGGAAAGCATTGTCACAATAGCTTTCCTGTTCTTTAAAAGTTACCATAGTCAAGTATTTGTTTTTACTGCATGTTTTGGGCAGTATGGCGAAGATAATGAATCTGTCCCTAAAACAAAATCCTTTCCTTAGACGTTGTTTTGAATTTATTTGCCATGACTTTTATAAAGGCTTTTCTGTCAGAGTTTTTCTGGCTTTTGAGAAAGACAGCAGAACTATCTGACCGGAAAACTCAGAAAAAACAAAACAACTTCTTATATTCGCAGTGCAAAACTCTGGACCCGGGCCCGCATTTAATTGACAAACTTGTCAAAGAACTTGTTTTATTCACGGCTAGGGCCGCGTAACTTATTGAATTTTTAACGAACACTATCGTTGGACATTAGTGGAAAAAAACCTATATTTGAAAAAAACGTCATGATTTTCAGCACAGAAGCCCCTCTTACTTGTCGTGATTCTCTCAGCGCTGGTCTTCATCCAGCCTTGCCGCGCAAGAAAAAGCCCTCACCAACTCGTTCAACAGCCCACGCCCGCTTGTGGGGTGTGGACGAGACCTCCGCCAGATGGACCGGGGGCTTCTGGAGAGGCAGCGTCGACGTCTGCCGGGAGTCTTCCGCTCTTGACGGCGTCAGAATAGATGACGTTATCATCCCTGCGGACATGAAGTTCAGACCAGAGACCATCGTCATGGGCGGCTGCGAGATGAGCTCGCTTGTCGGGGAGTCTGACCGCCTGTTCGGGACCGCCCTGGGCGGAAGCCTCAATAGGGAGCCGGATACGGCCCGCCGCAAGGTCTCCGTCAGGCTTATCCCTTATTTCGCCTTCGGTAACTGCGGCCATTCCGAAATGACGGTCTGGATGCCACTGGGACGAAACTGATCACTTCCAAGTCCTATGATTGAAGACGCAGAATTCGACGCGCTGTATATCAAGTACTTCCCACGCATGGTCCGGTTCGCCCAGCATTATCTTACCGGACGGGACCGCGCAGAGAATGCCGTGCAAGACGTTTTCCTGAAGCTTCACGAAAACCGGGACCTTATCCCTGCGGAAGGGCGGGACGCCTGGATGCTTGCCGTGGTGAGGAACAAAAGCATCGACATCCTCCGAAAGAAACACTCCTCCCTGTTCATCTCCCTGGAGGAAGCGAAAGACTTGGAACTCAAGCTACATGCCCTTTCCAGTCTGGACGACAAGGCTTTGTCGCCGGAGAGAATAAACGAGATGATCCACGCCGGGCTTGACACCCTTCCGCCGCGTTGCCGGGAAGTGTTCACCCTGAGCAAGATCAATGGACTGTCCCACAAACAGATATCCTCCAAACTTGGTATTTCCACCAGTACCGTGGAAAACCAGATTACCATCGCATTCAAAAAGTTGAGGGGCTTCTACAAGGATTATCTTCCTTTCATTCTCTTCTTCTTTATTTAGCAACAGGTAAAAGTTATGAATAATTAATACTTCGCCTAGAATGAGCTTGTGTCACAAATTGTCAAAGCCGGTCGTTAGCTTTGTTCCTATAAAAGAAAGGGACCGGCGTTACTTCGGCGATGGGCTGTTCGATAAGCTCATGGTCATGGCCTTGGCTTACAAAAACGACTTTAGATATAACATTGCGTAATCACATAATCTTTATTCATATGAGTACTGCGAAGATCCTCTGCACGGCGGCCATGACGGCCGTCCTTTGCACCATGTCCACCCTGACAAAGGCCGACAACCACACGAAAGCCTTGATTTCTCAGTATGACGTTTCATGGACAACCCAGAGCTCTGGGCCGGATGCCTCCATGCCATGCGGCGGAGGAGAACTGGGCATAAACGTGTGGGTGGAGAACAGCGAGGTGATGATATATTTCTCGGACGGTGCCTGGCTCGATGAGAACAACGCCCTGCTGAAAGGTGGCCGCCTGCGCTTGCGCCTCTGTCCCGATCCGTTCGGGGGGCGGGATTTCCGCCAGACTCTCCGGCTCTGGGACGGCCACATGGAAATCTCCGGAGGAGACGTCACAATGACGATATGGGCGGATGTGAAAAAGCCCGTCTTCCATATAGACATCAATTCCGCACACCCGACAGCCATAAAGGCCTCCTACGAGTCGTGGCGCTACGAAGACCGGGCGATAGGCGACGAGAAGAACGCCACCTCCTGGAAATGGGCCCTGCCCAATGATGCGAAATTCACTTCCGACATCTTCGAGTGCGATGAGTCCTCGCTTACATTCCGGCACGAAAACGGCCCGGTGACGATATTCGACTATACCGTCGAAAAAGAGGGTCTGGGGGCCTACAAGGCAGGCATGTACAACCCAATCGGCAATCTGGTCTGGGGAGGTACGGTGGATTTCGGCGGGATGCGCTTCAGCGGCATCTCCTTCGGAGAGTACATCGACACCCCGTTCAAGGCATGGAATTACGAAGGCGGTGGAGCCACGAGATACAGCATCGTCTTCTGCGGAGCCGCCGTACAGGGCAACTCCCCTTCCGGAGAAGACTCCGCCGGTCTGTGGAGAGAAAGCCTGAAGAAGACAAAAGACAGCGTTTTCGACCACGCCGACAGGGCGGCGGCCCTGGACTGGTGGCACTCCTACTGGAGCCGCAGCTATATCGTAACAGATCCCGCCCACCCTGGTTCAGAAATCTGGAAGATAGGGCGCAACTACCAATTGTTCAGATACATGCTGGGGTGCAATGCCAGGGGTTACTGGCCCACAAAGTTCAACGGAGGGCTCTTTACCTTCGACAGCCGCTTCGTGCAAACCCCGTCCCCGCAGCACTATTCCCCCGACTACCGCAACTGGTGCGGCGGCACCATGACCGCACAGAACCAGAGGCTCGTGTATTTCCCCATGCTCAAGAGCGGCGACTGGGATATGATGCGTCCGCAGTTCGAATTCTATCGCAGGGCTCTCGGCAACGCCGAACTCCGGAGCCGTGTGTACTGGAGCCACGGCGGGGCCTGTTTCACCGAACAGCTGGAAAACTATGGTCTCCCAAATCCCGCCGAATACGGGACGAACCGGCCCGAAGGCATGGACCCCGGGATGCAGGACAACCGCTGGCTGGAATACCAGTGGGACACCGTCCTGGAATTCTGCCTGATGATACTCGAGACCGACCGCTACTGCGGAGCGGACATCGCGGAATACCTTCCCATGATAGAGAGTTGCCTGGACTTCTTCGAGCAGCACTACCGCTACCTTGCCCGCAGCCGGGGCGAAGGAGAACTTGATGCGCAAGGAAAGCTCGTTATCTACCCGGGAAGCGGCTGCGAAACTTACAAGATAGCCCGCAACCCTTCTTCCACTATTGCCGCCCTTCAGAGAGTTAGCGAGTCTCTGTCTGCCTATTATCTCAAGAAGGACCTCCCTGATAAAGCCGTCCGCTGGCAGAGGTTCCGCTCGATAATCCCCGAGATCCCTTACCGGAAAGCGAACAGCCAGAAGTGCATTTCCCCTGCCGAAGAATGGGAGAGGGTGCAGAACGTGGAGACTCCGCAACTGTATCCGGTGTTCCCATGGAGGGTGATCCGCCCGGGAGACGAGAGGCTTGAATACGCCGTCAACACATGGTGGAATGATCCCGACGCGCTCAAATTCCGCTCGCATACGGGCTGGAAGCAGGACGCCGTCTGGGCCGCCTGCATGGGCCTCACCGACGAGGCTGAAAGGCTTATCCTGCTTAAATATGCGGACGGCCCGCACCGCTTCCCAGCATTCTGGGGTCCGGGCTTCGACTGGACTCCGGACCACAACTGGGGAGGGAGCGCCGCCATAGCCCTTCAGGAGATGATTCTGGGCGAAGACGCGCAGGGCAATGTCACAACCCTCGCCTCCTGGCCGTCTGACTGGCCCGTGGAATACCGTCTGCACGGCCATGACGGCCGGGTTCACACGAACACCCCTTCCGGAACGACTTCCGTGGCGGGCTTTTTCCCGCTTGAAGGCTCCGGGCGCATCGTGCTCAGCTTCAACCCCGGCTGGAAATACTTCAAGGGCGAGGCCGAAGGAGCGCACGAGCCCTCGTTCGACGACTCCGCGTGGGAGAGCGTGAACCTTCCACATACTGTGGAACTCCTTCCATCGGAGGGTAGCGGCAACCGCAACTACCAGGGCCCGGCGTGGTATCGCAAGACCTTTACCATCCCGTCCGAATTCGGGGACAGACACGCCGTCCTGCATTTCGAGGCCGTCATGGGGAAACAGTCCGTGTGGGTGAACGGGCAGAAAGTCCAGGACAATCTTGGGGGATACCTCCCCTTCGAGGTCGACCTGACAGCGTGCGGCGTAAAGCCGGGACAGAACTGCACCGTGGCCCTTCTCGCCGACAACTCCGACGACCGGTCCTATCCTCCCGGCAAGACGCAGTACACCCTTGATTTCACCTACCACGGCGGCATCTACCGGGATGTGTGGCTGCTGGGCATCCCCGGGGTCCACGTCACCAGGGCGTCCACTGCCGGCAAGATTGCCGGAGGAGGCGTATTCATACACTACGATGCCGTCAGCAGGGAGAAAGCCTCCATGACCGTAGACACCGACCTTGGCAATTTCGGAGAGAAGACCCGGCGGATCAGTCTCCGGACAAGGATTCTCAGCCCCGACGGGACTCCCGTGTCGGAGAAGACCGACAGGGTGAGCGTCCCCGTGGGCGGGAAGAGCATACGGCAGACGTTTACCCTGGACAGACCGCGCCTCTGGTCTCCCGAAGACCCGGCCCTGTACAGCGTCGAGACGCAACTGTTTGACGGGGACAAGGCTATGGACGGGGGAATCACCCGGACGGGAGTCAGGTCCGTCCGTTTCGACAAGGACCGGGGCCTGGTGCTAAACGGAGAGCCCTACGGTCAGGTGATAGGCGTGAACCGTCACCAGGACTTCGCCTACGTGGGCAATGCGGTTCCCAACAACGTGCAATGGGCCGATGCCCGCCGTCTGCGCGATGCCGGCTTCAAGATCATCAGAACAGCACACTACCCCCAGGATCCCTCCTTCATGGACGCCTGCGACGAGCTGGGCCTCTTCGTCATCGTGGCCACTCCCGGCTGGCAATTCTGGAACAACGACCCAGAATTCGCGTCCAGGGTACACGACAACACCCGGCGCATCATACGCCGGGACCGCAATCACCCCAGCGTCATCCTCTGGGAGCCTATCCTCAACGAGACCGCGTTCCCGCTCGACTTCTCGCTCGAAGCCCTCAGGCTCACCCGCGAGGAGTATCCCTATGCCGGCGCACCGGGAGCCGCCGCTGACCTGAACTCGAAAGGAGTCAGGGAGAGTTACGATGTGGCCTACGGCTGGCCGGAAGACAAGGGCACGGTCGACAAGCCGCTCTTTACGCGCGAATTCGGGGAGATGGTGGACGACTGGTACGCACACAACGCCATCAATCGCGCCGCCCGCCATTGGGGAGAGATTCCAATGCTGATGGCTTCCTCTTCGCTGCACAGCACCCTGGGACAGGTGATGGAACCCGGAGGACACTACTTCGGAGGGGCCCAGTGGCATCCTTTCGACCACCAGAGAGGCTATCATCCCGACCCGTACTGGGGCGGGGACTGGGATGCTTTCCGCCAGGAAAAATATGCCTATGAGATGTTCCGGGGCGCCCTCACGAAGACGGAGGAACCATTCATATTCTTTGCTAATGAGATGGGTCAGTTCTCTCCGGACGATGTCACCATCTACTCCAACTGCGACTCCGTGCGCGTGTGGGGCCTCGATGGGAAGCCGGTGAGCGTGGCCTCGGATAACGGGACATTCGTCTTCCCTGGCCTGTGGAATTTCTGGGAGGCAAGGGCGGAGTCCTACTCAAAGAGGAACTGGAAGGGGGTGTGTCTGTTTGCCGAAGGTTTCAGGGACGGACGGGTGGTATGTACCTCATCCAAGATGCCTTCCCGCCGATCCACCAGGCTCCGCCTCAGGCTCGATCCGGTGTACGGCCCGCTTCCTGCGGACGGCAGTTCCTTCGTGGTCGTGATAGCCGAAGTGACCGACGACAACGGCAACGTGCGCCGTCTGGCCAAAGAGGATATCCTCTTCACCGTTGAGGGAGAGGGAGAGATAATAGGCGATGCCTCAATCGGAGCCAATCCGAGGGCTGTGGAATTCGGCACAGCCCCCGTCTTGATACGCTCCACCGCCACTCCCGGACGTATCCGTGTCAGTGCCAGAGTCCTTCACGAAGGCACCCATGCCCCGTCCCCGGCAAGTCTCGAATTCTATTCGGTCGAACCGCCCTTTGAATCCCTGGGTGATGCTTCTCGCAGCGCCCGGGCGGTCGTGACGGATGGCAGAAGCACCGGCGGCGTGCACCTCAGCAGCGAAGAATCGTCCCGCCTGTTGCAGGAAGTGGAGCGGCAGCAGGCCGAATTCGGGATCAGATAAACACTTGTCGAATCACGAGGGATTGAGGATATGCTCCTTACCTGTTCCTCTCCACCGGCCAATCGTCGGAGCGGAAGGAACTCACGGGAAGGCCTTCCGTGCCGAAAAGGTCTCCGACCACCCAGTTTTCAAAGGCGTAGCGTACGGCCACGGGATTCGGCACCTCAGGGCTGGTCACGATTACCTGCTTGCGGTTGATCTTGGCATTTGCCGGATGGAAAACGCGGTCCTCGCCCGCCAGGGTGAAATTGGACGGATCAATGTTAGGGCTGTAGAGCCACATATCACAGCCCTCGAAGTTCACCACCATAGCCTCGCCCTGCACTTCGAACGACACGGGTACGGGCGAATCGGCCACTATACCTGCCATCCCGTATGTCTTGGCAAGCGCCTGATATGCAAGGCGTTCCCCGGCCTGTCTCTTCTGACTGGGATGTATGGTGCGATACAGCCCGGCGTCCATCAGCACCGCCATGCCGACATTCTCCTCCGCGAGGCTCACCTTGAGCTGGGCCTCGCGCAGGTAAGCGGAATTTACCACCTCCTCGCCGATGATGGAATATGCATACGGGGCTATCTGGCAGAAGTAGAACGGGAAATCATAGCCCCATTCTCCGCGCCATTGCGAGATCATCTTCCTGAACAGGGGCACATACTGCTCGGGCTCCTCCTTGTTGGTCTCGCCCTGATACCATATCGCCCCGCGCATACCGTAGCCCACCAGGGGATGGATCATGGCATTGTAAAGCACGGCGGGAGTGCGGTTGGGCACTCCCGGGCGTATGTGGGGAGCTTTCTCATAGCCGGGGAAGTCCGCCAGTGCTTCCTTGCTCATCCACGCCTCTATGCAACTGCCGCCCCAGCAGTCCATAATCAGGCCTACCGGTACGCCGAGAGCCTTCCGGAGCAGGGCGCCGAAGAAATAGCCGGTGGCGCTGAACTCCCGGACCGTGGCCGGAGAGGCTGCGGTCCAACTTCCCGAAACATCATCCTTGGGCTCTGACGAAAAGTCCCGCTTCACGGTAAAAAGCCTCAGACCGTCGTCGGCACTGTCCGCTATGACCTCGGCCGAGCCGTCTACCGGTTGTCCGGAGAAGCCTTTTACCGGCATCTCCATGTTGCTCTGTCCGCCGCACAGCCATACTTCCCCGATCAGCACATCTTTGAGGACGAGCGCTTCCACGGCGGCCTTGCGTGCCACGTTTTCGGTAATCCGTATCACATAGGGTCCTCCGGCTTCCGGCGTGGGAATGGCAAGTCTCCAGTTGCCGTCGGAGCCGGCCCTGGCGCTCACGCTCCTGCCGTCCCAGGAGCCGGTGACGGTTACCGTGGCTCCGGGCGAGGCCTTGCCCCAGAGGGGAGCCTCTGTCTGCTGCTGGAGCACCATGTGGTCGCAGAAGAAGAAAGGGAGGGAAACCTTGGCTCCCAGCGGCATGGCCGCTGCCGACAGAGCCAGGACAATCAACGCTATACGTTTCATTATAATGTGATTTATGGTTGTTGTACTGTTTTAATTCCGCGTATCCCCGAGGTGATGAGTTCCTTGGGGCGCAGGGTCCAGTATGTTCCCGAACTCCAGACGCCCTCGTATGGAGCACTGCCCAGCGATGTGCCCAGCAGGGCGTTGTACCAAGTGTTGGCGTATTCTATCTCAATCCTGTTGGAGCCTTTCTGGAGCGCATCGGTAATGTCTACCCGCCAAGGAGCCGTCCATGCCGTCCCGCAGACGACACCGTTCACACTCACCCTGGCCATACCGGAAGGGATGTCCAGTTCCAGATAAGTCTTCCCCTTCCCGGGAGTCCATTTGAAGATGCTGCTGTATTTCGACATTCCGCTATAGTATTTTACCTTCGGGTTGTCCGAGAGTGTCCAGTCGAAGAGTTCATTGGAACGGACCGTTTCGCCGTTTTCGTTGAAAACCACTGTCCAAGGGCCCGCGGCGAGCGGCCGTATATCGGGCGCTGCGCCCGCCTGGTGGTAAGAACCTCCGGGGCCCATCAGTACGAAACAGGACTCGTTCGGGGCAAAGTCGAGGGTAATGAAAGTCCTTCCAGAGTCTGTCCATACCTTTTCTACGCATTTGGGCGCATCAAGGACGGGATCATAGATTTCGGGAGAGTCGTCCTCAACCCTGAAGGAAAGGGTGTACCTTCCTCCATTCCCCCCCTGGGAAGCAAGGAAATAAATATCACGGTCGGCGTCTTTCCTGTGGCACCAAGCCAGCTCGCCGCGCAGGTCCCCTGTCCTTCCGTCCACGCTCTCCACTGTGAGGTCAGGGGCTATGCCGAGCTGCGAGAAGTCTTTCCCGTTGTAGGGCAGGTCCGAGGGCAGGAGCAGCTTTACACCGCCGTCCCTCAGGGCGCGTATCTTTTCTATCACATCGCCGCTGAAAGTGTCGGCTCCCGGATTCATCTTGTGCGGAAGAGGGAATATCACCACCGGATAGGAGGCACCGGAAGGAAGAGTCATCCTGCCGTCCCTGGCCACGGCGCCCCTGAGTACGTCTGGATTGAAGCTGTCATAAGCGTAGCCCCCCAGGGGATTGATCCAGTCTTCCCCGAGATAGGTGCCAGAGGTCCAGTTTACGCCATAGGGAAGTTCGGCCTTTTCAAGACCTTTGTCCGAGAGCCTGTCGCGCTCGCTGTCAAGCCGTTCCTTGCCGAAGGGTCCGGGCAGAGAGGCCGTGAGCTTGTCGGGCAGAACCGAGCGGCGGGGCACGTCTTCGCCGCTGAAAACGGCGATATCCGTCACAGGATGTCCGGCCTGCAGAAGGGCCTGGCAGCGGCTTATGTAGTCAATGAAAGCCCCCGCCAGGGGCAGCCAGCTCTGGTCCCGCTGCATTGCGAAGCCTATTCCGCTGAGGCTCATGCCCGGCCTGCGGTCCATCCATGGATTGAGCACCCAGACATGAAACGCAAGGGCGTTGAAGCCGTATGCGTACTGGCGGTCGAGCAGGGGTTTTACCAGGGCAGGATCCTCGTCAAACATGGTTCTCAGTTCGGTGAAGCCCTCGGCCTGGATGATATTCTTGCCATAAATATGAGCTCCGCTGATGGCGTCCATCATGTCGTTGGGCTTGTCGTGGGTGGGGCTGCGGAGCCAGAATTCACCCATTGGAAATTCGGTCAGGTCGTAATGGAGCATGCCGTCGCCCGGGAATGTGGGGGCCGTGCATTCGGCGCTAAGGCCAAGGCCGTGCGACGCGGCCCGGTCGTGGAGTTCGGTATAGAATACGTCATGCACCAGCTCGGCTATGGTCTCGCGCACGTCGCGCAGTACCTTTTCGCTCGCCTGGGGACTGTCCATCACAAGGCCGGTCATCACGGGGAGCCAAGGCATGAGGTCGTAGCCCCGGCGGGAGAGGAACTCCTGCGCGAAATTCTCCGACCAGTTCTGGCTGGCGCACTCCCAACTGTCCACGTGCATGCGCGAGATAGCCTTGCGGGCCGTCCGCTCATCAACGAGGTTCCAGATGTGTCCGAACCATCCGTCGAGTTGGGCCCTGACGGCCTCGCGGCTGAATTTGTCGCACTCCAGACCCTTTCCGGCCCCGCCGGTGTCGTTCTGCTGTCCGGTGGACGTGTGGCCTATGCGGAGTATGCGCCAATTGCCCGGGGAAGGCAGCTTGGCTTCTATCCGGTCGCCCTCCAGGCAGTCCGTGAGGTCGACCAGATTTCCCACCGGGACGACGCCGTCCATCCCGAACTCATCCTCAGGAGATACGGCCCAGGTGAGGGCGGCCTTGCCCTCCCAGCGGTCGAGCCTGCGGGCTCCAGAGAAAGAAAGGGAATCTATCGAGAGAGTCGGCATCCATTTTGCCGCATCGAGGTCCTCGCTGCCCGGCTCGGATCCAGAAGGAGTCCATCTCAGACGCCAGTGCCGGGCCGTGGTCTCGGGCAGGGCAAAGCTGAAACCGGTGCCCAGACTCTGCCATCCGAGGCGCGGAGGTTCGAGCCGTCGCACCTCGTTGAATTTGCCGTCTTTGCCCTGTGCTTCGACTACAACCCGCAAGGCCTGAATGCTATTCCCGCGGGGTTTTATGTATACTGTCCGGGCGGTGAAGGGCTCCTCGAAATTGATGTCTATGGTGCAGGGGTCGGTGCTCCTGAAGCCTTTCAGGGGCGGATTTGTAGTGAATGACGCCTCTTTGCAGGGGGAATCCACCCGGTAGGCATATACCTTGATGTCCTTGTACCAGCCCCTTACCGTCTCTGGCCGCTCTAGGGCCACATTCAAATGTCTTCCCTTCAGATACACTTCCTTTTCCGTGGATACGATTTTCTGCATTGACATCTCGGGAGTGATCCACGGTCCTCCGGCGAGGGCGAATCCGTCGCAGATATGGATGCCGAGCTGCACGCCGATGCGTGCCGCTTCGCTGATGGCGTGCGCGACGAGCGTATCCCATTCCGGCGTGAGCTGCGCGTGGCTAGGGGTGTATGCAGGGTCGGGGCCTTTGATAGGCATCAGGTAGGCGCCCGCAATCCCCGCATCCTTCATGGCCCGGAGGTCGGCGCTGACAGCTTCTTTGCTGCCGGTGCCGTTCATCCAATACCAGATGGCCCATGGGCGGGAATCCTGTGCGTACGAGGACAGGGCTGCAAGACCCAGCAGCAGGGGGAGAAATAATCTTAATCTTTTCATTTTGCCGTTATTGTAAAATCAAGGTGATAGGCGCCGTCTGCGCCTGGATGAAGGGAATATTTATCCAATACGCCCGGGCCGCAGCTGCTGTTGCCGAGACCCATGTGGGCGGCGTCGAGGTTCACGTACACATCTTCCCGAGGAGCCAGTTCGTGGCTGTGGCGAGCCTGTGACAGATCCTCCGAAGAATAGTGCAGAGCGTTGAAGCCGAAGGGCCCGCCCCTGGTCTCTATCCGGACCGAGTGTGCCCCGTCCCGGGTGCTGAATTCCAGGAAATATACTCCGCTGCGGTGCCCGTTCTCCTGAGGCACGGGATAGGCCGTGTACAACTCGCTGACAGTCGACTGCCAGAGTCCCTCCGGGGCGCAGTCGGCGCGGTCGATATAGTTTTCCCAGGGGCCCCGGCCGTACCATTTTACCTTTTCCCAGGCCTTGTCCAGCACGAATGCAACGCCTACCCTGGGAAGCGGCGGCAGATCCCCCGACGGGATGATGCTGTAGCTGCAGTCAATGCGTCCGTCCGCCTTGACCGTATACTCCGCCCTGACATCAAGGCGGCCGCTGCGCGAGGAGTAGCTGCGCCTGACGCTTATCCTGCCCTCCGAGGGAGAGGTCTGCTCCCAGCGGAACTCTGCGGCGCCCTCGTCCAGTCGGTCCAGCCCTTCCCTCTTCCAGTCGTCGGCAAGCCATCCGCCGAAGCCCTTGTCGTTGCTTGTCGGGACGCGGAATACGCAGAGCGCGGGGCTCCCTCCTTTCTGGAGCACAGCCCTGCCGCCGAGGTTCCATGTCTCGGGACGCCCGTCCGGCAGAGACCATGCCATGACGGACTTCCCTGCGGACACGACAAGCCTGCCGCTGTCTTCCTTCATGGTCAATTTTCCCTTTGCGGGGCCGTCCAGGACGCTCTTGTATGCACTGAGGGTAAAATCTTCGTAGGCAGTCTGTTCTCCAGCGAAAGCCTCCCTGCAACTCAGGCCGGGGAGAGCCCGGCAGCTGACATGGAGGCGTCCCTGTGCTCCAGCGGGAAGGGCGAGGGTCAGCTTTGCCGTATCTCCAGGCGCCAGATGCGGGACGCGGATATCCCCGGACGGGGCCTTCTTCATTTCCGGAAGGCTCCAGTCCATGGACACGGCCTCGTCGAGATACAGGTGATGGTGGCGGTTGATGATGCGCAGCACCCCGGCATCGGGCTCGTAGTCCATAGCCACGGGCTGGTAGATTTTCTGCACCTGATAGTATTTCGCTCCGAAGGTCCTGTCGGCGAAAACGATGCCGTTGAGGCAGAAGTCCGCGGAACTCTTTCCGGGTCCGAAATCGCCCCCGTAACACACCTCGACTCCGCTGCCGTCGGCCGTGGAGGCGGTCATGCGGAAGAGTGCCTGGTCCGCCCAGTCCCAGATAAAGCCGCCCAGCATGCGCGGATGGGAGTAGATTTCTTCCCAGTATTCACGGAGGTTGCCGATGGCGTTGCCCATGGCATGGGCGTATTCGCTGGAAAGCACTGGGCGGGTGTCGCGCGGATTCCTGGCTATCTCAAGAAGTCTCTCCCAACGGGCGTTTTCCGCCCTTTCCGACAAGGCGTCCCCGTTTTTCGGAGGGTTCAGGTAGGAATCCAAGGTGCGCGGATAGAAACGAGAGATGACGTCCACGTACGGAGGGTCGGGCCTGAGTGCGTCACCCTGCGCCCCTTCGTAGTGGATGAGCCGCGTGGGGTCGAATTCCCTGAGCCAGGCGGCGGTCGCGGCGAAATTCGCCCCCCAGCCCGACTCGTTCCCGAGGCTCCAGAAAATCACGCAGGGATGGTTGCGGTCGCGCTTGGCCATGCGCATTGTGCGGTCCAGAAAGGCTCCCGCCCATTGTGGGTCGCCTGCCAGTTCCCCGCGCAGTCCGTGCTCCTCAATGTTGGCCTCGTCGAACACGTACAGGCCGTAACGGTCGCACAGTTCGTACCATTCGGGGCAGTTTGGATAGTGGCTGGTGCGCACGGCATTGAGGTTGGCCTGCTTCATGAGTATGATGTCCCGAAGCATCATCTCTTCCGTGACCACCTTTCCTAGCCAGGGGTCGTGCTCATGCCGGTTCGCTCCGCGTATCTTTATCGGACGGCCGTTCACGAGAATTTTTCCGTCCCGGTTCTCGACGCTCCGGAAGCCGACACTCTGAAAGACCTTCTCCATTTCCTGCCCGTCCGGGTCCAGGAGCGTCAGCTCCAGACGGTATAGCCAGGGGGTCTCGGCCGTCCACTTGAGGGGGTCGGTAATCTCCTCGCGGAGCCAGGCGAACTTAGAATATCCCCTCTGGGGAGTGCGGTCGTTCATCACGGAGCCCTTGCGGGCGAGGTTAAGCATCTCCTTGGCATCGCCGAAGTTCTTGTCCATCACGACTTTCCCGTCCGGGTCGGACAGTACGGCCCGAAGGGACCAGCCCTGTCCGTCGTTTCCCGGACCGTAAGCTGCCAGTTCCGGGGAGAGTTCCAGCACGGCGTTCTTGTAGTCGCCGTCCAGCAGAGTGCGGATTCCCAGGTCGCGGATGCGGATTTTGGGGGTATAGTACAGCTTCACGCTGCGGTGAATGCCGCTCATACGCCAGAAGTCCTGGTCTTCCAGGTAGGAGCCGTCGCAGTAGCGGAGAACATCCACTTCAAGGCGGTTCTCTCCCTGCCGGATGTAGCGGGTGATGTCGAACTCCGTCTGCTCGGTGGAACCCTGGCTGTAGCCGACGTCGTAGCCGTTCACCCTCACGTAAAAGGCGCTGGATACCCCATCGAAGCGCAGGAACACCTCCCGCTCCTGCACATCCTGCAGATTGAAAGTCCGGCTGTAAAGTCCCATTGAATTTTTTATGGGGATACGCGGCGGGGCGGGCGTGAAAGGATAACCGGCGCTCACATAGACCGGGACGCCGAAGCCCAGCATCTCAAGGCTGGAGGGAACGGGGATGTCATGCTCCTCGCCCGGCTTTTCGTCCACGTCCTCCGCCCAGCGGAATTTCCATGTCCCGTCCAGCAGGATGGTCCTGTCGCCGGGCTCCTGCCCGCAGGGGATGAAGGAGTTCCTCGCCGGCTCCCTTCCTTTCGAGAGCACGGATGGGTCTTCCCAGTCGCGGTGCACCGGGACGGCGAAGACCAGCAAGAGGGCTGCCAGGGCGATGTTGTTTATCATTTCAATCTGATTTCGAATTCGTTATTTCCATCTTTGCAAAGGCCCCTGTCGCTTCCGTCGGGAAGTATGACACGGATCCGGGCTCCTTCGGGGACATCTACGCCGAGGGTGAAGAATCCGTCTTCGGAGAGCTTCCAGTCCACCTTCAGTATCCCCCTTGGGATGAGGGTGGAGGCTTTCACCCAAGAGATGTCGCCAACCACCTGGGGACGGACCGTGACAACCCCGTTCCCGTCGTGGCGAATTCCCGCGAGAGCGTAGTAGAACCATTCGTCGAGGTGTCCCAGCATGAAATGGTTCAGCGAGTTGCCGAAAGCGGGATCCCACTGTTCGGTCAGAGTAGTGGCACCGAGCGAGAGTTGCCTACCGTAGCCCGGCGCGTCGTAGTGGTTGTGCAGGGCGAAGACCACCTCGTTAAGGCCCTCACGGTCAAGTACGCTGTACAAGGCCCGGCTGGTGATTTCGCCCGTCGTCAGGCGGCAGCCGTGTGCGGCAATGTCTGCCAGCAGGCTCTCCAGGACCGCGTCATGGTATTTTTCCGGGGCCAGCCCAAGATGCAGGGCGAGAGCGTTCGAAGCCTGGCTGCCGCTGCCGTACCAGGCCCGGCCGTCCTCGTCCGTATGGAGGAAAGCAGCATTGTACTGCTCCTTCGTCACGGCTGCCAGGGCATCGAGACTGTCGGCGCGGGCCGTCTCGCCCAGGATGAGCGAGGCCTCTTTCATGGCGAGGATGTCAAGATAGTATTGTGCGGAAGCCACGACATTTACGGGAGTGTTCTGCGCGAAGCCCGACTGCACGCCGGAATAGTCGTACCAGTCACCGAGACCGAAATCGAGTATCCCGTCCTCGGCGCGGCTGCCCAGATAGTCCAGGTAGGCCATCATCCGGGGATAGTATTCCTTCAAGAGAGTGTCGTCTCCGTAGAAGCGATGGTACAGCAGCGGCCACACGATGAATGCGCTGCCCCATTCGGGGGAGTTAGAAAAACATTCCCACTGTCCGGTGAATGAGGTGTATTCGGGTGCGGTGGTGGGGACCATGCCGTCCGGGTGCTGGGCGTCCGCCATGTCCCGCATCACCTTGGGCGCGAAACGGCGCAGGTCATATCCGTAGAAGAGCCCCGGTCCGTTGAACTGCAGCTGGTCCAGCCAGCCCAGTTTCTCGCGGTGGGGACAGTCGGTGAACACGGCATGGGCATTGGAGCGGACGGCATTGCGGATAAGCCTGTGGGCACCGTTGAATATCTCGTTCGAGCAGCTGAACGACCCTGTCTCCTCCATAGCGTTTGACAGGAAGAGGGATTTTACGGAGTGGAGCACGGGCAGCCCCTGCGGGTTGGGCATATCCTCCGTTACGGCGCCTTCGATGAGCAGCCAGCGGTAGCCGTAGTAGCTGAAGCGCGGCTGCCAGCTTTCCGTCCCTCCCCCCTTCAGGGTGTACTGGTAGTAATGGGGGGAGCCTGTGGGCCTCTGGTCCGGAAAGCCTCCGGCGTCAAGCCTTTCGGCCGGCCAGATGCGTATCACCTGACCAGGGCGGCCGCTCACCGAGATGACGGGGATTCCCGAGTGGTTTTGGGCCAGATCCAGGACCAGTCCCCTGTCCGTCGCCTCGGTCTTGACCGGGAAAAATTCGTCTATCACGGCATCAGAAGGTGCTGTCTGACGGACAAGTTCTCCTGCGGGAGCTCTCTGTGCCACGGCCGGAAGCCAGCCGCTGTCGTCAAATCCGGCCCTATCCCAGGCGTCCTGTTCCAGGCGTGCGTCATAGTCCTCGCCGCCGTAGATGCAGTTGAAAGTGACAGGGCTGAGGCTCCATTTCCAACTTTCGTCAGTCGTGAAGACCGCCGTGGATCCGTCCTTGTATTTCACCATGAACTTAGCCCAAAGGGTGGGAGGTCCATAGCTTCCCCTGAATTTGACATAGCGTCCGCCCTGGACATTGTAGAAGCCGTTTCCGAGGATTACCCCCAGGACGTTCGCGCCGTCTCCGATATAACGGGTGAGGTCGAGCTGCGTGTAATAGACGGTCTTGTCGTACTGGCTCCAGAACGGGTCCAGCATGTGTTTGTTCACTTTCTCCCCGTTGACATACAACTCATAGAAGCCAAGGCCGGAAATCTGTATCGTCGCTGATTCCACGTCCTTCAGGACGAGTTCCTTTCTGAGCAATATGCTCTTTCGGGACAAGCTGTCCCGAATGTCCGTCGTGGCCCCAATCCAGCCGGGCCGGGCCGGGAAGTGCAGCTCCGATGAGCCCATATCACGGCTGGTGGCCACGGCAATGCCCCGCTGGTTGTCGTTGTTGACCGCGCAGTAGAAATGGTAAACTACTCCCTCATGGACTATAAGGCAACTTTTGTGGGCGAACATCTCGTCGTAGTCTTCGCTGGGATAGATCAGGTCCTCCCCGTCCCAGTCTGTCCAGTGGAGCAGATCGTAGGACGCGGCGAAAGTATTGAAAGCCTTGTAGGGCCTGTCCTGCCGGAAAGCCCCGAAATAGAACATCACCCACAGGTTCCCCATGCGCTGGATGTGGGCGTCCCCGGTGATGATCCCTTGCTGTTCGTGGGCGAATATGGGATTGCCGTCGTAGCGGCGCCAGTGCATCATGTCGTCCGAGAGGGCCAGGCCAATCCTTTCGGCTTTCAGCCCGTTGTCCGGATTGACGCCTGCGGCGTTGTAAAACATGAGGAAACGGCTGCCGAAGCTCCGCTGAGGGTCTTCGAAGACGTTGGTCTTGTACTGCACGATGTCGTCCCACCACTGCGCGGAAGAATCCGAGGAGGACAGCACCGGTTCGGCGGACGCCCTCCAACTGCTCCTGCCATCCCGTATCCACCTGTCCGGAGCCTTCCCCGTCCAGGCCACGCCTATGCTCAGGGGCATCTTCTCGTATCCTTCGTTAGGCCCGCCGAATCCGCTCATCCAGTATTTTCCGCGATATTTCGAAAGGGCGTAGCTTCCGCCCCACTCATTGTCCAGCAGAGCCATGTAGCCAGCTCTCTGGCTACTGTCCCAGCCCTCGTCGGTGAAGGGAAGCAATATGCCAAGGTCCTCCCAGTGGAGCAGGTCGTCCGAGACGGCAAGGCAGGTCTGGTAACCGTTCTTCTCCGCCCCGCCCTTGTCGGAATAGAGCAGGTAAGTCATATACCAGCGACCGTCGTGGCGGAACACCGTGGGGCAGTCCGTCTTGTGAAGATTGTCCGCCGGGGCCACCACGAGACCGTATTTGTACGGGGTTCGGGCTGCATCGTAGACTTGCTCCATCATCGCACGGGGGACCTCCGTCTCCGGTGTCGGAGGAGTCGCAGGATGGGAGATTGCGGCTGTCAGTGCCAATGTGATGGAGGTGAATAAGGTCTTCATCTGTGCGAAAGAATCTATTTTTATAAAGATACACTCTTGTTTTGAAAACAAACAGGCCGCCAGACACGCGGACGGCCTGTCCAATCAAAACAACTCTATAACGATAATTAGTCCCAACCGGGATTCTGTTCCATTACAAGTTCGGAGTTGAGTTCAATAACGGTATGTGGGATGGGGAAGAGCGTCCACGAAGGGAAGGCCTGCCCGGCGAATGCGCCGGTGTCATTAGTGCCGTAGGAATATTTCTCAAGCTGGATCTTCATGACCTCGTTGCTTCCTTTGCTTCCCATACGCAGCAGGGTGTTCCAGCGGAATTCCTCCCACGCGAGTTCCCTGGCGCGTTCGTCGAGGATGTCGTAAATGTCCACGCTCGGGTAGCGATACGTGGCGTTGGACCTGGCGCGGACCGCATTGACATCCGCCGCCGCACCGGAGGTGTCTCCCTTGCGCAGTTTGGCTTCAGCGCGAAGCAGGTAGGTCTCGGCGCTGCGTGCTATGTACCAGTCACGTCCGTAGAAATAGTACAGCGCGCCCCACATATAGGCGTGGTCGAGGTCGACGCCCCAGTAATCCAGGCTGGTCACCTTGCCGGAGACGCGGGTCAGCAGTGCCTCTTCCTTGAGCCATTCTTTCTGGACTACCTGGAGATACTGCGGCGAATCCTGGTCCATGACCACTGGGTTGTAGCGAATGTTCTGGGCATTGCGGTCGTCGGTTGTGAAGTCTCCTTTCCACACGACTTCGTCGCTGTAGTCGGTCGAACCGACTATATCCCAGGCCTGGCAGTTGATGGAGGCGTCGAGTTGGCCGTCGCGGAAGAGGGTCTTGTCGATGTTGCCCTGCCATGGACTGCTCGCATTGTTCACTTCCTTCATCGCATCACTCCACTGCTTGTCCCGGTAGGCCGATCCGCAGGTGTATCCGTAAGGGACGCGGGTGCCGCCGTAAGCGGAGAAATCGGCGTAGGTGATGCCTGGGGCTATCATGAGCGACTCGGTATTGCCTTTGGCATAGTCATAATTCCCATAGCAGAACAGGTCGAAATAAGGAGTGCCGTCCGCCTTGTAGCGAGGCGTGCCGTTGTCGGGATAACCGTCTCCGTTGCTTCCCTCGCTGCGGGTGCCGAATCGGGACCTCATGATGGGATAGGCGGTGATGACCGCATCGGCGGCTGAGACGGCGAGATCGTAATCGGAGCTGTTGCCGCTCTCGATACCCCTGCCGAGGTATGCCTCACAGAGGAAGTGACCGGCTATACCCCTGGCTGCACGGCCCTTCTGGGCCGGGTAGGCGGGAAGACCCGCCACCGCCACTTTCAGGTCTTCGATGGCGAAGGAGTAGGTCTCCTCGCGTGTGGCGCGGACATAATCGAGCTTAACGCTCTGGTTGAGCTCTTCCACAAGGGGTACGCCGCCGAACATCTCGGCAAGGCGAAGGTAGGCCCAACCCCTGAAGAACCGGGCCTGGGCGTCCAGGTAGACGGCCTCGTCGGAGGGGATGTCTTCAATGACCTTGAGGCCCTCCAGGGCCAGGTTCGCATAGGACGCAACCTGGTAGAGGTCGTTCCAGACATTGTTGAAATTGCTATTGTCGGATTTGAGCGCCCAATAGTTGCCCAGTAGGGCGTTCACGGAACCCTTGCCCTTGGTGGGGCCGAGCACGTCGGTGCCGTGTCCGTGGAAGATGCCCTGTGTCTTGGTGCCGGTGGCGGAGCCATTGTCGTTGGTGTTGGACCATTCCCACTCGCCCCAAGTGTTGATGTCGATGAACTTATTGTAGGCTGATGCTATGACAGCGTCAATCTGGGTGGATTTGTCGAACGCCGTTTCAATTGTATAGATGGTCTTCGGCTTTTCGGTGAGGAAATCATCGTCGCGCGTGCAGGCGCTGAGTGCCGCTGCCGCCGCAAGGCCGAGAACTGCGAAGTATAATGTTTTTTTCATGTTTCTCGTTGTTTAAAATCTTACGTTGAGACCGAAGGTATAGGTCCTGCGCAGCTGCTGGCTGAACGGATTACGGACCTCAGGGTCGCTGTATTTCCAGTCGGGCGCAATGAAGAAGAGATTGGTGCCGGAGAGGTACAACGTGAGCCCCGCAATATTCACGTTCTTGAGCAGGCGGGACGGCAGCGAGTAGGAGAGGTTGGCGTCCTGCAGGCGGACGAAGCCGTAATGATTGACGGCGTTGAGCGTGCCCGCAAGGTTCCATGGCCGGGCGTAGGTGTTGCTCGGATTGGATTCGGTCCAGAAAGGATGGTTCAGGTGGCTGTTGTACTGGGCGGTGCCGGTGTAGGACAGGTATGCATTGTTGTTCTGCGCATAGCCGTATTCCCCACCGGAGAAAATGCCGTTGAACATCAGGTACAGGCTCCAGTTTTTCCAGCTGAGCGTCGTGGAAAGGCTGGCGCGGAAGGCTTCCTTGTCGTAGCCGAGAATCTGGCGGTCGGCGGCGGTTATCTTGCCGTCCGGGGTGCCGTCGTCATTGCCTGCGATATCCTTGTTCTTGATGTCTCCTGGCGTGACGCCGTTGGCCTCCATGTACGCGGTGTCGGTGCTCTGTACTATTCCGTCCCAGACATAACCGTAGATGGCGCCGAGGGACTTGCCGATGAACAGGCTGTTGGCAATGTCGTCCTTTCCGTCGCCGTACAGGTCCACAAGCTTATTGCGGTTCAGGGTAAAGTTCAGGGCGGCGTCCCATTTCCAGTCGCTGGAACGCAGGATGTTGACGCGAATGCTGGACTCTATGCCCCAGTTGTCCACACGGCCCATAGTGGCCTGCTGCGTAGTGATACCGGAACCCATAACGGGGATGGTGCGGTTGAAGATCTGGTCGAAGGTCTTAGACTTGTAGGCGTCGAGTTCCCAGTGTACGCGGCGATCGAAAAGATCGGCTTCCCAACCGCCGTTCCACGACTCGGTGGTCTCCCAGCCGAGATCCTGGTTACCGAGAGTGGTCAGTTTCTCGCCGTAGACCGGCTGGTCGTCGAAATACACGACAGTGCCGCCGGAGCGTCCCATGATCAGCTTCGAGAGGGTGTTGTATGGGGCGAGAGACTGGTTGCCGTTTTTGCCCCATGAAAGTTTGAGCTTGAGGTAATCCACGAAGCGGACGTTGTTCCTGAAGAAATCCTCATCGGAGATGGTCCACGCGGCACCGATCGCAGGGAAGTTGCCCCATTTGTGCTTGGCTCCGAAGACCGAGGATCCGTCACGCCTGAAGGAGGCGTTGAAATGATACTTGTCGGCATAGGAGTAGTTCAGGCGGGCAAGATATCCCACATCCGTGTGAAGGGTGTAGGAGATTTCGGATATCTTCTGCGTGACGGCATTGTTCAGGCCGTAGAAACCGAGATTGGTGTTGCCGATGAGGGAGAAGTCTGTTCCCGTAGAGGTCTGTCCGTCGACCTCATCGGAGTCGCGCGTGTACACGAGCGTGGCGTTGATGTAATGCTTGCCGAACTCCCTGTTGTAGGTGAGGATGTTGTCTAGTACCCAACCGGTGTATTTGGTGTTGGTGATGGAGCCGTTGGCCTTGTTCAGATAGGCGTCGTTGGCCGCAGCGCTATGCGAATCCCCGGTCTCGTCGGCGTAGGAGTTGTAGTAGCCTTCGTGATAAAAGGTGCGGTTGACGGACTGCCTTAGAGTGTAATTGCCGGTAATCTTGTAGCTCAGGCCCTTGATCCATGGAATCTTGACCTCCAGGCTCGCGCCCATGGTGGCAGCGTTTCCGCGCCTCTCGTTGTCCACCTCGTCGGAAGTGTTCCACATGGGGTTCGCGAAGTTGTCCCTGTACTCGCCGGTCATGTAGTGGCGCAGGCTGCCATCCGGCATATACGGCTCCGCGTAAGGGGACCCGAGGCTGGATGTGGAGGGACGGAGCCCGTCGTTGGTGGTACCCGCCCAGTTGAAGTTCAAGCCTGCGGTGATATACCTTCCGACATTGGTGCTCACGCGGCTCATGACGGTCCTGCGGATGTAGTCGTTGTTCTTGATGTAGTTCTTGTTGTTCTCGTAACCGGCTCCCACGATATAGTTCACGTCTTCCGTTGCACCGGACAGGTTGATGGCGTAGTTCTGCTGGACGCCCAGGCGGGTGGTAAAGTCTGTCCAGTCGTAGGAGATGCCCTTGTTGTAGTTGGCGATTTCAAGCGGGCTGAGCCAGCTGATGTCGTTGGAGGAGTTGCCGAGGCGGGCATTGATGAGTTCCAGGTACTGCTCCCCGTTGCGTATCTCCGGCTTGTAGTTTTGCTGCACGAGGGATACGGAACTGCGGAAGTTGATGGACGCCTTGCCCCGGGAGCCTTTCTTGGAGGTGATCATAATGACACCGTTGGCGGCCTGGGAGCCGTAGGATGCAAGGGAAGTGGCATCCTTCATGACGCTCATGCTCTCGATTGATGTCGGGTCAATGTCATCGATGGAACCCTTGTAGATCACACCGTCGAGTACTATGAGCGGGTCAGAGCTGCCGGAAACGGATTTCTGTCCACGGATCTGGATGCTCGGCCTGTCTCCGGCTACGCCAGACTGCGAGATGGACACGCCCGTGGCAAGACCGCGGAGCATTTCGGCGGCATTGGTGTGCGGCACATTTGACAGGGGGCTGTCCGCCACGTTGTATGTGGCGACGGAACCGGTGAGGTTAGTCCGCTTGACAGTACCATAGGCGATGACGACTGTTCCGGCAAGCAGTTCGCTGTCTTCGTCAAGCACGATGTTCATACCGGGTGTTGCCGTGGCAGTCCGGGTGGTATATCCAATGCAGGAAACTTCCAGCCCTGTTCCGGCGGGAACGCGGATCTGGAAAAGGCCGTTCTCATCGGTCACGGTTCCGTTGGTGGCACTACCTTGCTGGATGACCGCAGCGCCGATAACCGGCAGGCCGCTCTCATCGACGACTGTTCCGGAGATGAATCCGATCTGCTCGGACTGTACGGGCCCCTGGTGCACCGTCTGTCTGATGAGAGTAATGTAATTGTTGGAGAAACGGAAGTCCAGACCTGCCCCCGGAAGGGCTGAATTCAGAACTGTCTCCACCGAAGCGTTTCTGACGGAGACCGGCAGGACAATGCTTTTGTCGATGTCGCCTCCCATCACGAAAAGATAATCGGTCTGTTTCTCGATCTGATTGATCAACTCGCCGAGACTCAGCGAACTGTCAGAGATGCTTACCCGGGCATTCTGGGCGTGCATCGCCATGCCTCCTGCCAACAGGAGGAGCATGGCAATCAAAACCTTTTGGATTCTCATTTTGCTTAGTGTTAATAATTTGGTTTAGATGTGATAGGCAGTATGGTCAATTCTTTGTCTGTGTCCCACCTGTAGTCGAACCGGCCCACCGATTTGATGGCGTTCAGGATGTCGTTGACATTATCGCTCTGGCGGAATTTTCCTATGTACTCCTGCTCGAGAATGGCGGGGTCGGAAACGTTTATGCGGACTCCGTACCAGCGCTCCATGCGCTGGAGGAGATTGCCGAAGGAAATCCCAGAGAAATCGTATGTTCCCTTGAGCATCACGTCCTTCTGGGCGAAGTCAGAAACCTTTTTTACGAGTTCTCCCCCCTCGCGGACGGCTTTCTCGGCCTTCTCAAGTGTGATGCCCGCATCGATATTTGCACGGTCATAGACATAGAGTCTCCCGCAGATGAGGTCCGCCTCGAAAATGTCGCTGTCCGGATAGGCGTACACGTTGAACTCAGTGCCGAGAACCTGCAGGTTGTAATCCTTAGTTTCTACCACAAAAGGCCTTTTCTCATCTTTCGCGACGCTGAAATACCCTTCTCCCTGCAGCTCCACAATCCTGTTGTGGGTACCGAAAACATTGGGAATCTTGAGCTTGGAGGAGGGGTTCAGTGCCACCAGGGTGCCGTCGGCGAGAGTGATGGACACCCGCTGGCCCAGCGGGGCTTCTATCCAGGTATAATTGTCATGACGGAGAGAATCCTCTGTCACGCTCTTCGATAGGAACCAGGAACCCGCGACAAGAGCAGCTACGACAACGCACATCATCGACTTGGCGGCAACTGCCATCGCCCGCCTGCGGCGCAGCCGACCCTTGAAGGAGGCCAGAGCCTTGCGCCCGGCTAGTTCGTCTCCCTCCTGCTTCAATGCAGAAGAAAGTGCGGGAATGTTATATTTGATAAAAAGATCCTCAGAATCCATGTGGTTTCAAATGTCAGTTCACTATATAAACGCAGCAGGTGTTCAAATCCCCCAAAGTGATTCCGAAATAATTATAGAGATAAGGGCAAGGAGAGCCATGCTGCGGAAGGTGGCAAGAGACGTGGTCGTTGATGATGTCCCAGGTAACTTGTGGTAGGTCCACTGGACGGTTTCCTCAGTGTCGTCCTCACGCCAGTCGCAGTATTCAAGTTTGTCGTAGACCATTGTGGCGATCTCGCCTTTGGCATAGCAGAGCGAGAGGGTGAATCGGCCGGCGTTATGGTCATAGACCAAGGAGAAGAATTCCAGAGTTTCCAGAATGCCCGTTTTTGCGGCGGTTTTCTGGCTCCCCTTAACACTGGTTACCAGGTTGGACTGGCCAGAGCCGATTCGGTCGGCCACTTCGGAGAGCCGGAGGCCTTTGTGCCGGCATATCTCCATGAGGTTTGCTTCTTTTTCCGGCTTTTGAGAAAGACAGCAGAACTATCTGACCGAAAAACACAGAAAAAAATAAAACAACTTCTTATATTCGCGGCGCAAAACTTTGGGTCCGGGCCTCAATATGACAGGCAATGGCAGCATCATGCACGCGAACCGGGGCGGGAATCATTTCAAAAAAAATGACGGCAATGAAAAAGTCGAAGAAATTCAATCAATACAAGGCCGACAACGAGGCTTTCCTTGCAGGCAAGGCCGCCGAAGAAGGCGTGCTGGCACTGGACAACGGCGTGGTCATACGGAAATTGGAACAGGGCCGCGGCAAGGTCCACCCTGCGCCGGGGAGTGTCGTCTATGTCAACTACACCGGACGATTGATGGACGGAACCGTGTTCGATTCCACCGAAGGGCAGGCGCTGCCGGCACTGTTCCGGGTGCGAGATCTGATAATGGGGTGGCAGATCGCCCTGGTCAGGATGCATGAGGGAGACAAATTCAGGGTGTGGATCCCGGCCAAATATGCCTACGGTTCCGCCAAGATGGACATGATACCAGCATGGTCAACACTTGAGTTCGATATTGAACTTGTCAAAATTGCGCAGATATGATGAACAGGGAACACCCATGCCGGCCAGAGTTTTCCCGTTGTTCCTCTCAATACTCTTTGTTGCTTCTTGCGGGGTAATGAATTCCGCGCAGCTGGCCGGCGGCACGGTGTTCATCCCCAGCCGCACGCGTGGAACAATACCGTGGAACAATGCCGTGCGCACCAGGGGCGTTTTCACTCACCGCGATGATTTTCAGAAGCCCGCGTGCGCAGAAAGGGGCCTGGTGCGCACGGCTGAGTGGTCAGGACCTGAGCTAGAGTTTCAGCAGCCGGAGCCGAGAGACACCGAAGCCGGGACGCCGAAGCCGGGGAGCAAGAGGACCGAGGGACCCAGTCGGCGAGGGAACGGCTCTCTCCGCCAGAGCTCGCGCAGGACGGCGAGGGGACGGCTCTCACCGCCAAAGTTCGCGCAGGACGGCGAGGGAACGGATATTGAGGCGGCAGTCGGAGTGGAAGCCTATGTATTGCAGAAGGCTCTCGGCTATCTCATTGCGCGCCACCCCGTTGAGCGGCAGCAGCATGGAGCCGGCGAAATCACTCTCCAGCAGGGTGCGGATCTCGGCGAGGTGTTCTCCGGCAAAAGGCGCCAGATCCGTGAGCGACGGGGAGAACCCGAGCGCCACGGCGAATTCCAGAAGGAAACGCAGGTGATAGTTGCTGAAATCACTCTCCAGAGCGTCAAGTGTCAGGATGGAACGCCGGCACCAGTCGAACAGGCCGTCTTCCAGGACACCGTCCCGCACCGTGCGATAGAGGACTTCGCTCATGAAAAGCGTGATGGAGTTCTTGCTTATGCTGGAGCGGATGCCGTTGAGCGGACTGGCCGCCGTCAGACGACGGACCCGCCAGAGGTCTGACTTGGGGTTCTCGCTGACCTCCCCTTCAAGTATGTTGAGCGGCAAGAAAAGAGCCATCCCCCCGCCGGACGGAATCGTCGTGATGAAACTCCGACGCCCCAGAGCGGGAGTCAGGCAATGCACCACCAGGCTCTTCTCTCCGAGCTTGGTCGAGCTGAGCACAATGAGTTCCGTGCTGAATGTCATCAATACTGCTGTATCCTCGGACTCGCCAGAGCCTGCTTGAGGGCGTCATCGTAGCGGATACGCACCTTGACACCGGCCTCCTGGAAGTAGTACCTCACGACTATCTCCTCCTCGATGAACGGGATTATCTCATCTTTCTTGAGCCTCAGGAACTCCTCCTTCTCCATGTCGATAGCCTTGTCGAGAGCTTCGAGCTGGGAGGACAGGGATTCTTTAAGCCCGTCTTTCTCAAGTTCTTCCTTGACACGGTCAAAATATGTCTTGGCGGACGAGCGGTAGTCGAACTCCCGGCCGCTGGCGAACTTCACGAAGTCTTCGTAGTCCGCGTCACTCAGGCGGAACTCATCGACCGGAGCGATGCTCTCATGCGCGCGCACATACTCCAAGGCGTAGTATTCCATTATCCCGTATGCCACCAGCGCATAAGTCAGGCGGCTGTAGGTCTTGTCCGCGAGCTTCACGTCCGGGGTGATGCCGCCGCCGTCACGCACCGTGCGCCCGTGTGCCGTCTTGAACTCCCGGGTCAGAGAGTCCGGAATCTGGCTGACGCTGCCGTCCTCGTTGCGGTGGCTGTAATCCAGCGCCTGCACGCAACGGCCCGAAGGCGTGTAGTATTTGGCCGTGGTGACTTTGAGCTCGCCCCCGTAAGGGAGGGACTTGATGCTCTGTACCAAGCCCTTGCCGAAGGTGCGCTGTCCCATTATCGTCGCCCTGTCCATGTCCTGGAGCGCCCCGGCCACGATTTCCGATGACGATGCCGAACCTGAATCCACGAGCACGATGAGCGGCATCTTCGTGTCCACCGGCTCACGCCTTGTGCGCAGCTGATAATTGGAATCCGATTCGCGGCCCCTGGCCGAAACGACCAGGGATCCCTTAGGCACGAAGATGGACACGATCTCCGCCGCCTCGTTCATCAGGCCGCCGCCGTTGCCCCGAAGATCAAGGACCAGGGTCTGCATGCCCTGTTTCTTGAGGGACACGACAGCCTCGCGCATCTCCTTCCCCACCCCGTCGGTGAATCCTGTCTGGGAGATGTACCCGACGCCGTCACCTATCATCCCAGCGAACTCGATGTCCGGGATGCGTATCTTCTCGCGCAGCACCGCCACTTCAGTGATCTCGCCGCTGCGGACTTTCTTGACCTTGAAGTTGACCGTTGTCCCGGGGTCGCCGCGCATCTTCTCGCTGCACTGCTGGGATGTGAGCCCGACCACGGTCTGCCCGTCTATCTCCATTATCTCGTCCCCGCACACGAGCCCGCTCTTGGATGCCGGGCTGCCCGCGTACGGCTCGTTGATGATGACATTGCCCGAGGTCTCCGGCTTGTAGATCACCGCGCCCACGCCGCCATAGGTCTTGTGGATGAGCATCTGGAGGTCTTCGTTCTCCTCCTCGGGGATGTAGACCGTGTACGGGTCGAGCCCGGAAAGCATCGCGTCGACACCCCTGCGCTCGATCTTGTCCACCGGGAGCGAATCCACATAGGACTTGGAAAGCTCCTTGAGCATGGCCGTGTGTATCTCGGTCCACTTGCCGAGAGTGAAGTTGTCTGACTGTGCGCCCGCCCCGATGCAGAGGCAGAGCAGAGATGCGAGTATCGTGATGCGTTTCATATATGCAAATATAACATTCATTCCGGTGTTTGGTAATCGTCGGGGAATAATTCCAATAATTGTACCGGCGTTTTGCGGCGGCCGGATATTCGGCGGGCGGCTTTGTTATGAAAGTTTTTCTGTGTATTTTCACAGTTGTTTATGAACTGCATCATAATAAGCAAAGGGACGGAACTGCTGCGCATACCGGCTGACTGCCTGATGTACATCTCATCAGACGGGAACTATTCCAATGTCATCACGCGCGACGGGCGGTCCAGGCTCGTGAGTCTGCAGCTCGGGCAGATCGAGGAGATCATCGGGGCGCAGGCCGCCAACGCCGGGAGCACCTTTCTGCGGCTCGGCAGAAGCCTGATCATAAACACCGGTTTCATCCATGTCATCGACACCTCCCGGCAGCAGCTGGTATTGTCGGACTGCAGCGGCTCATATCACGAGCTCTCCGCATCGAGAGAAGTGCTCGTGAAACTCAAGGCGTTCATAGAAAATCCAACGGACAAATGAGAAAAGACAACGACATACGGGACGATGAGCTCAGAATCATAGGCGGGGCATCCGGATCCGGCAGGAACCGTATCCTGACTTGGTGCGGGGTCGCAGCCGGCGTACTCATCATCGCCGTCACCGCAGCCCTGCTCGTACTGGAAAGGACACGGGACACAGAACCCGATGAGCCGGGAGTGTTCGAGCAAACCGCACCGGCACGGAAGGAGACCGGTCCGGAGAAACTGAGCGAGTACGCAGGCGTGGACGAGGCCGCCTGCACGGAAGTCCAGGAGAGAACCATAAACGACATCCCCCTCTCCATCTACATCCCGCACAACGCGGTCCCGGAACTGTGCGTACATTCGCTTGACTACGACGACCCCCAGATAGTGTTCGCGACCCAGGCCGCAGATATCAGGGCGGACAACGGCAAGATACTGGGAGCCTTCGTGCTGAAAGGCGAGCCGCTCGCGTGGGGACTCTCGAAGAAGGGGTTCTGCAGCATCATCAACGGAGAAATGACCGTCGGGGTGGCGGAGAGCACTCCTCTCTTCGAGAGGGCCACAGAGACCGGAGGATACTTTTTCAGGCAGTTCCCGCTCGTTGACAACGGCACGCCGGTGGAAAGCGGCCCCAAGGGGAAATCCTCACGCAAGGCGCTGTGCGAGAGGGGCGGCGAGTTCTTCGTGGTCAAGAGCCAGACTCCGGAGTCGTTCCACGACTTCTCGCAGGCCCTCGTGGATCTCGGAGTCGACAACGCCATATACCTGGTAGGCGGCACGTCCTATGGGTTCTGGCGCGACAAGGACGGACACCGGACAGAATTCAACGAGCAGAGAATCCCCAAATACGACAACGAGAGCTACATCCTGTGGCGGGCGAAACAGTGACGGCCTGCAATTCATACAGAATACGGGCACTTCGTACACAATCCGCGCAAACGCTTGACCATCACGCTTTTTTGATTGAACTTAGCGATTGATAAAAATAGTCGCTCATGAAAACCCAACTCTTCCCGGCCCTGCTTCTCATCTGCGTCACGATGAACGGGCAGACGGGCCTTGGCATCCTGAGGCCCTCGCTTCTCGAGCTCACGGAGACAGCCTCGGCCTTTGACGCCAAGGTCAAGGAAGCCTACACAGACTATCCGCTTCCGGATTCTCTCTCTTACGATTACCTCAACTCAGATAAGATCTCAAATGATATCAAGGAGGTCCAGGATGTCGCGGAACGGAGATGGGACAAGTTCATCGGACTGTGCCGCAGTTATTCGTATGGGAAGGCTCTGGACTGCTACCTCGAGAACTTCGCTGATTTCTTCGTGTATCTGAGGTTTTCAGCTGACAGATACGAGTTTCTGTCATCCATCCTGCTGCCGCTGATGAGAGAGTGCCGTGGAGAAGAGTTCGCGCGGAAACGCTATATCGAGGATTTGTCTTTCGAGAAAGGCAATGAGGAGTTTCTGATTGCCCTCAACGAAGAAGACGGGGAGGGCTATGTGCCGGAGGTGTATCCGGATGTGGTCCGCGATCTTGGCCATGCTCTCGCTGAGGACGGGTCGGCACCGTCCGACAGCACGCCCGCCATCGGGGAAACCCGCTCCATCTACTATTGGAAAACCACATTTAAGATAGGGAAAGGAGAACTGGCTTTCCTCTCGGGACACAGCATAACCCGCCTGTACCTGAGGATGTTCGATGTCGATGCCCAGATGGACTATGCCACTGGACGCACGACAGTCGTCCCGGTAGCCAGCGTGAAATTCAAGACCCCGAAGCCAGACAGTCTGGAAATCGTCCCGACCGTATTCATCACACTTGACGCCCTCCGCCACTACGAGAATGATGAAAATGCGCTTGCCTCCCTCATCGCAAAGCGGGTTCTGAACATGTGCTCCTATCATGATCTCGGACCAATACGGGAAATCCAGTTCGACTGCGACTGGACTGCTGCCACCCGGAAGATGTTCGAGAAACTTTGCACCGCCACTAAAGAGATCTTGCATCCGCAGGGGATACTTCTGAGCGGCACAATCCGACTGCATCAGATTGCTCAGGCAGAATACCCTTTCGACCGGGGAGTCCTGATGCTCTACAACACCGGAGCCGTCAAGGATCCCGGAACGCGCAACTCGATCATAGCATACGAAGACATACACACATACCTTTGGCCCAAGGACAAGGTGACCGGCTTCCTCAAAGCCAGAAAGACCAACTGTCCCGAAATAGCCATCGCCTATCCTGCATACTCCTGGATGGTGGCTTTCAAGAGTGACGACAGTTTCGACGGGATTCTTCCAACGCTCGAACTCGACCCCAACCCACAGATTCAACGCAAGTTGGGAGGGGGATATGAGGTCACCGGCAGGTGCAATGTGCGCGGATTCTCCCTCGAGCTGGGACAGACTATCCGTCCCGAAGCATCGGACTTCTCTGAAATCGCCAAGGTCAAAAGCCTCGTGGACAAGACTCTCGGCGAAGGGCATTCAAACATCATTTTCCACCTTGACCTCCAGAACCTCTCAAAATACAGCCATGAAGAAATTGAGACTATGCTTCGCTAGCCTGATTGCCTTGACGGCTACAATGCCGGCATATTGCTGCTGGACAAGCAGATACCTACCATCTGACTACTATATGTACCGAGTTCTTGATAGCGGGGAAGAGATATCCTCCGAACAGGCCAACTGCAAGGCATGGCAGGCTTTGACAGGGGGAGCAGCCTCGGTGGAAGACATCCGGCAGGTGGTATACAAATACTCCCTCTCACAGCTCGGGAGCCTTCTCAAAGGCAAAGGCTCGTCAAACAGTTTTGTCCGCTACATCGCAGGGCATCAGGACAGGGAGATTGCCGACTTCCTAGTCCTGGCCAAGACCTGCGAACTTGCCAGAGCCGAGATGGCCGACCCGTGGTACTACCCGTCCAAGAATGATGAAGTGAGAGCCAGCCTTGAAGACATTGCCCACAGAGCGGGCAAATACTCCGGGAAACGCCTGGAGGATAGATACTTGCTTCAGTCGACAAGGGCGATGTTCTCTCTCGGAAGATATTCAAGTGTCGACTCGCTCTGGAACTCTCGCGGCAATCGGATGAAGCCGGGAATCATCAAGGAAATGACCCTTGGCTATGTGGCCGGTGCCCTGTTCAGAAACGGGAGGAAAGACATGGCTATGGAGTATTTCCTCACAGGCAACGACCTCAAGTCCATACGGGAACTGTACCCGGAATACGCGAGCACTGCGAATCTGCTGGAATTCGCTGTCACGCGCTGCCCTGACAACCCACAACTTCCGGCCATATTGCAGGAGGTGATAATCCGTCTGGAGCATGAAGCCAAAGGGGGATATGGAGGCGAACTTGACACCAAGGAGACAGACAGATTTATGGCACTATGCCTGCAAGCCGCGGCCCACTCGAAAAGCCCGGGGATGTGGTACTACACGGCGGCATACCTCGCCGACCTCAAGGGAGACAACCACCGAGCCTCGGCATTGCTTTCGAAAGCGGAGAACTCCCCAAAAAGCACTGCCATAGCAGATGCCGTCAAAGTAATGCGCATCTATCTGGAAGCCAAGACATTCACCCCGGGAGCGGCATATAATGCCCGGCTTTTGGAGCAACTGCGTTGGCTTGACGGGAAAATCTGCGCCTCCCTCACGCAAGAGGTCAAGGACATCACCGCCTCCGGCTGGATGATGCCGGACAACCTCAGTTACTACTATTGGAACGATATGCTGCGGAAGATTCTGCTGGGCTATGCCGCGCCGAGAATGGACGGTTCCGACCCGGTGCTTGCGCTCCGTCTGCGAAACATGGCAGACAACCGTCTCCTCTCCCTCGTGGGGCAACGCACGGTCGACGGCAAGAGCATTCCGTTGAAACAATATCGGCTTTCCTCCGACATCCGCAACGACTTCGACTACTCAAGCGCTTTCTTCGAGGCCCTCGACTCTCTCGACATCAAGATTGTGGCCTCATACGACAGGAGAGCAGGCAGTGGCGGGACAGAACTGGAGCAGTTTCTCGACAGCAGGAGCTACATCGACCACGACTACCTGCGGGAAATAATCGGCACTCGCTATCTCCGGGAGCGCAACTACGGGCAGGCTGTCACATACCTCGCCAAAGTCTCCCCTTCATACGAACGCCGCACAAATGTTCGCTGTTATTTCGACCGTCATCCTTTTGAATATGGATTCTCCCGGAGCAAGACCCCGATAAAAGATTACAAACTCGCATTCGCCAGGGAGATGTCATCACTCGAGCAGAAGATGACATCTTCTGACCCTGATGTCAGCGGAGAAGCCATGGTGCGGTACGGCATCGGCCTGCGCTCCTCGTTTGACTACTGCTGGGCTCTGACCCAGTACCATCAGGGGGCGGAGGATTGCTGGCTGGTCTCCGATGAAAGGAAGCTCGCTCTTCTGGACAGCGAATTGTACATCAGGCGAGGCCTCAGCACCATAAAGGACAAGGAACGCGCAGCTCGGAACCATATAAGCGTCAATATGTTCAAGACCGCAGCCGAACAGTTCCCCGACACCCGTGCTGCCCAGACCGCAGCCGCCCAATGCGACCGCCTGCACGACTACAAGCCCCAAGCGTGGCTTCAGGAGAGATAATGTTTACAGATTCTGAAAGTGGAGCACCGCGAAGAGTGCGTGAGAGACAGGTGTCAGTCTTTCAGACAAGCCAGAGGAATAATCTTGACACCATCGGGACGAGTGTATGACATTTCTCCTCCTGTGATGACCATCATCAGGTCCGGCTCGCGGAGTTTGATCTGCGTCTCTGCCATGTTGTGTTCCTGCACCAATTGCTTGATCTCTTTCAAGTGTCTGGCGCCCTCCTCTATCTCGCGGCTCCCCAGTTTAAACTCTATGAGTGCATATCTGCCATCTTCAAGGTGAAGGACGGCATCCGCTTCGAGATCATATCTGTCGTGGTAGTATGAGATTGCGCCACCGAGAGATAGAGAGTAGGCTTTCAGGTCACGAATAGCCATACACTCAAACAAGAATCCGAAAGTCTTCAAATCCATATATAGGGCCTCCGGAGACAGCCCTAACGCCGCAACGGCAATAGAGGGGTCCGCGAATTCCCTCTTAGGGCCACGACGTATGGCCGAAGCGGAACGTATGGCAGGGTTCCATGCTTCTACGTCTTGTATGACGAATAGCCGTTGAAGCGCATCCACGTATGTATCAAAAGTCGTCGGGCTGATGCCTTCCAGATATGCATTAACGTCGTTGAAGACCACATTCTTTTTCGCCAATGTCGAAATGTTGCGAGAATAACTCCGCAGGACAGCATTTGCGACTTTGGCGCTTCTGCTCACCCCATCAATCGTAGAAATATCTGTGTCACACACGGAACGCACATAGTTTTTGGCTATCTGTAGCCGCGCTTTGTCAAATTTGGCCTTGAGAGAAGCAGGCCACCCGCCGCGGCAGGCGATAAATACCAATTCCTCGATGGATCTGTCGGAAGTAATGCCGTCTATATCCAAGTCCGGACTGTCAAAAAGGTCTTTTAGAGATATCTTGCCATTTGATTCCATTGACTCATATAGGCTCATCGGGAGCATTTGCATTCTCGCAATCCTGCCGCTTCCGGAATGTTTGATGAACTCTTTTCTCTTCTCTGGATCAATGGTGTTTGAGCCGGTCAGAATGAATTGGCCAAACTCTTTTCTGGCATCCACTATAGTCCGGACAGAATCCCACAATATCGGGGCCTCTTGCCATTCATCTATCAGTCTCGGGGTGGCACCTGAGAGAAGAAGAGATGGCTTGACAGCAATTGTCGCCTGATACTTATCGCGCATATCAGGATCTTGAAGGCGGATAATGCTGTTCGCCTGTTGTTCTGCGGTCGTTGTCTTACCGCACCATTTAGGGCCTTCTATTAGCACCGCTCCGGATGAAGCCAATTGCAGGCTCAACAATTCGTCAGCCATTCTTTTGAGGTAGTCCATATCGTCCGTATTTAAGTAATCGTTAAAAAACAAGCCGCATCACCTTATGCAATCTTTTGGGTCTATATTCCTTTTTTCATCAGTCATCTGCTGGCGGCACACTCCTTCTTCAAAAGGACATCCATCCTCAAAAATCTTTGTCGCTCACTAAAATGACCTTGCAAATATAATAAGTTTTTTACATTAAGCGGTTTTAGTTGGTGTTTTTGTGGCGTTTTAGTTGGTATTTTTGTGGCGTTTTAATGGGTATTTTTGCGCATCACAAAATGCTTCGTAAAATCGATACTATGAAATCCCAACGTGAATGGGTGTCGTCTGGAATATGTGTTCGAGAGGCTTATGTCTCAATCCTTGTTGTAATGGAAGATGCTCAATGAGGTGTTAAAAAAAATCATTAGTGTCCGGTAAAAACCATAAAAGTTCTTTGAAAATATTGAAAGTCAGGCAGTTATAGAGGTTTTTCGAGTCGACCGATTTGAATTTATCTTTGCCAGACTAACGTAGAATGGCATATGAATAAAGGAAAACACGTGTTCTCTCAGCTTATAGACTTCCTCGATCGCAACGATTTCAACTATCTCGCAAGGAAATATGGTGGTGACAAAAATGTCAAGCAGTTCACCTGCTATAAGAAGCTGTTTAAATTTTAGTCGCATAATTTGTTATACATGAGTCGGCAGAAGGCAAGTTGAACCATTGCCTCGCCCGTATCAGAATAGAACTCGTAATCCATGGCGATTCTTCGAAAGTTTTCCAGCCAGGAGAAAGAGCGCTCCACAATCCATCGGAGCGGCAGCACGGAGAATTTCTTCGAAGACTCGTCCGGACGGAGAACAACGGCAAGCTCCGCACCGAGCTTCTGGCGTACGGTATCGGACAATTTCTGCCCCTTGTATCCGCCATCCGCCAACATCTTTTTCAATCGGGGGAAACAGCCCTTCATCTTGTCAATGACGCCATCTGCACCGATACTGTCATGGACATTCGCCTCATGGACCACCACGCTCATAGGAAGACCAAGTGTATCAACCACAATGTGTTCCTTGCGCCCCTTGATCTTCTTGTTGCCGTCGATCCCACGGTCGGCGTCAACATGGTGGGAGGACTTGACGCTTCTGGAATCAATGATGCCGAGGCTGGGTGTCTCCTCCCGCCCCATCAGTTTGCGGACCATCCGATGGAGCGTGTCCATAAATTCCTCGAATACGCCTTCCAGCTTCCACTTGTTGAAGTAGTAGAAGACGGTGTTGTGGGGCGGGAAGTCCTTGGGCAGCATACGCCACTGGCAGCCTGTCTTCAATATATACATGATGGCATTCATGATGTCTCTAAGGGGGTATTTTCGCTTTCTGTGTTGTGGGTCAAGAATATTTTCGGTAACTTGCCACTGTTTATCAGTAAGGTTGGTTGGATATTGGTTCATAACTCTAATTGATTGACACTCATAAAGTTATGAATAATATTTCGATTAACCTACTGATTTTTAATTATTTATGTGCTTATACAGCAACTTTTTTTCAATAAATTTTAAACAGCTTCTAACTAACTTTGCGTATTGATGTTCGGTCAGCTATCCAACCGTGAAAGTCTTCGAGATGTTATTCTGGCAACCCAGGCTCACGCGTCTAAGGCATATCACCTTGGATTTGGCAAGCATGCTGCCAAGAGTACTCTTGCAGATGCCAACACGAAGCGTGATTATCGCATTTTCGAGGAGTTTGCCCACAAAGTCATCTCGGAGGCTCAGCGATGCAGGATCGTTGATATCTTCAAGCTGAATGGAAACGTCTATGCCTTTGATTCTACGACAGTTGACTTATGTCTGAGCACCTTTGAATAGGCTCTGTTCAGAAAGAGGAAATGAGGAATCAAGATGCACACTTTGTATGATCTTGAGACGCAAATACCCACCTTTCCTGTTTTCCGCACTTTTTCGTGACTTTTCGGAAAATCGGCCCTACAGCTGC
>ERZ1026860.223-NODE-223-length-43376-cov-13.922624_pt1 | contig 43376 bp, 43 predicted proteins | sample MGYA00380160_ERZ1026860 | MGnify/ENA primary metagenome ERZ1026860 (study PRJEB33269, sample SAMEA4719796) | human gut metagenome | biome: human-associated habitat; feature: organic feature; material: feces | place: Cameroon | collected 2013-10 ... | reverse complement strand
CCTGCAGATACGCCTTCATGCACCTATCGTATTTCCCCATATGATTCCTCCTTTGTCTGCAGGAGTTTTCTATGGGTTTTGAAAATCCCCTGCCTGTTCAATTTAATGTTGGATTGAAAAGCATGGATTTTCTGATCTTTTAGAATATCAGAGCGCTTCCCGGCAGGAAGGCTTCTGATCTTAAGAAAGGACTTTGTCCGAAAATAAGAAAACTTCTATGCTTTGGTTTGAGTGTAGCATAGAAGTTTTCATTATGCAATAAATGTTTTTCCGTTATATGGTCTTAAATTGCTTTTCTGGAAAGCTGCTTCACAGTTTCCTTCAGTTTTTCATATCCCTCTACCGGATCATCGATATCTGCCACGGCACGCTCCATCGGGCAGATGCCATCTCCGGTACGGTTGCTGATCACCTGGATGCATCTTCCATAGCTGATCTTCTTGTCATGTGCAGTGAGATATTCCTCTGCAGCTTTGCTCATCAGCTCTCCATAAATATCACTGGCTCCGCCAAGAGTAAGCAGCATGGCTGCAGCCTTTCCTACGATTTTATCTACGATCACCGCATCAAACAGGATCTCACGGTTATTCTCCATCACCTTCATGATCGGGCGGATGCCATTGCCAAGATCCTGATATACGATCTCATTCTGCCTGATCACGACAAAGGAAGCCTTTCCCTCTGCAATCAGCTGCTTTGCCTGCTCACGGACTGTCTGCAGGGCATCTGACCGGCCGGGCATTTCTTCTCTTCCCACCAGCTTTTCGAATACCTTCACACATACCGGAACGAGGATCAGCTGGATCACGGTACCGGGGATCCCATCGATATTGGAGGCAAATACACTGGCAAAGGTAACCGGCTTATTTCCTGCAAACATCATAATGGCGAAGATGATCCCATGCACGATCCTGCCCGGGATCATTGCTGCAAGCAGTGCCGGATAGATCTTCAGCTTTCCGGAATGATAAAACAATCCGCCAAGGAGTCCATAAACTGCCAGTTCACCGATCATCACCGGAAGCATCGGGTAAGGTGCCGGCATTCCGGTCAGGATACTGGACAGGATTGGTGTAATGATGCCCCCGATCAGTCCGTAAAGTGGTCCGCAGAGCATTCCCATCAGATATACCGGTAAGTGCATGGGAAGCAGCACGGTACCGGGAACACCGAAAGCATGTCCTGTAACAAAAGGAATGATCAGTCCTGCTGCCACCAGCATGCCTGTGACTGCCATATTTCTTGTTTTACTATTCTGTCTCATCTGTCTTCTCCTCTTCTGTTCTTATTGCAAGGGTGCTTTCAGCTTTCCCATCTTGCCGCCCTTAACTCCGCCAAGGGAATTCTGGTTCAGGATATTGGTATCAAAGGAGAAGGTTATGCTTTCCTCTTCCCTTACTCTTTTTAATGCCAGCCGGATCATCCGGTCGAGAAGCTCCGGATAGCTGATCCCTACAGGCTCCCACAGGTAAAAGGCCAGGGAACCCGGAATGGTATTGATCTCATTAAAGTAAAGCTTTCCATTTTCCTCATCGATCATGAAGTCGATTCTGGCTACACCGTTACAGCCAAGCTTCTGGAAGGATTTTACTGCCAGCTCCTGTACTTCCTTTCTCTTTTCAGGGGAGAGCTCTGCCGGGATCTTACGGGACACGCTTGCCATGCCCTTTGAGCCGCTGCCCTTGGCATTGCTTACATATTTATCCTCATAGCTTAAGATATCCTTAGTATGCAGAGGCTCTTCGCATTCGGAAGCAATCGCCTCATTTTCATCTCCAAGTACGGCGCAGTTGATCTCACGGAGCTTTGTGATCGCATGCTCAATGATGATCTTTCTTGCATAAAGGAACGCATCATCAATGGAATTGGTGAGCTCACTGCGGTTTCTCGCCACACTGATCCCCACACTGGAGCCAAGATCCACCGGCTTTACGATAGCCGGATAGCCGATCTCCTTTTCCACCTTATCAAGAATACTGTCGATCTCCGCATAATCGGATGTAGTGAAGCAGTAGCCATCCAGCACCGGAACACCATTCTCCTTCAGTACCACCTTGGATGCGTATTTATCCATGCCAAGGGCAGAGGCTGTCACGTCACAGCCTACAAAGGGAATACCAATCGTTTTTAAGTAGCCCTGCAGGGCACCGTCTTCCACATTGGTTCCATGTACGATTGGGAATGCAATATCCACTTCTATGCCCTTTTTGCCAAACAGCTTCACCGGATAGGGCATCAGCATGATGTGATCGTCCTCATTCACAAGGATTACTCTCTGTGACTTTGACAGAAGTCCCGGAATATCTTTATAGGCCTCGATCTTACCGATCTCCTCGCCTACATACATTTCATTTTTCTTGGTCAGGTATACAGGAATAACCTCGTATTTCTCCTGATCCATACTCATGATCGCCTGGATTCCGGAGATAACGGATACCTCATGCTCCACACTCTTTCCACCAAACATTACTGCCACTCTTGTTTTCATGAACTGCCTCCTTAATAATTATCCGGAAGGTCATTTTCCAGCAGAATAAATTTATGGCCTTCAGCTTTAATACTATATGCAAATGACAGAGCATCCTCCAGCTTTTCAAATACTCTGCATCTTTCCTGTGAAAATCCGCTCTCCAGTACCCCTTTGTGGATGGGGGCTGTATGCTTTTCTCCTACTAAAAGGATATAATCGCAGCAGTCTGCCGCATAGGTACCGAATTTATAATTATATTCCTCTTCCTTTTCTCCAAGCTCTACCATACCGGGTGTGATCAGGATACGGACACCCTCAAACTGCTTCAATGTCTCTACCGCTGCCCGTGAGCCTACCGGATTGGAATTAAACGCATCATCAATGATCGTATAATTTCCTCTTTCCAGAAGCTGCATCCTGTGTGCGACCGGCTGGATCCGGCGGACAGGAACTTTGAGTTGCCTGAGCGGAACTCCAAGAGTATTGGCTACTGCAATGGCACCTGCCACATTGATCACATTGTGCTCACCAAGGAGCCGCATCTGGAAGGTTTCCTTCTCCCCATCCGGAGCTGTCACAGTGAACTCCGTACCGGTACGGGAAAGCTTCACGTCCCCTGTCTGATAATACCGGGAAACCTCTCCCTCTTCGATCTGGCTTTCCAGCTCCCTGGCCTTCGCCCATTCTCCAGTGGTATAAAAAATCTTATTTTTATATTTACCGCTGTGGTTCCTGATATATTCATTATCCCCGTTCAGGAAAAGAAGCCCAACCTCCGGCAGGGCATCCGCCAGCTCAAACTTGGTGTTTACGATATTGTCCATATTAAAGAAGGTTTCCAGATGCTGGGGTCCTACGGAAGTAATGATCCCGTGTTCAGGATGAACGATATCACAGATCTCCTTGATATCCCCTACATGTCTGGCACCCATTTCACAGATAAAGATCTGATGGGAGGGCTTTAAGGAACTGCGGATCGTCTTGACAACACCCATAGGGGTATTGTAGCTCTCCGGTGTGATCAGCACCTCAAAATGCTCCTTTAACAATGTATCCAGATAATATTTCACACTGGTCTTGCCATAGCTTCCGGTCACACCGATCACGGTCAGATCCGGCACACTCCGCAGCTTTTTTTTCGCATCATTGATGTAGTGCTGGTTGATCATGCCCTCCACCGGCCTATTGATCCAGTTTACGATCACAAGTGCAATGATCTGCAGCGTAGTCAGAACAGCAAATGCACCGGCAATTCTGCTGACTCCAAGAAATACTCCTGTCAGAACAAGCAGTAAAATCACCAGGATGCTGTCTGTCAATATCAGCCTTTTCACACGGGCTGTATAGACCAGCTTCTTCTTGGTATTGGTCTTTTTCAGATAAAGATAATACTTCATGCAGATCAGGGCGGCGGCAGTCTGCAGGAGTAATGTCACGATACCCGGCAGGCACATGCTTAGGATGCCGGAGATCCCGATCAGGATCAGAAGATACTGTCTGCTTACATTTTTCTTAAGCCAGTGGATATGTTCTCCATTTTTGTATCCGTTTAACTGGAACATATGCAGATTATAGCGCAGCACATATAAGAATGCCGGCAGTGTCAGCACGGTACAGAGGATACTGATGGCTGTAATGGTTATCATGGTAAAAGCACCTTTCTTTTCGTTTTATTCCCCGCCTAGGCAAAGTATGCCTGCATAATGCTCCGGAACAGCGCCGGGTTCTCCAGAAAGCTGAAATGTCCGGTGCCGGGAATCACCGCAAGACCTGCGCCCGGGATCTTTTCTTCCATGAGCTTCGCATCAGCGATCGGTGTTGCCGTATCCAGATCTCCCCAGATCAGCAGGGTATCCTGCTGAATCTTTGGCAGAAGCTCTGTCAGGTCTTCATTGACCGCCTTCACAAGGCACTGGCGCATCATGGGCGATGCATTCCGGTAATCGGCTGATCCCTGACTGTTCTTCCATTCATCGATCAGTCTCGGACAGATGGCATATACCAGCTTCAGGTTTACGATCTTTTTCAGCAGCTTATAGCGTCTGATCTTCATTTTCTGTTTCCAGGTTTTCTTTGGCAGGATCCCCGCACTGTCAACCAGCACGATCCGTTCTATGGTAAAGGGCAGGCTCTCTCTTGCCGCCAGCCGTATAATGACTCTTCCTCCGTAGGAATGGCCAAGCAGTGTGGCCTTCTGGATGCCAAGAGCTGCCATAAGATCCAGAAAGAAATTTGCATAATCCTCTACCGCCCAGGGTTCTCTTGGCTCATCGCTTGCCCCAAAGCCCGGGAAATCAAACTGCACTACCCGGTATCTGTCTGAAATACAGGCTGCTACCGAATTGTAGGTAGCAAATTCTGTGCCCCAGCCCTGCAGGATCACTACCGTGTCCTCACCCTGTCCGGTTATCTGATAGGCAATTTCATATCCATTCACATTTATTTTCATAAAATAGAAGTCCTTTTATTATTCACTTTATACAGTTTTCCCCATTTTGTGCCGGTGAACCCAGTAAAGCAGTCTTATTATAGCATTTCCTCTATTTTGTGTCATTATAAAAATGAAGGAAAAAGGCTCCCATCGAAAAAGGCTCCCGCCGTATGGCAGGAGCCCTGGAACTCTTCTATTACATCTTTACGATCTTTACATCATATTTCTTCATGGTTTCACCACGTTCAACAGCCTTTTCTGTAAGAAGGTCTTCTTTTCCTGCAAACCTCTCCGGAACCGGCAGCACCTGATCGGTGAAATTCATCAGGAAGCCGTATTCCTGTTCGCCATTCCACCTGCTGACGATCTCAAGTCCGGCTTTCTTCCCGGATGCACCGCTGATACCGGCCTCCTCCCTGACTTTGTCAAGGATCATTTCTATTCCTTCCTCTGATGGATCACTTCCTATATAATAAGTGCTTCCTTCTCCATAAGCATTCCTTGTTACAACAGGACTGTCCTTATAAAAGTCACTGCCGTATACAGCAAGTGCCTCTGCACCTTCCAGATGCATGATATCACAGACAAGCCCGCATTCCGCCTCCCTGCCGTCTGCAAAGATCATCTGATTCTTCTGATCCGGGAACAGGGCATCAATTTCTTCTACCCACACACCGGCAAGCTCACGAAGGGGACCCGGATATCCACCAAGATATACATTATCAGACTGATCTACGATACCGCTCATATAAGTCAAAATCAGGATACCGCCCTGCTTTACAAAATCAGTCAGCGCTTCCTTCATGCCTTCCTTTACCATATAAAGAACAGGCGCTGCCACTACCTTGTAGCCTGCAAACGTATCCTCTGCTGATACCATGTCTACTGGAATGTTGTGCTCATAGAAATAACGGTAATACTGATGGATCTGATCCACATACTTCAGATCCTCGGAAGGGCCGCTTGTATATTCCAGTCCCCAGTAATTGTCCCAGTCAAAGATCATGGCTACTTCTGCCCGGTTCTCTGTTCCAAGGATATCCCTGCCAAGTCTTGCCAGTTCTTCTCCAAGCTGCGATACCTCACGGAATACTCTGGTATTCTCTGTTCCTGCATGGGCGATCACTGCACCATGAAATTTCTCACAGCCGCCCACACTTCTGCGGAGCTGGAAAAACTGGATGGTATCTGCTCCGTGTGCAAGCGTCTGGTAGCTCTGTGCCCGCATCTGTCCGGGACGCTTTAAGGAATTGTATTTCTGCCAGTTCTGCTGGCTTGGTGTCTGCTCCATCAGCATAAAGGGCTCTTTCTTTAATCCTCTCATCAGATCATGGGTCATGGCTGTAAAGCTCCAGGGGGTATCCAGTGCCGGATAGTTATCCCAGGAAACAATATCCATTTCCTTCGCCCATTTGAAATAATCAAGTCCCTTGTATGTGCCCATCAGGTTTGTGGTCACCAGCGCATCCGGATTGGCTGCCTTGATGGCATCTCTCTCCATACAGTAGGTTTCCAGCAGACTGTCGGAATTAAATCTCTTATAATCAATAGAAAGACCTGCAAATGCAGTATCCTCAGTCCCGATTCCATCACCCAGGACATTTGGAAGTACGATCTCATCAAAATCATAGAAAGTATGTCCCCAGAATTCAGTATTCCATGCCTTGTTGACAGCCTCGATCGTCTTATATTTCTTCTTCAGCCAGACACGGAATGCCTTTTCACAGTTCTCACAGTAACACTCTCCGCCGTACTCATTGTTGATGTGCCAGCAGGTAATATGAGGGTTATGTGCATAACGTTCTGCCAGCTTTGCTGTCAGGCCGACCATAAACTTCCGGTAAATCTGGGAATTTGGGCAGGCATTATGACGCTGTCCGAACTTATGATGTCTGCCTTCATAATCAGTTCTTGCCACCTCCGGGTACCGCTTAACCATCCATGCAGGAAGGGCACCTGTAGAGGTTGCCATGACAATATCATCCTCTTCTGCAGAAAGCATGTCTACGATCTTATCCAGCTCATCAAAATAATAGGTTTCCTCTGAGGGCTGGATCTTCGCCCAGGAAAAAACATTGATCGTGGCACTGTTGATACCGGCCTTGCGGAACATTCTCATATCTTCCTTCCAGACCTCCTCCGGCCACTGATTTGGATTGTAATCCCCGCCATACAAAATTCTCTGAAATTTACCTGCCATATTTATTTCTCCTTATGTCCTTTATTGTTCTTTCCAGATTCTCTTAATGCTGATTATAACTGTTCTTTACAGCTTCGTGTGTAACATGATAAACTAATAAATATAACATTTTGAAACAGGAGAAGTACTATGCCTATTTTTTTCAGGAACACTCCGCTGCAGGAGCCTTTCACGCTGGATTCCGCAGGTTTTGACTGGCATCAGGAGCCCTGGGACAGACCGGATGGTTATCCACTCTATCACTATTTACAAACTGAACAGGGCTGTGGCTCATTTACCGCCTGCGGCAGACAATACCGGCTTACAGAGGGTGATGGGCTTCTGATCGCCCCTTTTGTTCCTCACTCCTACCATGCAGAAGGTGCGGACTGGATCACCACCTTTGTCACCTTCACCGGCACCCTGTCAGATACCTTTCCGTCTCTGATCCAGGACAAGGTACGTTTCTTTCCTTCCTCTGATACCGGAACGATCCGGGAGCTGATCCGGGAAGGTGCTGATCTCATGGCTGCATCTCCTGTTGATACCGCCGCTCTATCGGTCAAGGGTTATCACCTCATGCTCCTGCTTTCTGACAAAAACGGCGGCAATTCTGCCAAGGATCATCCTCTGTATCAGTCCTATATTGCGCCTGCCCTGCAGCTGATCGCTGGACATTTCAATGAAGAGCTGACTGCTTCACAGATCGCTGCCTCCCTGCATGTCTCCCAGCAGTATCTGTCCCGGCTCTTCCTTCGTTTTCTTGGCTGTTCTGTCTATGAATACCTGACCTTCTACCGGATCAGCCGTGCCAAGGAGCTGCTTCTGACAAACAGGCAGCTGCAGATCCAGATGATCGGACAGCGTGTAGGCTTTGCTGATGCCAGCCACTTCACTTCCATGTTCCGTAAGCTGACCGGCATGACACCCAGGCAGTTCCGGATGCAGTAAATCTCATATACGGAAAACAGGCGGAGCCAAGGCTCCGCCTGCCTGTTATATTTCTTTCTCATTACTTTTTACTGTACTGCCAGCTCCAGATTCATTTCCCCGTGAGCAGCTTCCTCTTCATTCTCTTCTTTTCCAAGCAGATTTTTCATGCTCTTCATGCTGATCACCAGCGTTGAGGTGTTATGAAGAAGTGCGGATGTCGTAGGCTGGAACACACCGGCTACGCCGAGGGCGATCAAACTGGCATTGATTCCTACGATCGCCTTATAGTTCTTACGTATCCGCTTCATCAGTGCATTGCTCAGTTTCTTCAATGTAACCACTTCATACAGATTATCTGCACCAATGGTCACATCTGCGATCTCCCGTGCGATCTCGGCACCGTCACTGATGGCAATTCCCACATCTGATGCGGAAAGAGCCGGTGAATCATTGATACCGTCTCCGATCATGATCACCTTCCGTCCGGCTGCCTTTTCTTTCTCTACAAAGCCTGCCTTATCCTCCGGCAGAACCTCAGAATAATATTCATCCACACCGACACGCTCTGCGATCGTCCTTGCGATCCTGTCACTGTCACCTGTCATCATGACTACCTTGGTGATTCCGGTCTTTTTCAGCTCCTTTACCACCTCTGCCGCTTCCGGACGGAGCGGATCTTCAATACAGATCACGGCTGCAAGCCTTCCATCGATCGCCATATATAGGTGGGAATACTCTGCAGACAGATGGTCAAACAGCTCCTGCTTCTCTGCAGGGATCTGTGCCCTTTCATCTTCAAACACAAAATGATAGCTGCCAATAACTACTTTTTTATCCTCCAGCATGGAAGAAATTCCATGGGCTACAATATATTCCACCTTGGAATGCAGTTCCTCATGTACCAGGTGCTTTTTCTCAGCCTCCCGTACCACGGCCTTGGCCATGGAATGAGGGAAATGCTCTTCCAGACAGGCTGCGATACGAAGCAGCTCATCCGGTAACTTCTCATTGAAGGAAATCACTTCTACTACTGTAGGCTGCGCCTTGGTCAGTGTTCCTGTCTTGTCAAAGACAATCGTTGTGGCATCTGCCATAGCCTCCAGATACTTGCCGCCCTTTACCGTAATATCATGGGTGCTTGCCTCACGGATCGCTGACAATACGGAAAGAGGCATCGCCAGCTTCAGTGCGCAGGAGAAGTCTACCATCAGTACGGAGATCGTCTTTGTCATATTTCTGGTAAGCAGCCATACAAGACCGGTTCCCAGGAAGGTATACGGTACCAGTCTGTCTGCCAGATGCTCTGCCTTACTTTCCAGAGAGGATTTCAGCTTCTCAGACTCCTCGATCATCGCCATGATCTTCTCATACTTGCTGGAGCCGTTTGCCTCCTTTACCTTAAAGGTGATCTCTCCTTCTTCCACAACTGTTCCGGCATAAACGGTACTGCCTTCTGCTCTTCTGACAGGAACGGATTCCCCTGTCAGGGATGCCTGGTTGACCATGGCCTCCCCATCTGTCACACAGCCATCGAAGGGAATGACATTTCCCATATGCACCCTGACAGGGTCGCCACTCCTGATCTCGGTAACAGGAACCATAATTTCCTGTCCGTCACGGACAAGCCATACCTTACTGATATTCAGAGACATGCTCCGTGCCAGATCTCCGACTGATTTCTTATGTGTCCATTCTTCCAGGATCTCTCCAAGTGAAAGAAGAAACATTACGGAACTTGCCGTAGAAATGTCACCTCTAAAAATAGATACACCAATCGCTGTGGCATCCAGTACCGGCACTTCAATCCTTCGCCTGGCAAGAGTCGTCAGTCCCTTCCAGATGTATTTTGCGGAAGTGATCATGGTGATCCCTGCCCGGATCGGATAGGGAAGAAACATCTTGTTTCCAAAATAGATCACTGTTTTGTTGACCAGCTTATCCCAGTACTCCCGGTTCATCTGTCTGCCGGAATTCTTAAGATACGTTTCCGGCACCTGCGCCTTTTCATAGGTAAATGCTTCCAGCACAGAAAGGATCTCCTCCCGGCTTCCCTGATAGCTGACCGTTACATCTGCGGTACGTTCCTGGATCTTTGCATTTATGACCTGTTCCTTTGCATCCAGATAATACTGCAGGGTATCCGCCTGTTCAAAGCTCATTCTGCTCTGCAGGATATGGATCCGCATCCTGCCTCTGATTTCATGCTTTATTATAAATCTCATAGCCTTACTTATTCGCCTGCAGCTTCCTCTGACACTTCTTCAGCCTTTGCTTCTGCAGAATACTCCTCATCATATTTAGCAGCTCTGTCTTCATTGATCTGCTGTGCTTCTGCGTAGATATCTTCTGCATTCTCCTGGATATTGGTTGCTGTTTTCATGACGCATTCTTTCGCTCTGAGTACTGCGGCTGTACAGTAGGTATAAACTTTCCTGGCATCCCTGCTGGAAAGAATCTTAATCCCTGCTGTTCCAAAAAGAACTCCTGCTGCGAAAATACCGGTCTTTTTTCCATCAATTTTCTTAAGGTTTAATTTCATCTTTTGCACCGTACCTTTCTTTTTTTATAAAAAATTATTATAGCGTCACCGTGCCAAATATTCCATTCTTTTTTCGTTATTGAGAAACATAATCAATAAGCATGTTTTCTGTTATTTTTCCGTGCAGCTACTGATCCTTCAGCGCCTCCTTCAGCGTATGCCATCCAAGAACCGCACATTTGACTCTGGCAGGCATATGGGCGATATCCTTCAGGGCCGATGCTTCTTCAAGCTGGTCGATCTCCTCATCAGAAGCTTCTCCCTTGATCATCTTTAAGAAAAGCTCTCCAAGCTGCAGGGCCTCCTCCTTTGTCTTTCCGATGATCATGCCAAGCATGATATCTGCAGATGCGCTGGAAATGGCACAGCCGTCTCCGGTGAAGGCACCATCTGTGATCACACCGTCCTCTACCTTCAGCTTCAGGAAGATATCATCTCCGCAGTTTGGATTTTTTCCTTCCAGGACAATATTGGCATCCGGCAGCTCATGCTTGAATTCCGGGCGCATATTGTGCTCTGTCAGTATCTCATTATAAAAATTTCTATTCTCCATAACCCATTCTCCTTCTGATGGATGCTACGCTCCTGACAAGCCTTTCCACCTCTTCCGGGGTATTATAAAACATAAAGCTGGCTCTTGTTGCCACATTGTCACCAAGGTGGGCAAGCAGCGGCTGCGCACAGTGATGTCCGGCTCTTACATCGATCCCGTCAGAGGAAAGGATCTCACTGACATCATGTGGATGTACCCCTTCTACAGTAAAGGCTACGATACCGGTGTGATTTTTCCATCTTTCTGATCCGAGGATCTTCACATGAGGGAGCTTTGCGATTCCTTCCATGGCCTGTCTGGTCAGTGCTTCTTCCTTTTCCATGATCTCAGGAAAGCCAATGCCCTGAATATATTCGATCGCTGCAGCAAGACCTGCTGCCCCGGCTGCATTCACCGTACCAGCTTCAAATTTGTGGGGCAGCTCCGCAAAGACCGCTCCCTCCCTTGTCACGGACTCGATCATCTCACCACCAGTCAGGAAGGGCGGCATGGCATCTAACAGCTCCCGCTTTCCGTAAAGGACACCGATTCCCATGGGGCCAAGCAGCTTATGCCCGGAAAAAGCCAGAAAATCAGCATCAAGCTTCTGCACGTCGATTGGCATATGGGGTGCGCTCTGTGCGGCATCCACGACAACGACCGCTCCCACCTCATGTGCCCTTTTGCAGATCTCCTCTATAGGATTCTGGCAGCCAAGGACATTGGATACCTGAGCCACAGCTACCAGCTTCGTTCCTTCGTGGATCCCCTTTGTCAGGGTTTCCTCTGTAAGGGTGCCATCCTGTTCACACTCAAGGAAATGGAGCTTTGCCCCTGTCACCCTGGCTGTCATCTGCCAGGGCAGGAGATTGCTGTGATGCTCCATAATGGATACGGCGATCTCATCTCCCGGCTTCAGATTGGTAAGGCCATAGCTGTATGCCACGAGGTTCAGGCTCTCTGTTGTATTTCTGGTAAAAATGATCTCTTCTGTGTGGGCTGCGTTCAGGAAATCACGCACCGTTTTTCTTGCCGCTTCATAGCTTTCTGTCGCTGCAAGGCTTAAAGGATAGAACCCTCTCATGGGATTGGCATTCTCTGTTTCGTAGAAGGCTTTTTCCCGCTCGATCACGCAGGCCGGACGCTGGGCTGTTGCCGCATTATCAAGATAGGCTGTCTCATTCTGCATCAGCAGAGGAAAATCTTCTCTGTAATCACGCTTCATCTGCATTTTCCTCCCTTGCTGTCTCAGGCATGAGCTTTTCAAGCTGTTCCATCACAAGCTGCCTGGTTTCCTCATCCGGTATCTCATGGCAGAGCTTTTCAAGCTTTGCTCTTGCCATCATATTTTCTGCTGTTTTCCTGTCTATGCCTCTTGCTGCAAAGTAAAACAGTGTCTCTTCATCCAGCTCGCCAATAGTTGCCCCATGGTTACCTTCCACATCCTCCTCTGCGCAGAGGATCAGCGGTATGGTCTTATTGACGATATCATCTGAAAGAAGCAGTACCTCCTCTACCTCACTGCCCTTTGCTCCACAGGCACCCTTTTTGAAATCAATGGTTCCACGGAAGATCTTCTGTGCCTTGTCCTTCAGGGTTCCTTCTGCCGTAATATCACAGGTCGTCTTTTGCCCTCTGTGATCAGCGATCAGGTTAATGTCCAGCTTCTGCTCTTTCTGCAGGAAATATCCGATCTTTGCTGTCAGATCTGCTTCCCTGCCAAGAAGTCCCGCATTCACTTCACTGTAGGTGTTTCCTTCTCCAAGAAAAAGCTGTGTTACGGATACCCTGGCATTCTTTTCTGCCTTCGCTGTAACCTCATTGATCAGTGTCTGTCCTTCTGAGGGCATACATATCTGGATCAGATGGATATGACTGTTTTCCTGAAGCTCCAGCTCCGTGTGGAATTTCAGCATCCCTGTTTCATTTCCTTCCAGGCTGCCAAGCTGCTCTACAACGGTAATCTCTTTTCCTGCTTCTGCTTTTACAGGAAAGCTGCCTTCCCCTGCTGCCACCTTTACTTTTACAAGCTGATCTGTTTCTTCTATTATAATAGCCGCTTCTTCCATCTTCTCCGGCACCGTAACAACAGCTTCATTCATATGAAGCCAGTGCCAGGTTTTGGAAGGAAGCTGATTGATCTTGATCTCTCTGTTCTGTTCCATCATTATCCTCCCTTATCCGATGCTGCCCTTCATTTCCAGGCGGATCAGATTGTTCATCTCCACTGCATATTCCAGCGGGAGTTCCTTGGAAACATTGTCAGCAAATCCACTGACGATGCAGGCTCTTGCATCCTCTTCGCTCATGCCTCTGCTCATCAGATAAAATACTGCTTCGTCACTGATACTTCCGATCTTGGCTTCGTGCCCGATATTGGCATCCTTTGTCCTGATATCCATAGCTGGTATGGTATCTGACCTGGAAATGGAATCCAGCATCAGAGACTGACAGGAAACTGCTGACTTGGCGTTTTTTGCTTCCTTTGTCACCACTACGGAAGAACGGAAGGTACTGATTCCTCCATCCTTGGAAATGGATCTGGTATTCATATAGGAGCTGGTATCCGGTGCGCTGTGTACGACCTTGGCGCCGGTATCCAGATTCTGTCCCTTTCCGGCAAAGGTAATACCGGTAAATTCCATTTTGGCACCCTTTCCCTTCAGGATACTCATGGGATACAGATAGGATACGTGGGAACCGAAGGATCCGGAAACCCACTCGATGGTTCCTCCCTCTTCTACCAGTGCTCTCTTGGTATTCAGGTTGTACATATTCTTGGACCAGTTCTCAATCGTGGAGTAACGCAGTCTTGCATTCTTTCCTACGAACAGCTCCACACATCCTGCATGAAGGTTTGCCACATTGTACTTCGGTGCAGAACAGCCTTCTATGAAATGCAGATCTGCTCCCTCATCCACAATGATCAGGGTATGCTCAAACTGTCCGGCTCCCGGTGCGTTCAGTCTGAAATAGGACTGCAGCGGGATCTCTACGGATACCCCCTTTGGCACATAGACAAAGGAACCGCCTGACCATACAGCACCGTGAAGGGCTGCAAATTTGTGGTCATTTGGCTTGACCAGCTTCATAAAGTGCTTCCTCACCATATCGGCATATTCACCGTTCAGGGCACTTTCCATATCTGTATAGACAACGCCCTGTTCTGCTACCTCTTCCCTTACATTATGATAAACCAGCTCAGAATCATACTGGGCACCGACACCTGCCAGGGACTTTCTCTCTGCCTCCGGGATACCGAGACGCTCAAAGGTATTCTTAATATCCTCCGGTACATCAGACCACTTGGCCTGCATTTTGGTATTCGGTCTGACATAGGTCACGATCTGATCCATGTTCAGTCCTTCTATGGACGGTCCCCAGTCCGGAACCGGCATCTGATTATAAATCTGCAGGGACTGCAGACGAAACAGCTCCATCCATGCCGGATCATGCTTTTCTTTGGACAGCTTCTCCACGATCTCAGGTGTCAGACCGGCATTGATCCGGTAAGCATCCTTCTCTTCATCCCGGAAATCATAGATACTTCTGTCTATATCCTCTACATGACTTTTTTCTTTCATAATGTTACCTCTTTGAATCCCTTTTCATTGATCTCATCTACCAGGGATGCATCTCCTGTCTTCACGATCTTTCCTTCTACCATCACATGGGTATCATCCACGGAAAGGTACTCCAGGATCCTTGTGCTGTGGGTAATGATCAGAAGACCGCCGTCACAGTTCTTCTGGTATTCCTCGATTCCCCTTGAAACAGTGCGGACCGCATCCACATCAAGTCCGGAGTCTGTTTCATCCAGAATGGCAAGGGAAGGCTTCAGCATCAGAAGCTGCAGGATCTCTGCCTTTTTCTTTTCACCACCCGAAAATCCCACATTCAGGTCACGTTCTGCATAGGAAGGATCCATCTGCAGGATTTCCATGGTCCTTGCCAGTTCCTTCTTGAAATCCCAAAGGCGGATCCGCTTGCCGGTCTTCTGCTCCAGGGCGCTTCTGATAAAGGCGCTTAAGGTAACACCGGGAACCTCCAGCGGATTCTGGAAGGAAAGGAAGATACCATTCTTTGCTCTCTCATTCACTGCTTCCTCTGTTATATTCTTTCCCTGAAACCAGATTTCACCTTCTGTGATCTGATACCTTGGATTTCCCATCAGGGCATAGCCAAGGGTCGACTTGCCGGTTCCGTTCGGTCCCATCAGTACATGAGTCTCCCCTTTGTTGATCGTAAGATCCACACCGTGCAGGATCTCTTTATCTTCCACATTTACATGCAGATTCTTCACCGTAAGCAAATGCTTTTCTTCCATAATTACTCCTCCTTCTTGTCAGGAATGTCCTGACTGTTTTCCATATTCTGTGCACTGTCCGCCACATCCTTTAAGGAAATGGAATCCAGATAATTATTGATGACATCGGCAAGCCCCTGCCAGATCGGCAGTGTATAACACAGATCTGCCTGATCACAGTGTCCTGCATCCTCCTTCAGACAGGCCACCGGTGCCAGACTTCCTTCTGTCATGCGGAGCACCTCTCCTATGCTGTACTCTTCCGGTTTTCTTGACAGGTGATAGCCGCCCTTGTGACCGCTTGCTGCCTCGATCAGATGTCCCTTGGACAGGACTGTCGCAATACTTTCCAGATATTTCTGTGAAATATTTTCCTTCTCGGATATTTCCTTCAGCGGTACATATTCTCCTTCCGGCTTTCCTGCCAGATAGACCATGATCCGCAGTGCATATCTTCCTTTTGAAGAAATTACCATTGTGCGGTGTTCCTCCTTTTTTCATCTATGGAGATAGTATTCCTATTCGCCTACCATGTCAATAGGTAAAGCGTAAAAAAAAGAATCCTGCTTGCAGGATTCTCCGGTCTTTAGGAAAACAGACCGTCATTTTTCTCTTCCAGTGCCTTGATGGCATGGTAGGTATACTCATTATAAGGTGTCGGGATTTCCAGCTCCTGTCCCATACGGATCATGGCACCAGAGAACATATCGATCTCTGTATGACGCTTTGCGTCCAGATCCTGCAGTGTAGAAAATCTTGCTGCTCCGGATATGGCACTGTTCTTTCCAAGGGTATTGTCCTCATCGCTGATATCAATGCCCTTCGCTGCTGCCACAGCCACAACCTCATCCCGGAGCTTCTGGCTTATGAATGCCACATGCTCACTGGCACTGTACCCTGCAAAGCTGCAGTTTAAGACTGCCTGCGGAAGGTTTTTGCTTACATTCAGTGCATATTTAAACCAGATATCCCGGATGATATCGCTGCAGATCGTGTAGCGGATATCGGTTCCCTCAAAAAGTGCTGCGATAGCCTCTACCCTCTCACTTCTCTTCCGGTCTGCTTCCCCGAAGAAAACACCCTGTGTTACAGAAGGATCATACACAATGCTGTTGCCATCTCTTTCAGAAGCGATCTTCATCATGGAATATACCATATGCTGCTTTCCGATCCGCCCTCCGATGATCTCTTCACTGTCTACACCATTTAAAAGACTCATTACAACCGTATGATCATCTACGATCTTTTCAACAGCCGGAAGGCTTTCCTTCAGCGCACCATATTTGGTGGCGATCAGAAGCAGATCTGCTCCCCTTGCTTCCTCCGGCGTCTTCACATTCAGCTTCCAATTTTCATGGTTGACAATGATGCCCTCCCTTGTCAGACGTTCTTTTCTCTCTCCTTCTGCGATCACCATAAGGTGGTCTCCAAGCTTCGGGATCAGTCCTGTGATAAAATAACTGCCTACGGCACCTGCTCCCATGATTGCTACTGTTTCTATATTCATACTGTCTGTCCCTCTTCAGGCAATCACTTCTTTGATCGCTGCAAGCAGCTCATCATAGGTTTCAAAGGCAGGATACTGCGGGTACTCCTGTTTGATCGCATCTGTTGTGCGAAACAGGAAGCCTGCCTTGCTGGCCTCGATCATGCCAAGGTCATTGTGGCTGTCACCGCTTGCGATCGTATCATAGCCGATAGACTGTAGAGCCTTTACTGTCGTATATTTGGACTTTTCACAGCGCATCTTAAAGTCTATGATCTCTCCATCCGGTGCCACTACCAGAGAATTACAGAAGATAGTCGGATAGCCGAGCTTCTTCATCAGCGGTCCTGCAAACTGGGAAAACGTATCACTGACAATGATCACCTGTGTCAGGCTGCGGAGCTGATCGAGAAATTCTTTTGCTCCCGGCAGAGGATCGATCTTCTCAATAGTCTCCTGAATCTCCTTCAGTCCAAGTCCATGTTCCTTTAAAATGCCGATCCTGTATTTCATCAGCTTATCATAATCAGGCTCATCTCTGGTTGTTCTCTTTAACTCCGGGATCCCTGTCTCCTCTGCAAAAGCGATCCAGATTTCCGGTACCAGTACACCCTCAAGATCCAAACATACGATTTCCATAATGCCTCCATTCTGCTGTTTTCACAGCTTCATCTCTTTATCTCTCTGTCTCATTATAGCGAAAAAGTATCTTCCCCGCTACCCTTTTTTCTTCAGACCTCTATATAATAAGGACAGATATCCTCATATGTGCCGTCCTTTAACAGAAAGCCTCCCGGAATGGTTCCCAGCTGATGGAATCCAATTCTTTCATATAAATGTCTTGCATGGACATTGGAAGCCACAACAGCATTAAACTGCAGAACACGGAAGCCCTCTTCATGTGCCTGTCTGATGCAGTCCCTGACCAGCTTCTCCCCGATGTGCAGTCCTCTTTTTTCTCCGCTTACCGCATAGCTTGCATTACAGATGTGTCCGCATCTTCCCACATTGTTTGGATGCAGGATATAAAGACCAAGTACTTCTCCTGTCTCATCCTCTGCTACGCCGCAGTATGTCTGCTGCGCAAAAAATTCTCTGCCGCTTTCTTCTGTCAGTACCTCTAACTGGGGAAATGCAATTCCATCCTCTACCACTTCATTCCAGATTTTCACCATGGCAGGAATATCCTTTTCCCTATATTTTCTGATCTGTATTTCTTCCATTCTATACACTGCCTCTGTTTCATAAGTTTCTGTGTATATTCTGCCGGCAGCAGCCCTTATGCGTTCTGTAACCGGATCTGTTCTTCTTCCAGCATGGGATAGCGGATCAGCTCTGTGCCATCCAGCTTCTCCCTGTGCATGTCAACCGCTGTGATCTGCCGGTTCGTATAAGTCGTGTAGTAATAGATGCCCTTTGTTGCATTACAGCAGGAGGTATAAATGGTAATTTCGTATTTGCCATTCTCCAGTTCGCAGCATCCTCTCGTCTGCTCAACGCTTCCAAGGATATGGAAAAACTGTCCTACACTGTCTGCTTCCCCTTCTCCTGATCTGGCATGGAGCTTTGTAAATGCCACCCGTACAAAACGGGATGCGGATGAAAGATCTCCCGGAAGTCCAAGGGCTCCCATCCCTCTGCTGTAGGTTTCCAAGGAAAGCTGGTCAGAAAACAGATTCTCCGGCTGCCTGCTTGAAAGCTGCATATAATTGTTCAGCTGGAACATCTGCATGGGAAAGGGTGGATTGTTAGTCAGGACACCTGGCGCATTCTCATAAATCTTAAGTCCCTCAGTGACTGACTCCACAGTAATGGCTTCCTTTTCATCTGCAATGATCCAGTGCAGCCTGCCATTTGGGAGCTGTTCCTTAAATCTGGTATCTGTGATCTGTATTTTTCCTAAGAGTTCTCTTGCTTCTTCTGTATTTTCACACTGCGAAAGAATATATGGGATCAGTTCAAAAACTGCCACATTCTCTTTCCCTTCCCTTACTTCTCCATAAACAGCATTCCCTACGAAATTGAGCCCGGCCATGCCAAGTCCCTTTTCGTTGACTGCATCATAATATAATGGATAATCCTCTTCCACATGAGCCATGCCTATGATTGCATAATGCTCTCTTTTCTCCGAAAGATACCGGAAAGAAAAAGGATAGTTCCTTGGTGTCACTGTTATTTCCTCACCGTAGGAAAATTCATAATCCAGCGTTCTTCCAAAATAAAAATCTTTTGTACGATAAGTTGCCGCCGTACACATAATTCCATCGCCTTTCTGTCAGAGAATAATAATATTCGCACACTTTACATCATTGGCCAGATCATATACCTTGCCGCTCTGCAGGCCAAGCACCTTGGGCCGCAGTACAGCGTAAGACAGATTCTCTACTACCCTTGCCATTTCGCCTGTACTCAGCATGACATCACTGCCAACCGGATACAGGATCACACTTTCCATAAAGCATTTCATTACTTTGATATCCAGTTCTTCCGTCATGGACATGATCATCTCAACTGCCGCCCTTGGAGAAAAGGGTTTCTTATAAGGGCGTTCTGTCACCAAGGCATCATAAATATCAGCTACTGAAATGATCCTGGAAAACAGGTGGATCTTCTCCCCGGTCACCTGCATGGGATATCCCTTTCCATTCATCTTTTCATGATGCTGCAGTACCCCGAGTTTGACCTCCTGCGAGATATCCTTCTTCGGCTCCAGAATATGATAGCCATAAGTGGAGTGCATTTTCATAATGGTAAACTCATCATCTGTCAGTTTAGCCGCTTTGTTCAATATTTCATTCGGTATTTTGGATTTTCCAATATCATGCAAGAGACCTGCGATACCGATCTGATAAACCTGATTATCATTCAGTCCGTATTTTCTTGCTACGATCATGGACATGGTAGCCACATCCACGCTGTGCTTAAAGGTATACTCATCACTGACCTGCAGGGCACCGATATCCACCGCCACTGCATCATTATCCTCAATAGCCTTCAGCAGATCATCTGTGATACTCCTGGACGCATTGGTAAAGTCTGCAGAATTCGTATCCTGATACAGGTATTGTACTCCCTGCGCCACACGTTTCCGCACACTTTCTGAAATTTTGACTCTGGCAGGGTCTTTTACCTTAACCTTGTCATAAGTATTTTGAAGTGCTGCCGGCAGAGACTGTTCTTCTTTTTCTACCTCCTGATCAGGATCTTCTTCCCCCTCACGGATGTAAATGCCGCCAACCCCCATTTTTCTCAGACCCTCAATATGAAAATCCTCAAGTGGTGTTCTCCTTGCGATCAGCACACGACCGGCTCTGTCAATGATCGCCTGATCCAGGATCATTCCCGGCTGTGCTGTTCTAAGCGGAATATATCTTCTCCGTACCAATTAGTTTTCTTCCCTTCTTTTACCCTTATCCTAAAAGCTGACGGATCTCCTCCTTATAAGGCGGGATTGTCTTCTTATCAGAACCTTCCTCACACAACCATGGGGTTTCCAGGATCTTCGGTATTTCTTCAAATCTCGGATCGTGGACAAGCTTTTTCAGTACCTCTTCCCCAAGGTATCCTTTTCCGATATTAGCATGCCTGTCCTTATGTGTACCACAGGGATTCATGCTGTCATTGATATGAAATACTGCGATCTGTCCAAGTCCAAGCACCTCATCAAAGTGCTGGAATACTCCTTCATAATCATGTACCAGATCATATCCGGCATCATTCACGTGGCAGGTATCAAAGCATACCCGGAGCCGCTCTTTTTTATGAACCCCCTCATAAATCCTGGCAAGTTCCTCAAAGCTTCTGCCGATCTCACTGCCCTTGCCGGCCATGGTTTCCAGTGCGATAAAAACATCGTCCTCATTCTGATCCAGCACCTGATTTAATCCCTTAACGATCTGGGCTGTTCCGGCATCCACACCCGCATCCAGGCAGGAACCGGGATGCAGCACCAGCACCTTGCTCCTCATGGCTGCAGTCCTTATGATTTCCTTTTCCAGGAATTCTACAGCAAGTGTGAAGGTCTCCGGCTTCACAGTATTTGCCAGATTTATAATATAAGGCGCATGCACAACGATTTCGTTAATGCCTGCCTGCGCCGCATATTCCCATCCTTTTTCGATATTCAGGTCTTTGATTTCTTTTCGTCTTGTATTCTGTGGGGCTCCTGTATAGAGCATCAGGACATTGGCACCATAGCTTTCTGCTTCCTTCACAGAAGCAAGGAACATGTCCTTTCCCGCCATTCCCACATGGGATCCTAATTTGATCATGCCTACTCCTTTGTTGTCTTTTCTTCCACCTTTTCTTCTGCTTTCTCTTCCTTGATCTCCCAGTGGATCAAAAATGTCAGTGCCGCCCGGAGCGCTATGATACCCGCTACTGTAGCAATCTCTTTAAAATCCCGGACTGTTACTGTTTTCAGGATCTCACTGCAGAGCTTGAACTCCAGTCCAACGGCAAGTCCCTGCGCCAGTGCCAGCTTCATATCAGGCCTGCGGCGGAGATAAAAATAAAAACCCTTCAGTCCGGAGATGATAATTACGATCACACCGATAAATTCAAACACGAGGATCGCAACCTCTACAATGTGATGCATCAGATTTTCAAAGAATTCCAACACTGTCATCTGCTACTGTACCTTTCCTGATTTTCTGTAAATAACATATAAATATTATACTTATCAGCCATCTGTTCGTCAATTTTCGAAGTATAAAGCTACACCAAAAAGCCGGTGCCAAAATATCACTGTTCCGGCCAGATATCTCCCTCATTCAGACCGTTTTCTGTCAGGAATTTGTCTTCTGCCATAACCTCTTTTGTCAGGCACTCTTCATTCTCCAGCACAACAAGGCATTTCATTTCTTCTCCTGGCATCCTTTCTTCACAGCCATATTCACCATCAAAAATCTGTCTGATCTTCCACATATTTATTCATTCTCAATCTGGATCTGACATACCTTCATGGCATTCAGCGCCTGTGTATGACTTTCCGGTGTAACACCTGCACAGCACTTTGCATCCACAATGATGGGAACCTCCGGGAAAAATGTCTTTATTACCATGGCATTGGAAATGACACAGATATCCGTACAGAGACCAACCAGTGTTATGCTTTCTATCGGCTCCTGATCTGCCAGTTTCCGTAATCTCTCCGGCAGTCTATCACTGCCAAATGTCAGTTTATCAACAGGCTCTTCTGAAACCAGCTCTGCTATTTCCTTTCTGATCTGCCAGCCATTGGTTCCTTTAATACAATGCTTTACCGGCAGATTCTTTCCTTCCTGCGTTTCCAGATAATTTTCAAAATGAGTATCTCTGGTTGACAGAACCATACCATCAAAATTTCTGATCTTATCTGCTACAAAAGGAACGATCGCCTCTGCTTCCTTTGTTCCCAGTGCTCCGTCAATAAAATCATTCTGCATATCCACTACAACTAATACCTTCATCTGGGTTTCCTCCTCTTCAAGACAACACTTTCCTCTATAGAATTTAATAAATGGCGGGGGAATACTCCTCCGCCATTATACTTCTGTCCAGCAATTACGCAGCCTGCCTGTAATCTATTACAGCAATCTCCTGCATTAACTTTTTTGCCATGTTTACAATATACTCCAATTTTTCCGCTACTTCATCTGTATAATATTTTTCACCGCACTGATCGCATTCCAGACAGGGAACATTTTTTACCACGATAATGCAGTTCTTGTAATTCACAACATGCGTAGTAGTGCTGTTTATTGTTGAACTGTTCTTACAATACATACACATAATCATCATCCCTTTCTCCTCGTCTTTAAATCTGCTTCAAACTTCTTCGTATCCGGATAATATGCAGTAATAATATATATATTTATAGTATCACATCCAGCCACAATATGCAAAATCCTGTTCCCCATTGTATAGCCAAAAATCAGACAGCTTGGGTTAGGAAAGTCATCTGGATACTCTTCTATGATTTCTCCTGTTAATATACCATTTTTTACATCTTTTCTGCTGATATCTCTCTCCTGCATCCTTTCCAGGCAATGCTGTGTCCATATAATCTTTGACCTGCTGCATAGTTTCTGATACTCTTCTAACTTCAATGTAATTCCCTTTCTTTATTAATTACTATTCCCCTGTTATTCCTGCTCATTCCTGCTTCTTTTTACACATTCCACATAATTCTCCCCCACCTGTTCCCGCAGGTAATTCGGCGAAAGCATTGCTGCAAAGTACAATGTTTCCAACGCTTCCTCCTGTTTGGCGGTAGGACTGGAGGGCACAACCACCCGTGTCTGCCACACGAGCATGCAGCCTGTATATTCCACCATAAAAAGAAGCGGCTCCATGTTTTTGTCCATTTTTTTATTGATCGAAATCTTATCCTCTCCAGCTATCTGTGCCAGCTTTTCGATGTGGGAGGGTGCCGGCTCCTCCACGCTGCCATCCGGCAGGATCACACATTCGCAGGGATTCTCATCCACTCTGTGGGCATTGATATAGTCCATTATCTGCATCAGCCAATTCCTCCCAGTGCAATGCCAAGAACCAGTACAAGAATACAAACCGGAATATAAATGTATTTACAGACCGGATAAAATACTTTCGTATATTTCCTTTCTCTTCCCTTGTTAACCTGCTCCTCCACGTAACTCTTTCCAAGAACCCAGAAGAACATGATCCCGGCAAGTCCTGCTCCCAGAGGACAGATATAAATGGACAGCACATCCATCCAGTCTGATACGATTCCCTGGATGACCAGGGAAATGATCACACTGATGCCACCAACCAGCGCACAGGCTGGCACTCTTCCGAGCTTAAGCTTCTCCTGTACTGTGGCGATCGGTGCCTCATACAGATTGATCAGGGATGACATTCCTGCAAAGAATACCGCTACGAAAAATACGATCATGATCACGCTCCCCCCTGCCATGGTATGGATCAGATTGGGAAGATAAATAAACAGAAGACCCGGACCTCCCTGATCCAGCTGTGCCCCTGTCATGGCCATTGCCGGAATGATCACAAGGGCTGCCAGAAGAGCCGCCAGCGTGTCGAAAAACGCTACTCTTCCTGCAGATGCCGGGATATCCTCCTGATCTGGCAGATACGAACCATAGATCAGGGTTCCATTTCCTGCTACTGACAGGGAAAAGAATGCCTGTCCAAGGGCAAATATCCATGTTGCAGGATCCTTTAAGGCTGCCGGATCGATACGGAAAATATACTGATATCCTTCCCTTGCCCCAGGCTGAAAGGCTACATAAACTGCCAGGATCACAAACAGTATAAAGAATGCCGGCATCATTACCTTATTAGCTTTTTCTATTCCATGCCCCACACCGAGCATCAGGATCACCATACAAAGAATCAGCGCTATGATCTGCCATCCATCATTTCCAAATGCCGATGCCATCTCTCCAAAGGCTGCTGCATATTCCTCTGCACTATCCATGGAAAAACCGGTAAATGCCCCTGCTGTATACTTCAGGATCCATCCCATGACTACTGTATAGCCGATCGCCATGGCAAGAGAGCCAAGCACGGGGATCATTCCCAGTGTTTCTCCTATCTTCCTTTTTCCCTTTTTCTCACAGGCAATACCAAAAGCATCTACCGGACCTGATCTTGCCGCACGTCCGAAACTCATTTCTCCTGTCACACCGGTAAATCCAATAAGGATTACAAAAACAGCATATGGGATCAGAAAGGAGGCTCCTCCATAAAGTGATACCCTTGTTGGAAACATCCATATATTTCCCATTCCAACTGCCGAACCAATACAGGCTGCAACAAACCCAAAGCTGCTTTTAAATGAACCTCTTTTTTCTGACATGGCTTATCCTATCTCCCTTATATTACCTTAGTTACATCAATCCACTCTTTACTGCGGGAAAACCTTTCCAGCTCCTCCATATTCAGTTCAATGGCACTGTTACTGCTTCCGCAGGCAGGAAATACCGTAGGAAAACGCTTCAATGATTCATCCAGATATGTGCTAACACCCTCATTTACTGCAAATGGACATACTCCGCCAACAGCATGGCCGATCAGCGGTACTACCTCGTCCATTGTCAGCATTTTTGCCTTCTTCCCAAATTTAGCTTTATACTTTGCATTGTCGATCTTAACATCTCCTGCCATGACAATAAGAACAGGCTCCTCTCCTACCATAAATGATAAGGTTTTGGCAATTCTGCATGGTTCACAGCCAAGTGCCTGTGCCGCCAGCTCTACCGTCGCACTGGATACCGGAAATTCCAGTATTCTGTCTTCCATTCCATATTGTTTAAAATATTCCTTCACTCTGTCAATTGACATATCATGATCCTTTCTGCCGCAGCATTCTGCCTGTATTTCTTCTAGCTTTTCCCGCATACACTATATCAAAATATTTTACCCCTTTTTTCAATCTAAAAAAAGGGGTAAATGGAAAAACATTTATCATTTCATTTTACTGTGAACATTCCTTCTTACAAAGTAGAAACAGACAGCCTGCATGATGATAGTCGCCAGCCAGGAAACCGGATAGGAGATAAACAGCACTGCCAGGGAGCGGTGTGCCGGAAAGATCAGATAGATCCAGATAATCCTGGTTCCTACTGTTCCGATAACAGACAGCAGCATGGGCACTGCAGACCGTCCCATTCCGCGCAGTGCTCCCGGGATCAGATCCATGATCCCACACAGGAAATATGTGACCGTAGTATAAAGAAGAATTTCCATGCCACAGGCAATTACTGCCTCATCAGAGGTATAAATATGTAACAGCTCCGGTCCGAAAAGATAGGCACCTCCACCCATCAGAAGTCCGATCACCACCGTCAGGATCAGGCAGTCCCGAAGCACCAGATCCATCCTCTTTTTCTTTCCTGCGCCATAATTCTGGCTGGTAAAGCTCATACATGCCTGTGAAACAGAGTTTATCGCCGTGTACAGAAATCCGAAAATATTGTTGGCTGCAGTATAGCCCGCCATCGCCGTAGAACCGAAGGAATTCACGGAAGACTGCAGCAGCACATTAGAAAAGGTGATCACTGTACTCTGGATCCCTGCCGGGATCCCCACCTGAAAGATCTGCAGAAGATAAGCCGGGCGGATCCGAAGCTTTTTAAGAGAAAGCTGATAACTGCTTTCTGTCCGGATGAGACAGGATAATACCATTACACAGGAAATACACTGGGAAATCACCGTTGCGACCGCTACTCCCGCCACTCCCATGGAAAAGACAATGACCAGAAGCAGGTTCAGAGCCGCATTGGCTGCTCCTGAAATAACAAGAAACAGCAGCGGCCTCTTCGTATCACCTACTGCCCTTAAGATTGCAGCCCCATAATTATAAAGCATGAAAAAGGGCATTCCCATAAAATAGATCTTCATATAAAGAGCTGCCTGACTGATCACATCATCCGGTGTATCCATCAGCTCCAGTGCACCTCTCGAAAAAAACAGTCCTGCAAGAACCATGACACATCCGCTGATCAGGGCAAACAGCATCGCTGTGTGTACTGTTTCTGACATTTCTTTCTGCTTCCCTGCTGCATAATATCTGGCGGCCAGCACATTGGCTCCCAGAGAAACACCGATAAAAAGGTTGATGAACAGATTGATCAGGGCAGTAGTGGATCCCACTGCCGCCAGCGCCTGACTGCCGGTGAAGCGTCCAACCACTACAATATCCACTGCATTAAACAAAAGCTGCAGGATCCCTGACAGCATCAGCGGCAGGGAAAACGAAATCAGCTTATCCATGATCGTTCCGTTGCACATATCAATTTCGTATTTATTTGCCTGCACTTCTTTTGTCATTCCTGTTGCCTCTTCAGTCATGTTTTCTTTCAAAATACTCTCTTGCAAACTCCATGTCCTGTACCAGTTCAAGAGTACCTATATACTGGCCATTCCTGTTTCTGACTGCCATATATTTCACCAGCATGATCCTGCCGTTTTTATTCATCCACACCGGCACCTCATCCAGTGTACCCGCCCGGAACTCTTCAATGATCCGGCGTACCTGCTGCTCTACTTTCGGTGGATGACAGGAAAATACTTCCCGCCCCAGTGCCATGGCAGGACGCTTAAATACCTTATGTCCTTCATTAAAGAACCTGTTTTTATTTTCCACATCTACAAAGGTAATTTCCATCGGGATCGTGTTCAGCATGGCTTCCAGTTCTTCTACTGCCAGATGCCCGCCTGCCATCACGATCTCTCCGTCATCGGATTCTCTCTGACACGCTGTTCTCTCCTGCAGGATCTTCTCTGCCCTCTCCCAGCTCTTTGGTTCAACCGACAGACAGACAGCATAATCCTTTGCATCCTGATAGATTCCGGTCCACTCTTCTTCTGTAAAATGAACTGCACAGTTAGGAAACAGAATATTGGCTTCCTTGTAGATCATTTCCTCTGCCCGTGTCAGGGCACGCTCCATACGCTGTTTCCACGCTTCATCCTGTCCCTTTGCTTTCGCAAGGCCGGATAATTCATCCCGGATCTCGTCATCTGTCGTCCACATCACATCAGAAGGACCTGATATCCCATATTTTACTTTCAACAGAGGATATAAAAGATCCCCCTTCTTGGCATAATGGATCGCAAGCTCCCGGATTTCTGATAAAAGTTCCCTGCTGACTGCATTTTCTCCTGTATTTCTACTGCTATTTACTGCTGTTCCAGTGCCTGCTGCCTCTGTCACTTTCCGGTCAATCTGCTCCCTGATTCTGGCAATAACCTTCTCAAGCGCTTCATTTTCCTGTGTCAGTGTAAAGAGAGGATGCCCCATTGTCTCCACCAGTTTCCTGGTTTTCTCTGCTCTTTCTTCCCGAAGAGATGCCACATCCACCGGCCGTCTGGCATTCGCAATTTTCTCCTCCAGCGTGGCTCCGTGAAACAGGGCTGAATGAATATCGCAGAGCTTCTGCACCTCTGTAATTGGCATTCCCTCTTTGATCATCTGCTGCTCTGCTTCCATAATCTCTACAGCATCTACGTCTTTAAATTCTCTCATAAAATCCGCACGGACACTGTCAAGGATCTCTCCCTCAGATAACCTGCGCAGATATGATTTCAGCTGTTCCATTCTTTTTCCAGATTCTGCCATCTCAAAAACCTCCTGTTTCTGATTATTCTGCCATGGTTTTGGTGGAGTATACATGCATCCATAAAATTGTCATAATTATCAGTATCATACAAACCGGTCAGAAACATAGGCATCAAAAAAGCAACCGCCCTCACCACAAGTAGGTTGCTTTTTTGATTTTGCAATTTAACTAGGGTGAACCGTTAATATGGCAACACTCTATTTTGTAGCTATATCTTAACACTCCGGCTCTGAATCGTCAATCCGATTTTCAAACGATTTCTCTACTTCTTTTCCTGAAAAAATTCAATTTCTTCCTGAAGGGGTCCTCTGCAGAATGCGATCCTTGCCGGGAATGGCGGCTCTGATGTGATCACGATATCCCTGTCATGCAATTTTTCCATATTCAGATTTTCTCCGTATGTCTGCAGAGAGGAAATCCTGAGCAGCCCCAGAATTCTCCGTATCTTCCGTTCCGTTTTTTCATGATCTGTCCACATACCGGGCAGGTCTTAATTACTTCCCTGGTTGAAACACTTCCTTCATTTCCAGTCATTCTGTCGCCGATTCCGGTTCTTCTCATCGCATATGCGGTGTCGGCATTTTGCAGCACCTTTCCCAGTTCTTCAAAGATCTGTTGGTTCATCCTGCAGTCATTCAGTGCACGATGTGCCCCTTCTGTTGAAAATCCGTAATATTCTGCCAGATCTCCCAGTCTGTAATGAGAAAGTCCCGGGATACAGATCCGTGAAAGCTTCAGGGTATCCACATAATCATTAGACAGTGTCTGTCCAAAGAATTTTTCACAGTCTCTGTAAAGGAATTTCATATCAAAGCCATTGATATTATGACCTACCAATATATCATCACCGGCAAAATCAAGAAATTCCTGCAAGACCTCTGCAAAGTCTGGTGCCCCGGCCACCATATCATCTGTGATATGATTGACACAGCTTGCTGCATAGGGAATCGGCCGCCCCGGATTCACCAGAGAAGAAAACTCTTCGCTCGCGACGCCATTTCTGACCCGAATAGCAGATATTTCAATCACTTCATCATAATTGCAGGAGATCCCCGTAGTTTCCAGATCGTACAGCACATAATCCGGCACATATTTGTTCAGAAGTCTTCCCTTTGTATTTCCAAGCATCTCTGATCTGCCTTTCTTCCTACTGCGGATCCTTCACCTGATCGCCCACGAACCAGTACTCGCACATATCACAGCCATCTGCCAGTGTCTTATCCCGGATCAGCTTTGCATGACGCAGCTTTGCCGTACAGTAATCAAGATCACAGCATACCGGAAGCACTTCCATGAAGCCATGCTCCCTTGCATAGGTTTCCATAGGGCATCTGGTAAAGTAATAATAGAACCCGTCTTTGTGCTTCGTTTCATCGAAATGGAAATCCCAGGATTTTTCCGCATACTCCGGATGTGCCTTCTGCCAGGCATCCGCAGCGTGGAGCATTTTGCTCATCTTTTCCACATCCTCTTTGCGATTCATGTCATTTCCGCCCTTTATGATCTTCACAAGAGGACGGTCCATCATTTCCTGGGTTACCTTCTTGAAATCCTCCACTTTGATCTCTCCGTCAGCCGCTTTCCAGATTGCCATAAATACATAGCCCATATACGTATTACCAGCCATGGGATTGTCAGACCCGATATCATCAGATTCCTCCAGCATTTTTCTGTAGACCGCGTTGGACTCCCGGATCCACTTTTTTGTCTTTTCCTTTCCGTACTTACGGTACATTGGCTTTTTCACCAGCCATGTCAGCAAACGAAAATAGCTTCCCTTGTACTCCATCATGATTCTTTGTCCTCCTTATAAAATATTGAAATGTTTCTCCAGAATATCCGCAGCTTCCCGGCATCCATCCTCAAGAAGCAGTTTTTCTGATACTCTCTTTGCTCCGGCATCATACTTTCCACTGACAAGGTCTTTTAATGCCGCTTCCAGTTCTTCCTCGCTGCAAATCCGCTTCCGGATATACAGCGGTGCCGGTCCTGCCTGCAGTTCATGGACAGTTCTTCCATAATAATACTGATCCAGTGCAAGCGGAATCACAAGAGTAGGAAGCCCTGCCCGAAGTCCAAGACCATTGGTGCTGTTGCCACCATGATGCACCACTGCCCGCACCTTCTGAAAAACAGCCGCATAAGAAACTGTTCCGATAAAGGTGATATTTTTCCCAGCCTGCTTTCTCGTCTCCTCTGTAAGCTGATCTGCCTGCACGATCGCCGGGATCCCTGTCTTTGTCAGTACCCGGATCATCCTCTCCTGCAAAAGAGACAGCTCCGGAGAGGAAGCCTTGCCAAAAGCAACAAAAACCGGCTTTTCTTCCTCCCTGATATCAGGTACTCTGTCATCCTCCATCCTCTCTTCCGGATGATACCAGTAGCCTGTCACATGGATATGCTCTCCCCACTTCGGATCCGGCGGCATCAATACCGGCGATACCGGATAAAAAGTCAGAACCGGCTTTCCATCCTGCTTACGGTAATCATCAAACATTGTCCACTTTTTCAGCCCGTGCTCCGTTCTCCAGCGGTTCATGAGCTGCATGGTGATCATGTTCATTCCCGGCTCTGCTGACAGATAGGTCAGCCCTACCATGGGAGAATTATGCTTATCCGTATACAGGGAATACTGGTTTGTCCTGTCAAAGGGACTGAAAAAATAACGTATACAGGTCACGTGATGATAATCACAGGCTGACCTTACAAAGAAGGAACAGGTTCCGCAAAATGCTGCATCCTGTCCTTTGACCGCATCGGCGATCTGATCAAAAATACCGGGCACACTCTCATAAAATGCCCTGTAGCCATTCACAAAATCCGTACTTTTCCTGTAATCAGTTACCATCAGCTTCATGAAATAATCCGCATCCCCATCCAGATGGATAAAGGGTACCTGTCTCTGTTCTGCCAATGGGCGGAACTTTTCCAACGCTGCTACCCGAAACTCATGTCCCCGCCGGATCATCTCGGTTCCCAGCTCGATCAGCGGCTCCACATCCCCTCTGGTGCCTACGCTGACTGCTGTAATCTTCAGTTTCCTGCTTCCCATTTTTTCTTACTCCCTCTCTTCCTTCAGACTTTCCACCATATTTACCTTCTGCAGCTTCCGTCCTGCAAACAGCAGGGAAACCAGATACGCTGCCACCACGATCAGGAAATATAGAATCAGTGTCTGCGGACGTACTACCGTCTCGATCAGTACCCCGGAATTTTCTATTGTATCTGCCATCATGGCATTGGTCAGAAGCAAAGTGAACGGAATTGACAGGAGATAGCTTACCGGCACCAGGATATGATTTGGCAGAAGCACGATTCTTCTGATCTCCCTGCTCCGGTAGCCAAGCACCTTCAACATGGAAATATTCCGGCTGTTTTCTTCGATCACCATGCTGCTCAGAAGGTTCACGATCAGGATACAGATCAGTATGCCTGCAAACAGCAAAATTTTGTATACCACAGCTGTTGTCGACAAGAGACTTTCATATTTTTCACGATATCCACCAAGATCCCTCACAAGCAAGATCTCAGCCTCCGGCACATCCGGTTTTTCCAGGCTGAGGATATTATTATAGGAATCCGGTGTAACGCCAACGATCTCAGCCGCATTTTCCTTACTGGTCATGAGAAGCAGCATGATATCATTGTCAATGATATCCGCGATCTCCACTGTCGTTTCTTCCATGGAAATCTGATGATAAAAGGTAAAGGCATCTCCCGCTTCTATGCCATAATATCTGGCCGCCGCACTGGTCATATAGTATTTTCCGTATTCTTCCGGTCTGCCGGAAAGGGTCTTTCTCTTAAGGAGCACATTGTCCTCGTCATATCCCACCAGATTAAATCCCTTTGTCTTCCCGGTCACGCCAAAGTTCACATCGATCAGTGTCTCTCCATCTGCCACCGCCCCTGTATGAAAAGCTTTCAAAGCGGTTTCATACCTGGCATCTGTCACCTGTGAAATCTTGTTATCCAGCAGATTGTGCTGACTGTCCTGACAGGTGCCGCCAAGCAGAATAATCATACATGCTACCGTCATTCCGGCCAGAAAGGTGATACTCCTCGAAAGGTTGCCAAGAAGGACACGCACTGTGTAGGTCTTTTGAAAAGAGCCCTTCTGATGACGCAGGATCCGTGAAACCCTGTGGCTTTTGCCACCACCTTTTAAAAGGGGCACCACATCCATTCTGATCTTTCCATTCAGCACCAGAACAGAGGCTGCCAGATACAGAAGCGCCGGTACAAAGAGACAGATCACAGCTATCCACACAGGGTATGCCACCTCATAGGGGATCTTTTCCAGATCCTGCATGAAATACCAGGAAAAGCCTTTGGAAAAAGGAATGCTGATCAGAATACCAAGTACCGCTCCAATCCCGCCAGGAATCAGTCCGTACATGGCATAATGCCGGACCAGTTCTCCCTTCCGGTAGCCCATGGCAAGCAAAGTACCTATGGTCTTTGACTCTCTCTGCACCATTCTGGACAGCATAAAGGAAAGCAGTACGATCACCAGTAAGAACAGAATCAGTGCATAGGAAACGAACTCGCTTCTGAGCATTTCCGGTTCTGACCTTGGCAGACTGAGCCTTGGATTCTGGGTATCCGTCATATATTCATTCGGTTCTGCCGTTTCATATAAGGCCTTCCGGAATTCCTTTTCCCTTGCAGGATCCCGATAGATCACACCGTAGGAAGATACTGTTGCCGTAAGCTTTTTCATTACCTCTTTTTTCATAATGACAAGCCCAAAAGTATCATAATTTCCGAAAGGATCTGTGATATCCTGCAGGCAGTACAGATAATCCGGTCTTGCCACATAACCGCTGACCATAAATTCCTGCCCGAAAAGCTCTATAGTATCCCCGATCCGGATATCATGTCCTTCTGCAAAACGCCTGGAGATAAGAATGTCTTCATCCGCAGAAATGTCTTCTCCCTCCAGTATGTCAACCAGATTGACTTTCTCATTTTCTCCAAGGATCCTCAGAACAGTCTCTGCACCGGTTTCCACTCTCACATCACAGAAAACCTGCTCTTCCAGAAGGAAATCGTATTCCTTTTCAAAAGCCCTTATCTGCTCCTCTGACAGCACCCCGTCCATCTTAAATTCTGCCTGTTCCACCTGATATGTGTCCAGCATGCCACCGGCTTCCTGTTCCAGTGTATCTGCTGTTGCACAGGCCCCAATGATCATCGCTACTGTAAGCGCAGTCAGCACCGCAGATACCAGGTAAAAAGATATATTTGCTTTTACGGAGCGTCGGATTTTTCTGTGAATAACCATCAGATTTTCAGCTCCTTTACCTGTTCTTTATCCTGCCTGCGGTTCTCTGTGATCCTGCCGTCATGGATCCGGACCACCCGGTCTGCCATGGCTGCAATCCCTTCATTATGGGTGATCATGATGATCGTCGTCCCATAGACCTTGTTAACTGTTTCCAAAACTGACAGCACTTCTCTGGAAGAAACAGAATCCAGGGCACCTGTCAGCTCATCGCATAACAGAAATCCCGGATTTTTTACCAGTGCCCTTGCAATGGCACAGCGCTGCTGTTGACCGCCCGAAAGTTCAGACGGGAAATGATCTGCATGCTCCTTCATGCCAAGCTTTTCAAGCAGAGGATCGATCTCAAGCGAATGCTCTGCAATATCTGCCACAACCTGTACATTTTCACGTACCGTCAGTTCCGGGATCAGATTATAGGACTGAAATACAAATCCAAGCTGAAGCCGTCTGTATTCACCCAGTTCCTTCCTGGAAAGAGCTGTAATATCTTTTCCATCAATAAAAATATGACCCTCGTCCAGCCCATCCAGTCCACCCAGCATATTAAGCAGGGTACTTTTACCGGATCCGGAAGGACCGAGGATCACACAGACCTCTCCTTTTTCAACTGTAAGACAGGCATCTGAAAGAGCATAAATTGCTGCTCCTCCCACACCATATTTTTTAGTTGCATGCTCTACCTGAATGTACATATTCTCCCCCTGACTTTCAATGCAGGTTCCTGATCAGATCACAGCTTCTTTAAATCCGCTGCTTCGATCAGCTTCTGTTTTTCTGACCGGGAAAGCCTCTTGATATGCCACTCCCGGCTCATCGCTTCTTCTTTTGTGTCAAAAGCTTCATAATACACCAGCTCTACCGGCAGCCGTGCTTTCGTGTATTTGGCTCCCTTTCCACTGTTATGCATTTCTATTCTCTTTTTCAGGTCATTTGTCCAGCCTGTATAGAAGGTTTCGTCACTGCATTTTACAATATATGTATAGTTCATTTTCCCTTATTTCGTGCCAATGGTACCCTTTTGGATACTTGTTGGCCTACTCCCCTTGCTGTATAATCCGTTTGTATAATTATACATAAGTATACTACGCAAAAAGGAGAAAACCAATATGACACACTACGTTCTGTTAAAGTTCAAACCCGGAACTGATCTTGATGCTGTGGAAGCCCGTGTCCGTGAAACCTACGAAAAGCTGGATCAGCTGCTGCCTTTTCTCACAGACCCGGTCGTTTTCAGAAATTGTGTGGACAGGGATTCCAATGCCGATCTCATGGCAGTTGTCCAGCTTGACAGCAGTGAACATCTTAATGACTATCTGACGCACCCACTTCACATCCAGATGGCTCAGGATTTTAAGGATGCTCTCGCAGCAAGAACATCTTTTGATCATAATTAATAATGAGGGAGAAAAACCAATGAAAAAACAAAACATCTTTGCTTCATCTTATCTTGGCGTCGCAGCTGTATGGCTCGGCGGTCACTTTGGTCCCGGCTTTGCTACCGGTGCCTTCAGTGTCACCTACTATGTAAAATATGGCTGGATCGGTCTCGTCATGCCATTACTTGCCATGCTGGTGACCGGCGGTGTCATGTTCTATATGACAGAATATGCAAGAAGCCACAATACAACCAGCTATAAGCCCTTTGTCCTTTCCTGCTACGGAGAAAAGGCTGGCAAATTCATCAGTATCATCTATGATCTTCTTTTCCTTGCCACCGTTATGTGTGCCGGCGGTCTTGCTTTCTCAGGCGAAGCAAACGTACTTATGAGCTTCGGCTTCAGCTACTGGGGTGCTGCAATCCCTACTATCATTATTTCTGCACTGCTATGTCTGTATGGATCAAAGCTTCTTTCCCTTGCTTCCAAATATATGATGTATGCCATTGTTTTCGTTGTCATTCTGATCGCCGTTCTGAGTCTTGTATTTGGTCAGTATGACCTTAGCGCTGCACTTACCTCTGCCCCTGTCAGCACGAAAGAGCCCAATCTGCTCTATGCTGTTTTCAGTGCAGTTTTGTATGGCTGCTTCCAGTCCACGATCTGCTTTAATGTCATGTCAGTAGCAGATATATTGAAAAGTCGTGAGGAAACCAGAAAAGCGATCATTGCAGGTTATGTCATCACTGTGGTTCTGATGATTGCCATCGCTTTTACTCTTTTCTGCTATGTTACAGTCATCCCGAATCTCTGCAATCCAGGTGTCGTAGCCGTGCCCATTATGGCTGTACTCGGAAAACTTGGCTTTTCCTGGCTGACTATCCTTTTTGTTGTTCTGATGACACTTGCAGTCCTCACAAGTGCTGCCGGACTGGCCGGTGCCGGATGTGCAAGATTTAACAAGCTTTTCTCTGGCATTAAAAATGTGCAGCTGCGCCGGGCTGTTATCACCGTCATTCTCCTTGGCCTTGCTGCTTTGGGAGCTTCCTTTGGTATGAAAGCCCTGCTCCAGAAGGGAACCACCATTATCGGATACATCGGAATTCCTTCTCTGGTCATCCCGGCTTTTACGATCGTCCGCTCCCGTCTTGGCAAGAAAACGGATTAAGATATTGCCCAATACAAAAAGATAACAGAAGCCTTACGGCTTCTGTTATCATATCATCCCTTACTGTTAGAGTCAACTAATCTAAGTTCGTTTCTGAAACTCTATAAGCGATCTATCCACCTCAATTTTTGTCTTGTCCGTAGAACACTTTTGATATGTATTTGTTTCCCAGATTGTCTATGTGAATTTTGAAGATGAACGTCTTTTGGAAATGACATCGGATGATCTGAATACCATCCTGGAAATAGGGCTGGAGCTATCTGGAACACGTAATAAGCCATATTTATTTCTTGATGAAATACAGAATATTGACGGATGGGAAAAATTTGTACGCAGAATAGCGGATATGAAATATAAAGTTAACATCACGGGAAGCAGCAGCAAAATGCTCAGCAGTGAGATTGCCTCCACACTGGGTGGACGCTTTGTAATCATGAATGTTTATCCCTACTCTTTTGCTGAGTACCTGGTTGCTAACGGTAAGAAAAAAAATTACCTGGATACCATCAGTACAAGCGATAAAGCAGAGGTACTATCACTGTATAATGAATATGTTACTTTCGGTGCTTTTCCTGAGCTTGTGGATATCAAAAACAAAAGAACCTTCTTAAGCAGTATTTATCAGACAGTTTACCTGGGAGATATTATTACAAGAAATAAAATCACAAACGACTTTGCCGTTAAGCTCTTATTGAAGAAGATTGCGGAGTCCATTACAAAGCCTTTATCCTTTACCAGACTGGCTAACATTGCAAAGAGTGCCGGAACATCATTGGGCAAGCAGACCGTAATAAACTATGTTGGATATATGAACGATTCCTATCTCATATTCCCTCTGACTAATTATGCGGCAAAGCTTGTGGAAAAAGAGACCTCCCCTAAATATTACTTTATGGACACCGGTCTTGTCGGACTGATGCTTTTGGACTGTAAATCTGCACAGCTTGAAAACCTTGTAGCTATAGAACTTATCAGACGCTATGGTAGGGAAAATGTCTTCTATTTTGAAAACAATGTGAAGATCGATTTCTATGTTCCTGACGAGAAGCTTGCCATTCAGGTATCACTGCAGGTTCTCGATGACATGGATACACGGGAGCGTGAAACCAGAGCTTTTGTCAAACTTCATAACTTTATACCAGATGCCAAGTGCCTTATCATTACAAATAGCGAGGAAGCATCTTTAGAATGTGATGGAATCCCGATTTCAGTGCTTCCTGCATGGAAATGTCTTTTGGAAACCCCATAATTATCTCTAATAACGGTCATTTTCTATAAATCTATCAGTTCCGGGTTTAATAAGAAATCATACACATTCATCATTAAAATCCCTTCATCTGTATAACATGGCTTTGGCGTATCGGAGGTAATGACAATCTTTTTAAAGCATTCCTTTATCTTGAGGAATGGTCTAATTTTATCTCTTTTCCCATAGCGATCATCACTCTCAAAAGATATTTCGGTTAGTTTTTTCTAAATTTTTTTCTGTTATACATCGTTCAAGAGCTATTCTCAAGCTTTCTAAAAGATATTTTGGTAAATTATTACCAAAATATCTCACGAGAGTTGGACAGTTGAATATCAGAAAAAATCTTGCTGGCCTTATTGTACCTGCTTTTTTTGTGTCAAATTTATCGTTTTATTTTATGGCATTATACATTCAAATATGATATCAATGCAATCCTTTCTGATCTTGTCTATGCAAGGGTCCTTGAACCGACTAGTAAGCGTTCTTCTTACAAGACCGCTTCAGAGTTTTTGGAAAAACCTTCTTATCAGTTACATGACTTGTATCGTTCTCTGGATGTGCTTGGAAGCGAATCCGATTTTATCCAGTCGGAAGTATATAAAAACAGTCATCTTCTTGGCAAAAGAAACGATAAGATCCTCTACTATGACTGCACAAATTACTACTTTGAGATTGAACAGGAGGATGGGGATAAGAAGTACGGAAAAAGTAAGGAACACCCCTCAAATCCAATCATCCAACTGGGACTGTTTATGGATGGAGACGGTATCCCTCTTGCTTTTTCACTATTCCCTGGAAATGCAAATGAACAGACTTCCTTAAAACCGCTAGAGACAAAAGTGCTTCAGGATTTCGGCTGTACTAAGTTTATCTATTGCAGTGATGCAGGTCTTGGTTCCGAGTCGATCAAAAGAATAAACCATGCTGGTGAACGAGCTTTTATCGTCACTCAGTCCATTAAAAAGCTCAACAAGGATGACAAAAAATGGGCCTTAGATAAAAATGGATTCAAACGTGTGTCAGATGATACTCTTGTGGATCTTTCTGAAATTCCAGAAGATGATAACGGATTGTATTATAAAGACGAACCCTATACGCCTCATGCTTTGCATCAACGGCTTATCGTGACATATTCCCCAAAGTATGCAAGATACCAGAAAGCCATACGGGATGCCCAGGTAGAACGTGCTGAAAAAATGCTTAGTGCCGGTACGGTAAAGAAGGAACGTCGAAACCCGAATGATCCTGCCCGATTCATAGGGAAGATCGCAACAACTGAAGATGGAGAAGCAGCAAAGATCCACAATTATCTGGATACTGAAAAGATCGAACAAGACTCCTTATATGATGGGATGTACGCAGTAACTACAGACCTCCTAGACGATGATGTAAAAGATATTTTAAAAGTCAGCGAAGGTCGTTGGGAAATCGAAGAATGTTTCCGCATCATGAAGACTGATTTTGAGGCAAGACCAGTATTTCTCCATGACGATATACGTATAAAAGCACATTTCCTTATCTGTTTCCTTGCGTTGATGATATATCGTTACATTGAAAATGACTTAAAAAATGCCTTCAGCTGCGAGACGATTCTGGATAAATTAAGAACGATGAATTTCGCCGATATACAAGAACAAGGTTTTATTCCACTTTACACACGAGACAAGCTGACTGATGCATTACACAATGTTTGTGGCTTCGAAACGGATTATAAATTTATCACAAAAAGACAGATGAAAAAAATTCAGAAAAGAAGTAAAGGTCGGGAATAAAATACTATATTCTAGAACAACGTAAAAAATCGCTGAACCCAAGTAAAATCAATGGATACAGCAATTTCCTAATAGCCATAAGACCCTATTTTGTTTTAATGCTTACTTTCTTTCCAGAAAATGCAATTCCAAATTTCAACACATCTTGAATGCCATCTTCTTTCATTTCAGCATCATATCTCTTCTCATCAATCTGTGCTAACGCTTCATCTGCAAGTCCTGAAAGCTCATCTATGCTTAAGTTCTTCTTCCACTTAAGCTCCATGATAATTCCCGGATATTTATCTTCTCTTGGAAATAGACTAATATCGTACCGCCCATCCCCTGACTCTCTGTTTGACTTAATCTTATACTGATTATCCATCAAAGCCATCAAACCAAGAACCAAACCATGATAGAAACCTTCTGCTCCGGCATCATAGAAGCTAATGGATTTATCCATATATTCAGCAATTGCTTTCTGTAGTTTCTTATAATCATTTGCATAAAGACTTTCCGCAATCTTATTGGCAGTCGTTCTTGTGATAACTCCAATCTGTAACAAGTGCGACAATATCTCACTCTTATATACTGCTGCAATCTCTCTGTTTGGAATAGATACCTCGCACAGGTAAGAACCATCGGCCTGCAATTCTTTCTTTGGTGTTTTTAAATAACCAGCTACTAACAGTAAACTATAAATATTTGCCGGATCCTCTGAAAGAGATCTGTAAACAACATTCTGATCTATTCTGGCAATCACTCTTTCGCCTTGTAGCAAAGAATAAAGTCTTTCTGTAATATCATCCGTTGCCACCTTAAGGACATCTTCCAGTATTTCATTCTTTCCGGTATTTACCCAATAGGCCTGTGGAATACAACCCTTTGAAATGTAATTAATTACTGACCAAGGATTATAGATCTCTGTAGATCCGAATAAATATCCGTCATACCAATCCTTCAGCTCTGATTCTTTATCCTGGACACCATAATACTCCAGCATATCTCTGACTTCTGAAGCAGTAAATCCAAAGAACCGATCATACTCTTCATCCATCACAGAATTCACTGTTAAATTATTCAAGCCACTAAAGATGCTCTCCTGAGCAATTCGAAGAATACCAGTCAGAAATCCATATGTCAGATTCTTATTATCTTTAAACGCTCCAGAGAAGAAATTCCTCATAAATCCAATTATTTCATCATAGAAATCCTTGGAATAACCTTCCTGAATCGGTGTGTCGTATTCATCTATAATAATAATTGGAGCTTTTCCATAATGCTTGGCAAGCATCTGTGATAGTTTCTCCAAGGATGCTGTCAAATCAACCTCTGAAGCATCACCCGTTAAAATCTTTGCAAAATACGTCTTTTCATACTCAGCAAGTTTATCACTAGTCGCAAGTTCCTGATGTCTTCCGAACTCCTCCTGCAGAAGCCCTCGGATTCTTTCAAGAGTTGCCTTCCAGGAATCAAATTTAACATCCTTAAATGTAAGGAAGATAACGGGGTACTGTCCCTGATGCTTACGATATTCTTCTCCACATCTCCAAATCGCCTTATCCTTAAAATGTTTACTGGTATCCTCTTCTGAAATCTCAAAAAAAACTCTAAGCATATCCATGTTCAAGGTCTTTCCAAAACGCCTTGGTCTTGTGAATAAAGAAACCAGTGGCTTCTGATTCAGGAACTCCTTTATGAGTAAAGTCTTATCTACATAGTAATATTCTGACTGTGCCCTGATATAATCTGAAATACCAATAGGTAATGGCTTTCCTATTGCTCCTGCTGATTGTCTAACATACTTCCCAGATGTGATTCTTCCATCAACAGGCTTCGTGGCATCATCAGGAATTTGCCACATTCTGCCTACCTTTATAGCACCATCAATCTTGCCTTTTTTGCAGAGATCATTAATGGTACGCTCTGATAATCCCCATTCTATCGCTATCTGTTTACAGCTTTTCATCTAGTTAGGCTCCAATCGCTTTTATTAAAAGTATATATCTTTCTACCGCATATTATACACATTTTTCCGCAATATATCAATATCGTTTCGATATATTGCGGAAGCGAATTGTGGTATACTGATTTATAGTTTATGGAGGCTGGTACTCTAAACTATGAATCATAACTTTTCTAATTTTTTCATGCACATCTTTAGTTAAGCACCAAATCCAATTAGTCTTACTTCCTCGCCGTACACTCTGTTAATCAGGTTCTTATATTTGAACTTGATACCAGAAGGATATAGTATATCAAAAACTTTCTTAGCATCCTTCTTTCTAAAAGCAATCTCCCTTTGACGTTTACATTATAAAAGCGCCTGCATTTCTACAAGCGCTTCACTAATATTGTTTTTATTTGCAATTATAAATATCCAATTGATTCTTTGTATGTTTCACACATGTTATCCAAAGTTTCCTTCCAAAGTAATCCACAAGGAACTCTGGAAAAGCACTGATAATGAACACTTTATTATTATCCGCTAAAGCCTGTTCACACATAAAGATATCATACGGTTGTGCTGTATCTAAATATTGATCATAAGATACGACCTCCACATTTCCTAACAAGCATGATATTTTCATTGAAAAGACATCAATGATTTCTTTCCACACATCTATATCATAATCTCTAAAATGTGGATTCTGTGAGTTTTTCGAAGATATATTCTTATATTCTGCAAGATTACTAATCTCTACAAAGCAGTTATCTCCATTCCCACATTTTCCTGCTTCGAAATCTCGCAATGCCTCAACCATCGGATAACTGATATACAACTTTCCATTCTCAGTTTCATTATCAAAGCTTTCAAGCATCTGGTTTATCACATCAGCGTCATCTGCTTTTCCCAAATTTGTCTGATGTACATCATAATCAAAGAAAAGAAACACCTCCGAAAAATCATCTCTTGATAATCCTTCCAATTGTTCTCTGATTTTCTTATTACTTTCCCTTAAGACCTCAATAATATCTGTGTCGAAATCATCCGCCTTGAGTTTCTTCCAAAGCATATAGATATTTTCTCCGACCGGAAGCGTAATAATTTTTAAATTTCCATGCTTAAAGAACACCTTTGAAATATTATCAATAACCTGTGGTTCTCTGGCCTCTCCTTCAACTATAAATGCCTTATAGTCCTTATCTGCCATTAAACGCACCTGCCTTATACATTTTCTGAAGATTATGAGCCTGACGAAGTTCCTTTTCTGTCAACTCTGAAATTGCTTTTATACTATTATTCTTAAGAAGGAAATAGCAATCCGGTCTGAGTAAATCATTGCTCATAAGGTCTGTGTTATGTGTAGTTGTAAATACCTGCACACCAGTAATTCTTCTAAGCCTCTTCTGAACAGACTCTGATAATTCATAATGATAAAATGCATCAAACTCATCAATAAAAACAAATGATGCTTTTTCCATACGTATATACCAGTAATAGAATAATGCAAGGGATCTGGTTCCAGTTGAAGCAATCTTAAAGAAGTCAGCATCTTTATTATCAAAATGACAATATATAGCTTTTCTTCCATCAACCTCACAATCATATAATTCGTAATCGATGTCATTTTCCTTTAAGAACTCCTGGAAGTCCTTAACCTTGCCACTATTAACAATTCCATCAGCAATACTCTCTGATCCGTTCATAAAGCCCTCATATCCACGGCTATCCAACGAATAGAATAAAAGCATACGATCTACAAAATCGATAAACTTTTTAAATACCTGATTTTGTAAATTGTCTGTAAGAATTGAATTGCTGTTTACATACTTTACTCTTGAAATCGGACTTTCATTTCTGATTGAAGCATTCAAAGTGTCAGAACCTTCAAGCAAAGTAAATCCATCTCTTGTCAGGAAGTCAAAGAAGATGACCTCCTTTCCATCAATAGACAAGCTTTCACTCTTTAAGGAATTCACATCCATTTTGCTATACTTATATACAACTTCATGCCCATCGAACACAAAAGTATACTCAAACTCTGCAAAAGATTTCCTTCCGCTCATATTTAGATAGAAGTCATAACTTCCTAGCAGTTTTTGCTTTTCAGTCAGATGAGTAATAATATCAAAGATAGCCAAACCAAGATTCGACTTTCCACAACTATTGATACCATAAATAATACCCTTCGTTATACAGCCATTCTCTACTATCTCTGAGTTAAAACTGTAATTACTAGGTGTTCCTATATCTAATGTGATTTTATCTTTGAAGCCCTTGAAATTTGTGACACTGAATTTTTCTAACATGATAATCACCATCCATTTCTTTTTCTTTATTATATGATTATCCGCAAAAAAATTCAAGTCTATCCGTATTTTTTTTACGGATAGTTCGAACTTTTATTTCGAACGCAAATACCCCTATCCAGCTCAATCAGAACCGGTACTCCACATATCTGTCTTCCGTCATTATCTTTACATTATAATGATGCTCACATAAGGGCTGCCAGTTCCCACGATCCCAGAAGAGTTTCTGGTCTCCACGATGTGGCTTGTCTTCTATTTCATCAAATACTCTGCCTCTGTCTCTGCTCAATTCAGGTCTATCAATTTTTGCATGAAACTAACCTAT
>ERZ1026860.221-NODE-221-length-43559-cov-24.354381_pt1 | contig 43559 bp, 40 predicted proteins | sample MGYA00380160_ERZ1026860 | MGnify/ENA primary metagenome ERZ1026860 (study PRJEB33269, sample SAMEA4719796) | human gut metagenome | biome: human-associated habitat; feature: organic feature; material: feces | place: Cameroon | collected 2013-10 ... | reverse complement strand
TGAATGACTATGAAATTTTCAAGGAACAGTCAGCTTTCGCTGTGATTCTATTTTAGAAGACCGTGCGCCGGTTTTGAATATAACGTTAGTAACATTCGCTTTACCATTAGTAACATCGGTTATAGCTGCTCCTTGAATTTCTCAAGCTGCCCGATCAATGCCTGAATATCGGCTTTCAGCGCAGCGGAATCCGGCGCGGTGAGTGTGGCAGTGCCGAGAACAATGTAGTCAATGGATACGCCGAACAGGTTCGAGAGCGCAATCAGCACATCGACCGAGCAGCCTTTCTTTCCGGACTCGATGAGGCTGATAAAGCCATGGGAAACATTCATATGTTCTGCCAGTTCATCCTGCGTGAAGTTCTTTGCAATGCGAAACTCACGAATCCGCGCTCCGCTGGCCTTCGTGCTGTGATACATAAAAACCTCCGTGAATTTGAAATGTGGGAATTTCAAACGCACGGAGGCGGAGAACGGCAATGAAGCCCTAAAGGCGCAGAAAAGCCCGCAGCATGATTGCTGCGGGCAGAATGGGGCGATATGAAGTTGTGGTGGGGGCGGCGCATCCGGAAGAGGCCGCAAAGATGGCAAAGCGCAGAGAATGTGCCCCAACAAGCTACAGACTTGTTTCCCAAACTCGAGCGGTGATGCGCCGAAGCAGCACATTTTTCCCAAACGTAGCAAAAGCGCAACTCAAATCCCCCACATCTTGAATTTGCAAAGGATAAATTGTTGCACTTTTGCTAGATTGCTACCAAACAGAATTTGTGAATGCAAACCTCAAAGCAGTTTGCTCCCTGCGCGCTTTCTATCCTACGGCCTGTGTCAGCACACATGCCGTTGTGCTTTGCGACATGAACGGCAGGCAAATGCCGCTCTCACCCGCGCCGACCAGCAGCTCTGTGCCGCTCGGACTGATCAGGAGGGGATACGTCTCACACAGATACATCGGGCCGTCCGTGACGCCGTAGTTATTGCCGCCCACAAGCGACAAGCTGAGCGTCACATAACTCGGCCCGTCCGGAATGGTCTGAATCGTCCAGAAACCGCTCCACATCTCCTCAAATGCGTCGCTGTCTTCGTATACCCACAATTCAGATCGACCGTGGCGCCCGTCTCATCCTCAGGATAGAAGCGCAGCGAGAAACAGGCATAGCGGCTGGCTTCCCCCATCATGTTTTCTGTGATCCAGCCCATGCCGTCACGCTGCGATCCGGCAAGACCGAGCGCGGTCATGCCTGACCAGCCATCAGAAAGCCAACTGGCAAATTCGGGCGGGGCATCATACCAGGCATATTCCGTAAAGTCAAACGAAAGATAGTCTCCAGCTTCCGATATACACGGCGCAAGATAGCTCATCGCCTCAAGCGAGGGGTACCATTCGTAGGTGTTGCCGCTGTTGTCGGCGATGAAGACCTGGGTGTCGGCCTCATATGCAATGCTGTCGAGATTCGCAAAGAGCAGCACCGGCTCACCGCTCTCTGACCGGTAGAGCACCTCCGTGACCTCGTCGGTCTGTGTTTTTTCGTTCCACTGCACACGGTTGATTGCAACCGTTGCGTTCTCATCGACCAGCACGATGCAATACAGATGTCCCGCGCCGCCGATAATGTGCTCCTCGTCGATCTCCGCGATAAAGGGGTATTCGAGGAGCATGGCCTCGTTGGTTTCCCACAGCCACGCGGGGAAGCCCGCCTCGAAGCCCTCCTCATACAGCCCGCCGACATAACCGAGATACGCCGCGCCAAACATTGTCATTGGAAAGTCCATCCTGTCCCGCAGCCATCCAAGCGAGATCTCTGCCTCCTGTGAAAACCCGTACTGTACCGGCTGTGTGTCCACAGCCTCATCTCGTGACGTGCGATTGCTCATGTCGCTCTGCGATATCGCTTCTTCCGGCTATCTCTCCGGTGTTTTTTTATCGGCCTTTGTGAGAAGATCAACCTTATCTGTACTCATTTTGGGTTCGTCCGACTCCGTTTGCGTCTTCTGCGCACAGGCACAAAGCAACAGCAGCAGAGCCAGTGCCCGCAGCAGCGCGAGTACTTGTTTATGTACTGTTTTCATAGCCGCTCCTTTCAGATCAGAATTTTCCGCTTCGGCCGGAACCGCCGCCGCCGGATTCGCTGTGACTGCTTCCGCTGCTGGAAGAGCTGCGCTCGATCTTCCGACTGGAGGTCGTCTTATGGGTAAAACGATCTGTTTGCTCCGTAAGCCAGAGACCCGTGGAGACGTAGGCGTTCGCGGTTGCTTTTTTTGATACAGTCTCCATTTTCTGCCATATTACAGCGACGACCGCGGCTGCTGCCAGCAGGGAAAGACCGATCACGATAAGGAGCGGATAGAACAAGCTCGCCCGGACGGGCTTTCCTGCGGAAGCCTTTTCCAGATAGACGCTGCATTCTTTGACGTAATCCTCAAAGCCGCCGTACCAGTCGTTCTCGCCGAAATTGTCGAGGAATACCTTTTCCAGTTTCTGCTGGCCATAGCTGTTGAACGCATACTCGCAGCGTGAGCCATAGCAGAACATCGCCCAGTCCCGATCATCCACGCTGAGTAGGAGCATGATCCCGTCGCGGTTCGGTCCTTCGCCCATGGTGTATTCATGGTAGATGGTGTAGGTCGCCTTATAGACGCCTTCAGAATGGAAGTCCCGATAGTCCTCCACGGTTACGATGTAAACGCCGACACCATACTTTTTGGATACGCTTTCCGCCATCTTTTCCAGCAGCATAGTTTCGTTTTCACTGAGAAGTCCGGCCGAGTCCGTCACATAAGAAAGCTGTGCGCCTGTCTGCTCAGCCGCGGCTGCGCCCACGCAGAATACAAGCGTCAAAATAAGCACCAGCAGGAGACAACGTATTCTTTTTTTCATTTCTTAGCCCCCCTAGCGCACCAAAAGCAGCAGTGCAGTCACGCCGATGGCAATGAGCGGCGCCGCGATCGCTGCGAACAGACCAACGACCCGTTTCGTGCTGACGGGAAGGTTTCCTACCAGCTTGCCTGTCTGACCGTTCATGGCAAAGAGGAAATCTTTTCCCTCCCACCTTGTGTTCAGGATCCAGACGGGCAGCAGCGCGTAATGCACCTTGCCGCGCTTCAAGTGGATATCCCGGCACGTTTCATTGCAGGTGGTGTAGCCCGAAACCGTGCGTTCCAGTGCGCTCAGCAGCGAGCCCGCGCAGCGTGTGTCTGCCCGCTCCCGGCTGTCTTCAACGCTCACATCATATTTGTCCGCCAGAAATCCGGGCAAATACGCCGTAGAAAATGGCTTGAGTTCTGCGTAATCGTACGGTTCGATGGAGTCCATATAATCGTCCGGCATTTTGCTTGATGCGTCCACCGGGATTTTCTCGAAGGCAATGGAGCCTGCGCGTCGCACATCATAGTGGCTTGTCTCCGTGATCTCATAATCTCCTGAGGTGTAGGTATGTACCTGCGTAGCATGGAATTGCGCACTTCCGCTGGCCTCGCCGTCGTACATCCAGAAAGGTACATACACACCCTTGATCTCCTCCAGATGGTTAGCTTTGGAGAAGGTCGATGGCAGCAGAGGCTTTTTGAGATAGTGCTTCTTCAACGCCTTGATGGCATCCTCCTTGCTCAGCTTGAAGGGAAGCACAAAGTCGGGCTTCAAAATGCCGGCGAACTGCCCCGGAAGTACCGACGGGTTTCCGCAGTACGGGCAGGACGTGGCCGCGGTCGTTGCGTCACAAATTAACTCTGCCCCGCACGACGGGCAGCAGTAGGCCTTCATGTCAATCGCATCCGCGCCCCAGTCCTCGCTCAGACCGGAAGCATCCCAGTCAGAGCCGTCTGCGGCAGTCTGTTGTTCTTCCGCTTCGGCAGATTTTTGAGCCGCTTCCGTTTCTTCCTGCTTCTGTGCCGCTTCCGCTGCTTTTGCTTCCTTTTCCGCATAGAGCGCCTCAATTTCTGCGATATCGAAGCTTGAGCCGCAGTAATCGCACTCCAGCCTGCCGGATTCTCCTACAAAATGGAGCGGTCCCGTACAGGCGGGACATTGATAATTTGTGATTTGTGTTGCCATCTAAGTTCCTCATTTCTCAGACCAGTGTTACAGCCCACAAGGGCAGATTGCAGCGCCGAACACAGTTATGATCGTGTTATTCCGGATATGTCCCGCAGGCTCACTGCTTGTGATAAATCGTGTTCGTGTCTCTTATGACGTTTTCTTCCGAATCGTACAAGACGCACATATCCGCCGCCGCATGATCGCTGTTTCCCAGCACGATCTCCTGCAGGTGCTCCGCCACGTCCTCACTGTATTCTCCGCCGAAATACGGCGTCTGAAACGCGGACTCGACGCACAGCTCCCAGCCATTCCATTTCTGCTCCGTTTCGTCGAACCACAGCTCCGCCGCACGCAATTCGCTCCCGTCTGCATCCGTGGAAAACACATATTTTTGCAGACCATCCTCGGAGATCCACGTGCCCTCGAGCAGCGCAAAAACATCGTGTGTTTGCTCATACTCGGCGCGCTCCCGCTCTGCCTGCGCCTGCCGCTCCGCATCGCTGTAATACCGCGCCTCGTCGCCCATCGTCACCATACCGTAGTCCAGCCAGAGCGTATCCGCCAGCCACGCAAACTGCGGAGAGTCCAGATAGCGCAGATGATAGACCGTATCGTGGTCTTTATCCTCAATCGTGAGTCCGCTGATTTGTTCTGCAAAATCCGCCTGAACTGTCAGAACGCCGTTTTGAAAGGAATATTCAAACTGATCTCCCAGATCTTCAAAATTTGCATCGTAGCAGCGGATGGGCGTGTTCTTGAACTGCCCGCCGCGGTAATAGAGCTTCATGACCCCCGGGCTGTAAACGGTTTTTTTGATCTGGAAGTCGTCAAAAAGGACCGCTGTCTCCGGATACTGATAGGTGCGTCTGTCGGCACCGCCGCAGGCTGCCAGACAGAACAGTCCCATCCACAGACCTGCCGCGATAATAATTACTTTCGACCTCACAGCATCGCCTCCGGTTTTATACAGATTTTCAGAAGTACGACGCCCTTATTTGAACGTCATGTTGTTGAGAATGATGTCGGGCATCGTGCCCGGGACGCACTCCAATTTCGTCAGTCCGATGGACAGTGCGCGGCCGTCGTCGATCTGCGCGACATACTGGATCCAATTGTAGCCGATGTACCTGTATGTGCGGCCGCGGAAGGTGATGCCGCCGATCACGCGGTCTTCAATATCCTGATAGTTTTCGAATTTGTCCTTGTAGTAATCGAATTTTTCAACGTTCTCTCTTACCTCAAACCGGATGGCGCCGGCACCAAACGCTGTGGGATCGTCGTTTTCCACCAGGCAGCGCCCCCTATCATCGAACGACCAGCCGGATACCGGGATCTTCGTCATGATCTTGACCTTCACATCGTCTTTTGCAAACTGGGCGATTTCCACGGAGAAGTCCTTCATCTCGGCGTTTGCAGACGCTGCCTTGTTCGCCTCGGCGGCCTCGGCCTTCACGATGTCAAGATACTTCGCAATGGCCTCGTTGCCGGAGAAGCCGCTGGTGTTGTACGCACTCACCGTATAAACGCCCGACTCGTTTTCCTTAAAATTGACGTAGATGAAATGGGAGTCGTCGTCCTCAGAGATCCATTTGTAGTAGCGGTAGTTTGCCTTCATGTGGTCGCTGTACTCTTCCTTGACGAACTGGCCTTCCACGCCGAAGTAGGCAACGATATCATCATAGGTAGCGTCAAAAATATTATTATTGACCTCGTTCATCCAGACGTAGCCCTTCTGCACCTGCTCCTCAGTCACGATGCCGTCTCCGCCGGATGCCGTAGCGTCCGTCTGGGTGAGCGGGGCGCTGTCATGCGGATTGAAGTCGTTCGACGGGTCTTCTCCGATGGCGTCCGGCATGGACATGCCCGCATCAATCAGCGGCAGATACCAGTTGGTGTAGGAGTAGGGATATGTGCTTTCTTCCATATCATCCCAGCGGAGACCCCATGGGCGCAGGTAGATATCGTAGTGGAACTCGTCGTCGCCGTTTTCATAGTCACCACTGATCCAGATCATGTCGTCATAATCCAACAGCGCGGGATCAACGATCCAGTCCGCATGCTCCAGGGCCACATTTGTAAACCAGCCGCCCTCGGACATCACCGTGCCGTGCTCACCGGTTCCGGCTTCGCTCAAACTGACCTGCGCGGAAGCCATGGGCTCGGACCTCGTGTAGTCCTCGTCCCAAAGCGTGATCGTGCCAGTATAGTCCGTGCCGATGTCAATGACGCCGCAAACGTCCCACCATTTTCCCTCCATGCTCTCATAGTAGCCATAACAGCCGCTCATCTTCCACCAGCCGTACCACTCGCCGTTCCACCAGTCGAGCAGCGGATCACCGGTCTTGGTTGGATTGGTGGGGGTCAGCGTGCCGTCAATGGGCGGTTCAGTGTCGGTCGTATCAGGCGTGGGAGCCTCACGATCAAGTGTGGATGGGTCGATGGTGAGCTTGCCGCTTTTCTTGCCGAAGAACTGCTCGAAGGTAGCCTCGACTGGACTGGTCGTGTCCTGAAGCAGATATGCTGTCCGGACTTCCACCGTTGCGCCCGGAGCGACATCTGTAAACTGGCCTTCTATCACGGTTTCAAAGGTGTCGTAGTCGGCAAAGACAGTTGCAACTTTCAGTTCTACACCGTTTTGCATAACTGTTTCATCGACGCTCCAAAGATACGACGCATTCTCCTTGCCGTTGTTTGTGAAGTCCAGTGTCAGAACGATTGCGTCATTTCCGTCCGAATCTTCCATGATGCACGCGCCCTTGTAGAGCAGCTCATAGTCGCCGAGCTTGATCAAATTGGAATCTTTCTCCTTATCCTTTCCGCAGGCGGTGAGGCTGCTGAGCAGCATCAGTGCCGCAAGAAGCAGGCATAGAAGCTTGGTCTTCGTCTGTTTCATAATTCCCTCCCAATATCCTTCAGGGATGCACAAATCTGCTGATCACCCGAAAATAACACGCAATCCCTGCAAAAACAGGCGTGCATACATGAGCCATTTTGCTTTCATTATTTCTTTTCGCGCTGGATCAGGTTCCCGGCCTTGTCAGTAAACTTGCCGCAGAGAATCTTGATAAAGTCGACAAGATACCCGATGCCAAACAGGCCGGCCGTCAGCGTATAGAGAATACCCGTGCCGATCTTGCCGACATAGTAGCGGTGGACGCCAAGCCCACCACAGAAGAGGCAGAGCAGGAACGTTGTCAGCCAGTCCTTTGTTTCGACCGGAACCTCTGGTGCGACATAGTCCTCTACTTCCTCACCGTTCAAAAGCTTCTTCACGGTTTCAGTCACGGTGTCTATATAGCTGCCACGCTCCATTGCAAGGCCGACTGTCGCACCCTTGAGACCCTTGCGCAGTGCGCTGTTCTTGTCAACGCGCATACCTCCAACCGACATCTTGGCCTCCGTAATGACCGGCTGGATCCGGATGTGTGTGCCGTCCTTGAGGAAAAGCCAGAGACCAACGTCCACATTCGGTTCTTTCTCGAATGAGATGCGTTGACCGGGAACACCGCCCTTGATCCGGAACGGCATCTGGAACGCTGCCCTGCGGGCATTGAGCTTCTCCACGATCTCTTCCAGTGTGGTGGAATAGGAAAGATCAAATTCACGGGGACTGGTCGCGAATGCGACGTCTTTCATGCTGCCGGTAAGGTTATCCATAATTTTTTCTCCTTTCTAAAGTCCGGTGGGTGGATGATACGTATTGCTTCTTATGCGGCTTACTTTTTTGCAAAAGTGCCGCTGATGCCGTAGCCAGAGCTCTCATTCATGGTAAGGCTGCTGCCGTCCACAGAGAACGTGTAAGTAGACGGTTCACTCCATGCCTCCAGCGTTACCGTAAGCTGGTCGCCGTCAATGGTATAGGTGCCGTTCTGCTTCATGTACGCATTCTCCATGGTGCATTTGCCTTTTCCGTTGAACGTCCATGTGATCACACCGTCATCTCCGAGATCAGCAGACCATGTTCCGGCCAGCGCATCCTTGCTGCCGCAGGCGGCAAGCGTCAGGAGTGCAGCTGCAATCAGGAGTAATGCTACATACTTTTTCATTTTTAAGTCCTTCTTTCTAAATCGTCATTTGATGGATGGTTCAGCCGTTCACCGCGCCGCCGCAGTATTCACAGCGGCCGCTTGCATCGGGTATGGTGGTTGCGCCGCAATATGGGCAGGTGATTGCCGCTTTGGGTGCGGCTGCCTGCTCAATCCTTTCACGCACATCCTTGCGGACCTGCGTCAGCATCTGCCGTATCTCCTCGCCGAGCTTTTTGCAATTGCGGTACTCTACATTGCTCTCCGGATCGTACCGTGCCGCCATGCCCGGGCGCATTGCGGGCGGCGGAGTGATGTCCACGGAGCTGGAGTTGATCTTGAAGCGCATTTCGTTGAAGTAGGGGTTGTTGACAAAAATAGTGATATAAAAATCATAGGAGTATTCATAGCGCGGCGGATTGTAGCTGACCTCCTTGCCGTCCTTATCCTCGCGCTTGAGTTCCGAGCGTCTTTCGTCAATATCAAGATTGCAGCCGGTCACGTCTGCAAAGTCCAGAACATCCGGGTTTGCCTCTTGCAGATCTCGTGCTCTTGTTACCATAAATTTTCCCGCGTCCTCGTCCAGAAGCACCTTGGTGTTCGTACCGAGCGTCCGGGTGGTGTGGAACGCCGCAACCTTCTGTCGGTTTTCCTCACGGTAGGCAAGCTGCTGCTTGATCTCCTCGACGGTGCTGCTGCGCCGGTCAGAGAACCACGGCGAGAGCTTTTTGGCACAGTTTTTGCAGAGATTCCCGTTTTCCAGCTTGCGGTTGCCAAGTAAGCCGATCTTTTCTCCGCAAATATCGCAATATTTCTTGTCAAAAAGTCCCATAAATTTTGATCTCCTTTGCTTTAACTGCCCGAATTATGCTGTGTACTGCGTGTCGTCTGCCTTGGAGTTCAAAACCGCACCATAAATGTACAGAGCCGGAACGGCCACGCCTGTCAGAACGCTTATGACGTTAAACTCGCCGCCGTTGACCAGATTCATCACGATGCTCAAGACGCTGAATACAGCCACGATTGCGCCCCATACGATGAGTCCGCCTGCTTTTTCACTGCGTTTGCTGTGCTTGACGCCCTTAATTCCGGCGATCATCTGGCAAATCCCTCCGACCAATGTCAGAAACAGTGCTGCCCAGTAGGCAAATGTCAGGCCGGATGCCGCGCCGACCCCTGCCGCCAATGCACCCAGTCCTCCGACCAATACACCTGCAAGGATGGAAAATACAGCAGCAATGATCATCAAAATCCCGGTGACTTTCAAAAACTTGTGTCCATTCATAATAAATCCTCCTCGTCTCTTTGTTATTCGTTTCTATTCTTCCGCAGGGCGTCTGGCTCCGCACTCTGCGCAAAATACGCTACTGCCATTCGGCATCCCGCACTCCGGACATTTCCATCCGCCGTCTGGCGCAGGTCTTGAGAAAATCCCGGCCTCTGTTTCCTCGGCAAACGCTACCAGGAGGTTAAAGATGCTCTGTGCGCTCTCGCCGCAGTAGTTGTTTGTGAAAACCTCGCCGCCGTCCTGCCATGTCGCGGAAATGCAGCTATTCTCCGCGCCGTCCGGGCTGGCGCTGGGGTGGTAAACCGGAAGCTCCAGTGCGCGAAGCTTTTGTCCGATGCTGCTGAAATACGCTTGCGCCTTCTCCGGTTCGACGGCAGCATTCTTCCTGAAAATGGTCTTTCCGCCGCCATTCTGATACCGGTAGGAGAAAAGCATCTGCTTCTCCGCTCGGGATGGCAGCGTCCGCTCATCGAGAAGGAAGCTGAAGCAGTCACGCGCAGACGAGGCGTTTTGCTCCCAGTAGATTACGATCAGCTCCGCCGTTTCGCGCACCACACGCTGCTCTGTTTCAAGCTTGGATGCAGTATATGCTTCCTCGGCAATGCCCAGCACCAAAGTCTCCAGCGCCTCCGCTTGACTGCCGCTGAGCGTTTGGGTCTTTTCCCCATCGTCGGTGCGCCAAATGACCCGGATTTCGCTGTCGGTCTCGTCTTGGGCAGCGGGGGACGGCTTTCGGTACTCGGGCAGATCCGACTCTGCCAGCATATTCTGAAGTTCAAACCATTGCACCCACGTAAGCTGCCAAGGGATTGGATTGGAAAACGCGTCCGTTTCGCTTTCTCTCATCTCGTCGCCGGATTGGCTTGGGAACCAGCCGGTCAGCAGAGGCATATCATTTTCCCGGTAGAATTTCAGTGAAAAGCAGCTGTAAAAATTTCTGTGGTTCTGTCGCCACTCAAATTCCACCAGATCCTTGCCCGCTCTGTATGCATCCGGGTTTTCCATCCTGCCTCCGTCTTGAATCCGGCTTCCGATAAAAAAACCGTACAGAAAGACGCCTGCCAGTGTGATAAATGCGATCACCGAGACGATGATCAGAGCAACTTTCAATGCTTTCCTCACGTCAAATCGCCGTCGTCAAACGGATCGCCGCACTCGGGGCAGAACTTCGGCGGATGCGCCGGGTCTTTCGGCTCCCAGCCGCACTTGTCGCATTTGTACTGCGGAACGCCGGCCGGCTTGGGTTTGCCGCATTCGGCGCAGAACTTGCCCTTATTCACCGCGCCGCAGCTGCACGTCCAGCCGTCTGCCTGTACTTCTGGCTTTTTCGTGCCGCATTCGGGGCAGAACTTTCCGGTTGCCGTCGCGCCGCACTGCGGGCATTTCCAGCTTCCTGCCGCCGGCTTTTTGCTGCCGCAGTTCGGGCAGAAATTGCCGGTGATACCGCTTTGTCCGCAGATGCACGTCCAACCGTTCGCGGGCGCTGCCGGTGCTGCGGGAGCGGGCTGCTGTGCTTGCTGCTGCGCACCCATCTGATAAAGCCCCTGTGCGTTCATGCCGCCCATCTGCCCTGCCATGTTCATGCCCATAAACGCCATCGCCGGGCCTGCGCCCTGATTGGCCGCCGCAGATTGCATCGCGGAAGCCTGTGCGCCAACGAGATGCGCCGCTGCTCTCGTCGGGTCCATGAACGCTGCGTTGCGCTGCAGCTCCTTGATCATCTGCTCATCTTCCTCGCTCGCCTTGATCGACGAAACGCCGAAGGAAACGATCTCAAGCCCACGCAGGTTACGCCATTTTCCGGAGAGGACTTCATTCAATGCCTCGGCCAGTTCCATTGTATGACCGGGGAGCGCGGAATAGCGGATGCCCATGTCGGAAATCTTCGCAAACGCGGGCTGAAGCGCGGTAAGCAACTCGGTCTTGAGCTGGCCGTCGAGACGGTCTCTTGTGTAGTCCTCACCGACATTGCCGCAGACGTTCGTGTAGAACAGGATCGGATCGCAGATGCGGTAGCTGTATTCACCAAAGCAGCGGATGGCGATGTCGATGTCGATGCCCGCACGCTGATCGACCACGCGGAACGGCACCGGGCTCGGCGTGCCATACTTGTTGCCGATGAGCTCTTTGGTATTAAAATAGTACACGCGCTGATCCTTGGGCGGCTCGCCGCCGAAGGTGAAGCGCTTTCCGATGTTCTTGAACGTGTCGAGAATACTGGTTCCCAACTCACCGGAGAAGATCGACGGCTCGGTCGAAGCATCATAGACAAACTCGCCCGGTTCGGCGCAAAGCTCCGTGACCTTGCCCTGATCGACGATGATCATGCACTGGCCATCAGCCACCGCGATGACGGAGCCGTTGGAAATGATGTTCTCGCTGCCCTTGTAGTTACTGCTGCGCCCGGAAACGCGGTGCAGACCCTTGACCGCCATCACGTTCTCCGGAATGGATTCACAGTAAAAATACTCCTTCCACTGGTCGGCCATCACGCCGCCAGCCGCGCCGAGCACCGCTTTGATAAGTCCCATAGTATGTACCTCTTTCTGAAAAAGTTAAGCCCAGGGGTCTTCTGCCGCCGGGACGCGGATACCGCTGAGAATGCTGGAATATTCCCAGAGGAACCATTCGCCGGTAGAGGCCTTCTGCCGCAGCTTCATAGGCCGCGGCGAATCCGCGCCCGCCGTTTTAAGGAATACGCGCAGATACCCCGGCTCCATATCCTGAGGCCTTGGGTCTGATAGCACGTTCAGCGTGTACGGCACACGCGGCTGATAACTGTTTTCCGGCGTTGCGCCTTCAAAATATGCAAGCGGCAGATAGGCTTTGCCACGCAGCCGGTCGCGCAGGAACTGGCAGTCATACGGCGACATTGGCTTAGGGCCGCGCAGAAGATCCATTGCGGCAGTGCACGCATCTTTATCCCTGTCAAACAGTGCCAGCGCACACAGAAACAGGGCACAGATGCGCTCCGGCTGCCGCCCTTTGGCGGCGAGTGTTTCAAATTCCTGCATATTTTCAGGAATTTTCTGTATAACGACCTACAATATAATCACTCCTTTCTAAAGCGTGTCGATCACGCCCGCAAGGTAGGTCGGCGATACCGACGCATAGATAAAATTGTCGACCAACTGATCCTTCACCGCCTGCCGTACATCGGCGGCAAGCAGTTCGTCCGCGTTCTCGTCCACCAGAAGCAGAACCTTGCAGGCCCAACCGAGCTGCTTTACAGCATTGCAGAGCTTGAGCCGTTCGCTCAGCTTCCAGATGCCCTGCCGGATGACCTCCATCACCAACACATTGGCACGGCAGGTCTGGCACAGGGCAAGCGTTTCCTCCGGCTTTGAAGAACGGTAAACAAGAAAATCCGGATCGCATCCCGAAAGCGACTGCATGACCGCTTCCGCCAGAAGTCCGCCTTTCATATCCAGCACAATCCTTCGCATCTGCGCTTTTCCGCCGCCTTTCTCTTCTTTTGTATGTTCTATTTGTATTTTAGCCGCTATCGCTCCCTTCCGCCCCCGCCGATTGGATAGGGTTTGCAATTATTTTTTCAAAGGTCATGGACTGGATCGATTCTCTCGGCAAAGGGTGTAAAACTGTGTTGCCTTTTTCCGTCCGCATGATATACTATCCATACGAATGTCCAGAGATGGGAGGCATACGGCATGAGCAAAGCGACAAAAAAGATCCTTTTGTATGCGCTGGGCGTGTTAACGCTCATTGCGTTTGCCATGTGGCTCCGATATGCAAGCCGGCATATTTTTCATTCTCCGGCTGTCAGCCATCTGCGCAGCGGGATCTATGTGTTTTTGTTCAGCGCGTGGTGCTACTCCTTATGGATCCGCATCGTGCAGACGCAGGTGCGGCGCTATCTGCTGGCGATCTCGGCGCTGATGGTGCTGTGGATTCTTCTTCGCTCAATCAAATTTTCCATTGAAAACATGGATGCGGAGCGCTGGCTGTGGTATTTTTACTATTTCCCGATGCTGTTCATCCCCATGCTGTCGATCTTTGTTTCCCGGTCGCTGGGCAAGGGAGAGGATTTTCGGCTGCCGCGATGGACAAAGCTTTTGTATCTTCCGACACTGCTACTGCTCCTGCTCGTTCTGACCAATGATCTGCACCAGCAGGTGTTTTCCTTCCCGTCCGGCGTTTTATCGGATCGGGCGTATCGGTATAAGGGCGGCTATTTCTTTGTGCTGGGTTGGGAGGCCCTGTGTGCGGGGTTCGCGTTTCTTTCGATGGCGAAAAACTGCCGCATCCCGCGCAGCAGGAGAATTCGTTGGCTACCGCTGGTTCCGCTTGCGCTTTCGCTGGCCTATGCTTGCGCGTATGTTAAAAAAGTCCATTGGGTCTGGGTTCTCGCTGGCGATATGACGGTGTCGCAGTGCCTGATCTTTGCGAGCATCCTTGAATGCTGCATTCAATGCGGGCTGATTCAGTCCAACCTCGGATACGACGAACTTTTTGAGGCAACGAGTTTGCCTGTCCAGATTACGGATCCTGCATTTCGCTCCCAATATGTGTCTGTTGCCATGCAGGGGGCTTTGCCGCAAAGCGAGCTGCGGCAGATGCAGCAGGATACCGTCCATCTGAGCGACGATACGCTTTTGAAGCGGCACAGGCTGCGCCGCGGCTGGGTGTTCTGGAAGGAGGACATTTCCGCATTGAATCAGATCCGAAAGGAGCTGGAGCTGACAAGGGATGAGCTGCGCGATACCGGAGACATTCTGGCAGCGGAGAATGCACAGCGCGCAAGATGGCTGAAGCTGACGGAGGAAAACCGCCTGTACGACATGATGGAGACGCAGACCGCCCGGCAGATCGCGATGCTGCTGAATCTGCTGGCTGAATTGCAGAAGACGGAGGATCCGGACAGAGCCAGACACCTGCTCGGGCAGGTCATCATCATCGGGACCTACATCAAGCGTAGAAGCAACCTGATTTTTGTCGGCATGCAGCGAGGTGTGATCAGCGTGCAGGAGCTTCGGCTGTGTCTCAATGAATCTTCCGAGAATATCATTGTCTATGGCGCCGACTGTAAGACGATCGTCAAGGGGGAAGGCCAACTTACCGTCGAGCAGGCAACGCAGGTCTACGACCTGTTTGAGGCGGTCGTGGAGACGGAACTGGAATCGCTGCGTGCGCTGCTGATCTCCATAGAGGTTGGTAAGTGGGTAGAGGTTACTCTCTGCGTTTCAGCGGCGGAGTCGCTCTGCGGGCTGCGTGCGCGGTTTCCAGATCTGGAATGGGAGCAGGATGAGGACGGACTGCAATATGTGACGCGGAAGCTGGAAAGATCGAGGGGGTAAAGGCGTATGGACAGGATTAAGGAAAGCTTCGACAGTCTGCCCATCGCGGCCTGCTTCTTCGATAAAAACGGCGTGGTGCGGCTCATCAACCGCCGGATGCTTGCCATTGCAAACTGGCTGCGAAAAGGCGGCATACAGTCCCTTGCAGAGATGCAGAGCGCCCTGCGCTCGCCGCCCGCAAGCGTGTGCTGTTTGGATCTGCACCTTCGGATCTACCGCTTTCCGGACGGGAAGGCGCTGCGCTTTGCGCAGGAGCAGATCACAACAAAAGCGGGCGTCCGCTATACGCAGATCACTGCCGCAGACGTTACGGAGCTGATCCGGAAGCAGAAGCAGCTGAAAGCGGAAAACGCGAAGCTGGCGGAGGCAAATGAGCGGCTTCGGCTGCTGCTTGTGCAGATGCCGGAGATCATCCGGGAGGAAGAGACGCTGACGATGAAGCTGCGTGTGCACGATGACATTGGGCACAGTATTCTCGCGGCGCGCCGTGTGCTGCTCCAGCACACGGACCTGAAGGAACTTCGCATAAGCGCGGCGCTGTGGGAACAGTCCATTTCTGTGCTTTATCGCTCCAGCCAGATAACGGCGCAATCCGAACCGCTGGAGGCGGCGAAAAAACGAGCGGAAGAATTGGGCGTTAGAGTTCTGCTGACAGGGAATGAGCCGCAAACGCAGTGGATACGCGCACTGAGCGCACTGGCGATCTGCGAATGTGCGGCAAACTGTGTCCGTCACGCAGATGGCTCAGAATTGTATGTGTTCTTTTTGCAGAAGCCGGACTGCACGGAGGTCTCCCTGACCAACAACGGCGCGGTGCCGAAGGAAAAGATCACAGAGGGCGGAGGCCTTTCCATGCTGCGTCAACGTATAGAAGAAGCAGGCGGCAAAATGGAGGTTTGGAGCAGCCCTCGCTTTAAGCTGATAATCAGTCTGCCGGAACAGGAAGGAGCAGCACATGAGAGTGATGATCGTTGAAGACCAGACCATGATCCGCAGTCTGCTGGAAAGCTATTTCCGTGCCGAGGACGGATACCGGATCACGGCATCCATCCCCGGTGCAAAGCAGGCGGTTGAGGTGTGCCGGACAAGCTCCGTCGATCTGATTTTGATGGATGTGCAAACGGAGAACCGCGAGAACGGCCTGACTGCCGTTCGCCAGATCAAAGCCATACAGCCGAAGAGCAAAATCATTGTTGTGACCTCGCTGATCGACTGCGCCGTTCTGGACGAGGCAAAGAGGGCCGGGGCCGACAGCCTGTGGTATAAGGACTCTACGCAGAAACGTTTGATGGATGTTGTCCGGCAAACGATGGCAGGTGAACATATCTTTCCAGACGCGCCTCCGACGGTTGAGATCGGCATGGCAAAAAGCACGGAATTTACAAAGACGGAATTGAAAGTTCTGCGGCATCTGATGCGGGGCTTGTCTTACACGCGCATCGCGGCGGAGATGGGCTGCGAGATGTCGACGGTCAAATTCCATGTGGCAAACATGCTGCAAAAAACCGGGCTGGAAAACAAGCTTCAGCTTGCATTGGCGGTCAGCGACGCCAAGTTGATTGTCGATCTGGCGGAAGAATGATGGGATTTGATTTTCTGCTTGTGCAGCCACAGGCATTTATTGAAAAGAAGAAGCCGCATCTGAGCCGTTACACTTGGCAAGCAATGCCTGCGTTTATACAAACTTGACGAACAGGGAGATTTCCGGCATCCGGAAATCTCCCTTTGCTTGTTGGGGATACCTTCCCCAACCCCCTGATTGATCGAACGGTTCCCGTTCGGCTGCGCCCTGCGTTGCAGTGCTATTTTTCCTGTTGATGCTCTCTTGTCTGCCGCTGTTCCTCGGCATCCATGCGCAGGAGCATCTCGGCGTTGGCCTTATAAATCTGGAGCTGTTTTGCCTCGTCACGCGCCTTGGAAAGCTCTACTTGCCCAGGGGCTTGCTCTCCGGTTCCTCGCTCAGCTTCAGGTCGGGAATCCGGTAATCTCCGTTCTTCGTGTAAGTCAATTCGGTCATGATTCTGGCTCCTTTCGCGCTCATAATTTCGGATGGCAACTTCTATCTGTCTGAGTACCTGCTGGCTGATCTCGCTGACCGCCGTGCCCAGCGCCGCAACCGCAGCCGGGGTGTTGAAGTCGAACACGGGCATGAAATCTTCCGGTTCCAGATAGGCTTCCGGCTCCAGTCCGCACCGGCTCATCAGCATGTAGGTAATGCTGACTTTTGCGGCATTTCGGAACTGCACCTCGGTGTTGAACTCATCATACCCGTCAAGATAGGAATCGTCAATGTTGCGGAGAATATCCCGCTTGTAATCTGACCAATATGCTCTTACAAGCTGGGTGGCTGCTGACTCCATCTGCTCAATAATACCGTCGCCGCCGGACACATCATAGCTCCGCTCCAGCGTGGCGGCAACCGTGGCTTCATGCTCTGTGCGGAACTGCCAGAGGTGCATGGGGCGGGAATGCTCCCGTTCGCCGGTGTCGGCCACGTCAAAGACGTATCGCAGTTGCGGTTTCTGGCCGCTTGTGTCTATAAGGGCAATGCCGGTGGAGCCGCGCCAGACAAAGCGCCCCATCTTTTTGTTCCAGAAGTCATACTCGGCGCAGGCGGTCGCGTCCAGCCGCTGGGCGTGGATCATGACCTGTTCGTTGTACGGATACTTGTAGAGCCGCGCCGCTGTGCGCAGGAACTGCGTCCAGCTCTTGTAGCTGCTGGTAAGCTGCCGCTCCGCTGTGTCTGCCATCTGCCTGTATTCCTGATATTTACTCGGCATAGGGCTGCCTCCTTCGGATAAAAATTTAGAGCACCCGGAAGTGGGTGCTCTATGTAAAGGAGCGGTATCTATTAAGTTGACCTTCTATTTCCCAAAATCGAAATTTTTCTAATTTTGGGAAATAGAACATCAAAGCGTATCCGCCAGATAAAAGTATGAGCGCAAGACCGCTCACCAATAAATCTGGCAGAAAAATACCCGCCTGTTGTGACAAGCGGGCATTGTGCCATAGGTGTTACATTTTTCCGTTCTGCCCGTCGGCCTCCGCCTTTCCAAGCAAATACAGAAATGCGATGGCAGGTACTCGCAAAATCGGCACATGGGTTTCGTGCTTTGCAATGCCGAAATCGTCCAGTTGCTTCGTGATGAGAAATGCGCTTGTGACCTTTGCACTTTCATCCTTGCAGAGTTCGACGATGGCGTCCGTAGCGGGTATATGGGAGTTGTTGCGGTATTTTACCTCACAGAGGATCTTTTCACGGGGCAGCTCAATGACCACATCGACCTCTTTCTGATTGTCCTTTGCCTTTCTGAAGTAACCGAGCTGCGCCGTGCTGCCCTGATAGAAGGAGACGATATGCTTATATACCGTCGTTTCCACCATCGCCCCAAGCTCCCGTTCATCCGAGAGAACATCGTCTATCATCAGAACGGCGTTGCGTATGGCGGCGTCGGCAATGTATATCTTCGGCTTGCCCTTCAAAGCACCCTTACTGCCCACATCCATCGGCTTCGACAGATAAATCAGGTTAGACATTTCAAGCGCCTCAATATAGCTGTCTATCGTAGAAGCAGAGGTGTTTTCCAGTTCCTTTGCCGCTGTGGTCACGCTGAAAATCTCCGTTGAGTTCATGCAGAGATACAAAAACAGTTTTTCCATCAGAAGCGGGCTTCGGATATTAAAAAGTGTCAGAACATCACGCTTGATAACCTTATCCACCACATCTTCCCGCAGCATCCGCTGTGCATACATATCATCGTCGGATAATACAAGCTCAGGAAAGCCACCGATCATAAGGTAGCGGTTGAAATGCACCTCCAGCGGCGCGAACCGATCCATCAGATCGCCCAACTCCGCTTTACTCATTTTTACGAGCCTTGTGAGCCGCAAATTGTCTGGAAGAATCGGCTCTTCAATTTGCAGCAGACGACAATACTCATAAAACGACATGGTGGGTATCTTCAGAATGCTCCATCGCCCTGTCCCGCTGTCGGTCGAGCCTTTTTCCAATATCGGGCTGGCCGAGCCGGTCGCTGTAAGCCGTATGTCCTTCCGGCTGTCGTAGATGACCTTCATCCAAAGCTCCCAATGCTCGGTATATTGAATTTCATCGAGGAAAATATATCTTGTTCCCTCAATGGGATAAAGGGACTCATAGATGGAAAGGACTGTCTCCACATTGACGAGCTTTACAATCGGATTGTCGAAGGATACATACAAGATATTTTTGGGGTTTACGCCCTCGTCGATCAGGCTGTTCATCATCTGATACATGATCGTCGTCTTACCGACACGCCTTGCGCCGGATAAAACGGCAAACCGCCGAATCGTTTTGTGCGAAATCATTCTCAATGCTTCGTAGTAGGCAAGCCTTTTCTGCGGCTTGTTTTCTTCCTTGATTGCCAACGGATTACGCCACCAGGGATTATACTGCCGCAGCACCTTGATGACCTGCTCATCGCTTACGATTGCCATACAAACACCTCCGTACAGGTAGCATTTCCACGGAGTTGCGTCTTCATACCAGCAAAACTCCGTGGGAGTTATGCAAGTATATTATAACAACAGTCATACGCGAACGCAAGGGGATTTTGAAAGATGCGAAAAAACGTCCAATACTTTGCTGCCTGAATCCTTGCACTTTCCTTTAGGTTCGCTGCAACACCGATAGTGCCAGCAGAGAGACGGCTCCGAGTGGAACCGTCTCTCTGCATTTGCTGTTCAGTCAAAGTCCGGCACCAGCTCCAGCTCCGCAAACTGCTTGTCGGTGATGCCCCCCAGCTTGTGAAGAGCACTGTTGGTCAGCTCCAGCAGCTCGGCTTCATCGGGTTCCAACTGCCCGCGCATGTCGGTCAGCGCCTGCATCAGACCGGCGCGGGTGCCGGTATTGTAAATGCACATCAGGTTGATCTCGTCAAATGTAAAGTCGCTCATGTCACAGCTCCCTTTCTGCGCTCCGTTTCGGGGCGCTCTTCACAGATTTGGTATCAGCTACGGACGATGCTTTCAGCTTCGCAAGGATGGAGGGCTTTTCGCCGGATTTTACTCTGCGCACCGGCTGCTGCTCACGGCGCTTTTCCTCGTTTTCACGCTGGACGGCCTGCGCCAGCTCCAACAGAGAAATAGGTGTGCCGGTCTTGGACTGTTCCTCCAGCTCCGCAACTGTTTTGCTCGGGCCGTTGTTGATGATGCCGTCGATCATGCCGTAATCATCTTCCATCACCATTTCGGCGTTTTTCAGATAGTTTTCCGGCTTGAGGAAGTCGGGCAGCGCCTTGAAGCCCCGGGAATCAACGTAATGACAGGATACCACGCCGTTCTGCTTCAGCGCCACGATGTCGCTGACGGACAGGCTGTGACCGCGAAAATCCTCCGGGCGGCGGATGTTGAAGGTCTCATACAGCGCGTCCAACCTGTCCTGCGTATCGCCCCTGCGGTCGAGGCCGCCCGCGTAGACGGCGGCGTAATTTTCCTTTTCAATGGAAAGCCCCTTCTTCTCCAGATACTCGGCGTTCATAAAGCGGAGCTGCGCCGTATTATCATTATCCCGAAGCTGATAGATGGCAAAGCTGTCGGCGGTGTTGTCGAGGAACGCCTTTTCATAGTCCGGCGGTGCGAAGCGGTCTTTGACCGTCTCCCATTCGGAGGCTTCCACGCCGAAGATGCCGTCAAAGCTGCGGACTTCCTCCGCATCGAACGCCATGGCCTCGGTGTTGTCCGTGTGAAGCATATACACGCTTACATCCCGTTCCATGAGCTCCAGCGCGCGCTCTTTTGTCAGCGGCAGCATATTGGAATCGGTGTAGCCGTAGGCGTTCATGCTCTCAACAGAAATCGCAGGGTCGGGGACGCAGCCGTTGTCCGGCGCTGTGACCGGCTCTGGCTCCTGCACGGCAATTTCCTGCACAGGTTCGGCAGCAAGGCTCTCCGGCTCCTTATCCAAGCCGCGCTCTTTCATCAGCGCCTTATAGTTCAGGTCGATATCCGTAATCAGGCCGGATGCCGTGCGATTGATGGTTTCCAGCGAAGCTTCCATCAGTACCCGCCAGCCGGGATTCATGACCGTGCGGTCTTTCGCGCTGAAGCTGTGTCCGGCACATTCCAGCATTACCGCCGTTTCCGTGTATTCATGGGGCTGCGCGACGGCGCAGAGCAAACGCAGGGCGACCAATTCCAGCACGGCACGCTCACCGGCAGTCAGGCCGGTGAGCGCAGCTTCTTTGAAATTGGCGGTGGGAATGACTGCGTGGTGATCGGAGACCTTTTTATCGTTGATGACCTGCGCAGCGTTCACATGAATCGTGATACCGCCCACCTTCGGCATCGCCGCTGCCACGTTGCTTACGAGCGCTGGCAAACCGTCTGCCATATCCGAGGTCAGATACCGGCTGTCGGTGCGAGGATAGGTGCAGAGCTTCTTTTCATAGAGGCTCTGGAGGTAGTCCAGCGTCTGCTGGGCGGTGAAGCCAAGAATCCGGTTGGCGTCGCGCTGCAAGGTGGTGAGGTCATAAAGAGCAGGCGGCTTTTCGGATTTTTCCTTGCGCTCCAGCTTTGTGACCACTGCTGTCTGACTGGCGCAGGATTGGCTCAAGGTCTCAGCATGAGGACTTTTTCTTCTTTCAGCTTGCTGGCGATCTGATACGGACCGTAGCCGTCAATCGTCATGGAAAAGATGCGCTTGACCACCTCTGCGGCTTCGGGGTCAACCAGCCATTGGTCTCTGGCTTCGTTCCAGAGATAGCCGTAAATGACCGTGCCTGTGAGGTGCTTGCCGGACTTACCTTTGGACTGGAAAGTGGAACGGATTTTACGGCTGGTGTCTCTGGCATAATACTCGTTCATGATGTTGCGGAAAGGGGTAAAATCATCGTCCCCTCTGGCACTGTCCACGCCGTCATTGATGGCGATAAGGCGAACGCCACGCTGACGCAGGATTTCCATAATCTGACCGACTTTCAGATAGTCACGACCCATGCGGCTCATGTCCTTGATACACAGATACTCCACATTCCCGGCTTCAACCTCTTTCATCATTGCCAAAAATCCGGGGCGGTCAAAGCAGGTGCCGCTAATGCCATCGTCTGTGAAATGGACAATGTTCGTAAAGCCCTGCCGGGCGGCGAACTCCTCCAACATTGCCTTTTGATTGGAAATGGAATTGCTCTCACGCTGTTGGTCATCATCTTTGCCAAAGTCATCACGGCTCAATCGTTCGTACAGAGCTGTGATTTTCTCGTTTTTTCTCATAGCTTGCGCTCCTTTCTTCGGTTTCAGGTTGTGTGTTCTAAGAGACTTCCCAACCGCTTGATTAAGAAGTCTTTTAGAGCATACAACACCCGCCGCCATTTTGAATTTGACATATTGCTTGACGGCGAAGTGCTCCGGCTGCTTTTTCGCCAGATCGTCGAAAAGGATATCTACGGGGCTTTTATAAGTCTCGTCGTCCTCTCTGGCTTCGCAGGCGTTCAGCAGGTCCAGAAGCGTGATGAAGTTCCGTTCCTCCGGCTCCGCCTCATACCAGATGTAGCCGATCAGGGCGCAGTATAAAAGCCGCTCGGCTTTGACCCAAAAATCTTCGGAGGACTTTTCGCCGTCGCCCTTCGTATTGGCAATGATGACATTGACCAGCTTCAAAATGTCCTTCTCGCTGTGGATGTAGGCGAAAGGGTTATAGTGCATACTCTTGGAAAAGTTGATAGTATTGAATATCTTGATGCGGTAATTGTTTTTCTCCAGCAGTCTGCCGCACTCGACCACGATGCTGCCTTTCGGCTGCAACACGGAGAAAAGCCGCCGGTGCTTCTTGCGCCCTACGAGATACATCATTTTGATGGCGGCATCCCTACCCACAGCTGGGGTCAATGCAAAGATTTTAATCTGATGTTCCGAAAGGGGCATTGCCGGGGCAGTATGGAAGCACTCTCCCTTGCAAATTCAAAGGAACCGATTCTTCTGGATACCCGGAAGGCGGACTGGCTGCTGCTATACTGTGTATTTGGAAAAGTGTACACGTTGGATAAAACGATCTCCGTAAGAGAGGCATTGCTGCTGACAAGGCCGGAAAACTTTTTCCTTACCGGCGATGCAGGAAGCCACATCATGATCGTGCGGATCTGGGCAGACCACCACTTATTGAATCGGTAACAGCCACATATGCAGCAACGCTGCTTCCATCGGAAAACAAAGGAGAAATATCCGCTGCATTATGTTGCAGTCCGATTATGATTGAATAATTCATAATGAAAAACTCATACTCTGTTCACACTTTTGCGACGCTTTCGTTGCCTTCCGGTAGTATACTGTTTATGTTTTCATGGGAAATTGACCCATGAAAACAGGAGGTAAATCTCATATGAAGAAAAAAACTGCCGCATGGATTCTGTGTGCATTGCTGCTTATATGCGCACTTCCCTTTTCCGTACTGGCGGAAACTGCTACGGATGCCCCCAGTGGAGATCGACGTGTGACTCTGGGAGCAGATCTTACGTTGGAACAGCGTGATCAGATCTATAAAGACTTTTCCCTGACCCCGGGAGAGGTGCGGGAACTTACCGTGACCAACAAGGAGGAACGCACCTACCTGGAAGGATTGGTACCTGAAAGAAAAATAGGCAGCCGAGCCCTGTCCTGTTCGTTTATCACCATTCTTCCGGAAGGATCCGGGCTGGATGTAACACTGCACAACATTAACTACTGTACGGAGGCCATGTATAAGAATGCCTTGACCACCGCCGGTATTACCGATGCCAAGGTGCTTATCAGCGCCCCATTCCCCGTCTCCGGTACCGGCGCGCTTACCGGTATCTACAAGGCTTATGAGGACATGACCGGTGTCAGTCTGAATGATCTGGCTAAAAAGCTTGGCGCCGAGGAGCTGGTGCTTACCGGAGAGCTGAGCGAATATATAGGCAGCGAGCAGGCAGCCGGTCTGCTTTCTGAACTGAAGCAGATCCTGGACAACACTGCCCAAATGAGTGACGCAGAAGTACTGGAAGAGATAAAAAAGATCGCAGCCGCTTACAATGTGGATCTGTCCGATGCCATGTATAAGCAGATCCTGTCTCTTTGCCGAAAGCTGGAAGGGCTCAACGAAGAGCAGCTGCAAAAAGAGCTTACCAGCCTTTCTCAAAAAGCGCAGAAAGCCGGGCAGGCAGTCAAGACCGTCCAGCGGGTCTATGAAAGCGTAAAAACGTTTTTTGAACAAGCAGGAGAATTTTTCAGCAACCTGTTCTCCGGCTGGTGGAGATAATACAATAAAAAAGAGCCCACAGGGCTCTTTTTTATTGTATTGAGTGCCTCCTCTAGGCCACATCGGGCCTATTGCCCCGCACTTATCTGTTCTTCTCTCCCAGTGCTCGTTTCACTCTCCAGAGTTCTTCCTCTTCCAAAGAAGCCGTTACATAAGTCCCCTCCGCTTCATGGCGCTCCGCCAGAATATGTCCCGTTCCGCGCAGCACCTGCATGGCTTCATAACGGTCATAGGGAATGCACAGCTCTACCTCCCGGCGGCCGGCGGTAAGCGTCTCCTCTACCCGTTCCAGCAGGAGCGAAATGTTCTCACCCGTTTTGGCGCTGATATGCACATAGTTTCCCCGGTGCGCCGGATTGGCCTGCTCTTTATCCGTTTTATTGTACACCTCCAACTGCGGTGTATTTCCGGCTCCAAGAGAAGAAAGCACTTGTTCCACCACCTGCATCTGCACCTCATAATGCGGACAGGCGCTGTCAATAACATGCAGAATAAGATCCGCTTCCCGCACTTCTTCCAGTGTGGAACGGAATGCCTCCACCAGCTCCGTGGGCAGTTTATTAATGAATCCTACCGTATCTGAAAGAAGGATCCGAGTGCCTTTGGGCAAAGTCACTTGCCTTACCACAGGATCCAGCGTGGCAAAAAGTTTATCTTCCGCCAGCACCTGTGCCTCTGACAATGCGTTAAGCAGCGTACTCTTACCGGCGTTTGTATAGCCTACTAGCGCCACCAGCGGCACCCCCTGCTTGTCCCGTGCGGTACGCCGCAGGGAACGCTGCTTTTCTACCTCTGCCAGTTCCTGTTCCAATTCATAGATACGCCTGCGGATCCGCCGCCGGTCTATTTCCAATTTCTTTTCACCAGGGCCCCGCATACCAACCCCTGCGCCCTGCCGGGTAAATGTGGTTTCTGTACCCAGCAGACGGGGAAGTCTATATTTCTGCTGCGCCAGCTCCACCTGAATACGCCCTTCCCGGGTAGCCGCCCGGGAAGCAAATATATCCAATATGAGCATGGTGCGGTCAATGACTGGTGTTTGCAATATGTTCTCCAGATTGCGGATCTGAATGGCCGTAAGTTCATCATCAAAAATAAACAATTCGCATTCCATGGCACTGCCCATAAGCCGCAATTCATCTGCCTTGCCGGAACCGATATAGGTGGCGCTGTCTAAAGCACGTTTCTTCTGGGAAGCCCGGCCCACCACCTCTACCCCGGCAGTTTTGGCCAGTTCATTTAATTCCTCAAGCGCATCGTATCCTTCGTTTCCTTCGATGCCCACCAGTATCGCCCGCTCCGGGCGGCTTTCCGTTACTTCATAAGCAGGCCCTTTAAGGCGGTCATCAGCCTCCGCAATAGCTGCCAGCAATGCTTTATGAGGAAGACGGCACCAGACTATGGGACCGTAGATCAGAGGCTGCCGCTGCCCGGCTTCGTCCTTTCCTCCCACGTAGGCAGCATAAAGGCTGGTAGGCTTGCCCTCCCGTACACCTACAGCGCACATGGCATCCAGGCGCATGCTGTTGAGAGTCCCCAGATCCACCTCACTGAGATATCCGCTGCCGTTTGGATGGGTGTGGATGCAACGAACACCGCAGAGCCGGTCTATATTGCGTACCAGCCGCATATCGGGCATGGAAACGGTACTTCCGTCCCCGATGCTCACATCGGCGATCTTTCCGCCCCGCGAAATGTATACGGAGATCTCCCGCCTGATCTCTCCGGTAAAATAGGCCATACTCTCCAACAGCTCCCGGCTTAAAAAGACCCCCGTGGGCTGTTCCATATCATATAGAGACTGCATCTGTTTGAGCAGGGAATCACGTATCCCTACAGTGTTTCCATGTATCTTCTGTTCCATAAAAGAAAGTATACCATAGTCAGGGTAAAAAAGCGATTGTATACGGAAAGAAAAATGGTATAATGAGAACGAAAAGGCGCACAGGGAACTTGAGAGCACTGTGCAAAAACAGGAAAGGAAGATTTTTATGCGTCAGGATGCCAACGCCCTTATGGAATACCTGAAAAAATGTGTATCCCCCTATCATGGAGCTGCCGTTACCATGGAACTCCTACGGGAAGAAGGATTTACGGAACTGCCTTTGAACGGAGCCTGGCAACTTGCTCCCGGAGGACGCTACTGTGTTGCCTGCCATGGCACCATGGCGGTTGGCTTTACCATTGGAGAAAGTTTTGCTCCCGAAGATGGATTCCGCATTGCTGCCAGCCATTTGGACTGGCCCTGCCTGTACATTAAGCCCGACCCCGAACAGATAGCAGGCAGCTGCCTGAAGCTCTCTGTAGAGCCTTACGGCGGGTTGATCCTGAACACATGGCTGGACAGACCCCTCTCCTGTGCCGGTTTGGTCACTCTGAAGGGAGAAAGCTCTATGCACCCCCGGGAAGTGCTTTTTGACTTTGGCAGGCCCGTATGCACCATACCAAACCTGGCTATCCATATGAACCGGGAGGTCAATAAGGGCGTAGCCATGAATCCTGCCAAAGATATGCTGCCTCTGGCTGCCACGATAGAAAAGGAATTCAACAAAAACGGATATTTCATTCGTGAACTAGCTAAAGCAATTCCCTGCCAGCCGGAGGATATCCTCTCTTTTGATCTGGTAGTTTACAACGCTGAATCGCCTTCTCTGGTAGGATTTGAGCAGGATATGCTCTCCAGTCCCCGGCTGGACAATCTTACCAGCGCCTTTGCAGGATTGGCAGGCATTACCGCGCCTCAGCGGAAAACCGGAGTAAACGTTGCTGCTTTCTTTGATAATGAGGAGATCGGCAGCCGTACCAAATCCGGTGCAAACAGCGGCACCTTGGGCTTTATTATGGAAAAGATTGCCCTCTCCATGGGGCTGGATCGGGAAGGATATTTGAACGCCCTGCTGTCCGGTTTCCTGCTCAGCTGTGATGTGGCCCATGCCCTGCACCCCAACAAGATGGAATTTTACGATCCCCAGGTCAATGCCCCCATGAACAGCGGCGTAACAATTAAAATGAACTATTCCCAGAGCTACACTACCCAGGCCGGCGGCATCGGCGCTATAGAAGCTTTATGCCTGGAAAACGACATTCCCTATCGCCGGTACATGAACAAGGCGGACAGTAAGGGCGGCGGCACCCTTGGCGGATATGTTGCCAGTGCCTGCTCCATGCAGGCGGTAGATGTGGGCGTGCCTATTCTGGCTATGCATTCCAGCCGGGAACTTATGGGCGTACGGGATCAGCAGGCGCTCAACCGGTTGGTCAGCGCTTTCTTCGGAGCCTGAAAGCAATAAGCAGCGACTTTATATTTACCCACATATCAACAACGAGCAAAGGGAAGCGGTATGGATTCGTCCATGCCGCTTCTTCTTGGGTAATGCTATGATTTTTCGCTGCGTTGTATGAATATCATTTGACATGTGTTTTTAATGCAGCAGCTGATCCATCACTGCTGCATGTTGTACAGAAAATATACATTTCAAATTTCTACCTTCCCTGTTCCTGCCATATCTCAACTGCCAGAAGACGATTCCCGGCTTTTACCGGAGTTCATGCCCTGTTTTAAGGTGGATGTTCACAGTTTCTCCTTTTCCCAGTCTTGACATTTCTTTCACCTTCGGTATAATAGTCAAGAACTTAATTGTTAAAATATTTATTATTTGAAAGGAGGCACTTTATGGATCCAGACAACACAACCGGTTCGAACTTTTGCCGGTTAGGCCAACTGCTGGTCTATATCAATGCGCTGCGCCGTACAGCTATCTGGAAGGCAGACGGAGGCACCGGCTCCTGCCGGGGGCAGATGCGTGTGCTGCGCTGCATCCTGGAACACCCCGGCTGCGGACAGAAAGATGTAGCCGAACAGTTATATATTTCTCCGGCCGCTGTTGCCGATATTTGCAAACGGTTGGAGCAGGAAGCACTTATAGAACGCACAGTCGTCCCGGATAATCGGCGCTGCAAGATTCTCTTTGCCACAGACAAAGGCCGTCAGGTCTCTCAAAAACACCGTGAAACCTTTGCACAGGTGGATAAGCAGACCTTTCAGGGATTTTCCACTCAGGACCTGGATACTTTGAAAGGACTGCTTATGAAAATGATGGAAAACCTGGGCGGATGTCAGGCAGATCCCATGAAGATCTTTGCCCAACTGGAAGAAAAGGACAGAAAGAAGGTACGATGAAACACAATATCAAACGCATTTTAAGTTATGTAAAAGAGAACAAATGGTTGGCCCTGATCACCATTGTTTGTATGCTGGGGGAAGTCATTTTGGAAATGCAGATCCCTACCGCCATGGGCAATCTCATTGATGAGGGTATCAGCACCGGAAACAGCGCTTATGTGCTCCGGGAAGGAGGCTGGATGGTATTGTACGCCGTTCTTTCCATGATTCTTGGGGCTGGCGGCGCCTATTTCGGCGCCAGAGCCGCTAATGGTCTTTCCTACAATTTACGAACGGCTATTTTTGGCGCTGTGGAGGATTTTTCCTTTAAAAATACCGATAAGTTCACCACTCCTTCTCTGGTCACCCGGCTTACGCAGGATATCACCTATGTGCAGCAGGCTTTTATGATGTCCATCCGTATGGCCATGCGTTCCCCTGCCATGCTGATTCTGGCAGCAGTGAAGGCTACCCGCATCTCCGGAGATCTTTCTTTGGTATTGCTGTGCGCCGTGCCTTTATTGGGCCTGTCTCTGGGATATATTGCAATTAAAACTTATCCCCGTTTTCGGATCATGCTCCATAAATATGATGATCTAAACGCCGCAGCGCAGGAAAACCTTATCGGCATCCGGGTGGTCAAGTCATTTGTTCGGGAACCGTATGAATCCGCCAAATATGAAAAAGAGGCGGCAGAAGTTCGCGATGCACAGTTTAAGGCCGAAAAACTCCTTATCTGGAATGGACCTCTTATGTCTTTGGCCATGTATGGCTGCATAATTGCCGTGGTACTGCTGGGCGGTCAGTTTATTGCCCGTGGGCAGATGGAATCCGGTCAGCTGATCGGCTTTATCTCCTATATCTCTTCCATTCTCATGGCACTGATGATGATCAGCATGTATTTTGTGAATCTGGTCATGAGTTCCGCTTCCATGACCCGTATTGTAGAAGTGCTGGATGAAATCCCCGCCATTCCTGAAAACCGGGAAAGTAAGCTTCAGCTGCAGGACGGCTCTGTAGATTTTGACCATGTATACTTCTCCTATAAAGGAAACGGAGAAAATCCTGTACTTTCTGATATTGACCTGCATATACAGAGTGGGCAGGTCGTGGGAATTATCGGTGGTTCCGGCAGCGGTAAAACCTCATTGGTGCAGCTGATCCCCCGGCTTTACGAAGTCGATCAGGGTGCCGTGCGGGTAGGCGTTCATAATGTTAAGGAATATTCCACCGATACGCTTCGGGATTCTGTGGGTATGGTGCTGCAAAAGAACGTGCTTTTCTCCGGCACCATTAAAGAGAACCTGCGCTGGGGCAATGAACATGCCACAGATGAGGAGATCGAATATGCCTGCAGAGCTGCCTGCGCCCATGATTTTATCAAGAGTTTTCCCAAGGGATATGATACGGACCTGGGGCAGGGAGGCGTTAATGTCTCCGGCGGTCAAAAACAGCGTATCTGCATTGCCCGTGCTCTGTTGAAAAAGCCGAAGATCCTGATCCTGGATGATTCCACCAGTGCCGTGGACACCATGACAGATGAGAGCATTCGCCGCTCCTTCAAGACCATGTTCCCGGAAACTACCAAATTCATTATCGCCCAGCGGATCCAGTCCGTTAAAAACGCCGACAAAATCATTGTTCTGGACGAAGGACGTGTGGCGGATGTGGGTACACACGAAGAATTGCTGGCCCGCAGCCCCATTTACAAAGAAGTCTATGAATCCCAAAACAGAAAGGAGGCGGATGCCTGATGCCCCCCCGTGCAAAAGGATACAGCAAGCCCAAAGATGCCAAAGGTACTTTCAAGCGTCTATTTACATACCTGAAACCCTTTCATACAACGTTGGCTATGGCCATGGTATGCGTGCTGCTAAGCTCTGCCGGCGGTGTTGCAGGCACTTACCTGCTTAAACCGATTTTTAACACCGCCACAAGCATGTTTCAAACGGGTTCAACCGATTTCACTCCACTGGTACGGCAGGTACTGCTGCTGGCAGCGGTGTATGCACTGGCAGCTCTTGCCAATTACGGCAGCAGCCGATTGATGCTGGGCGTACACACGCAGGTGCTCTACCAGATCCGCCGGGATATGTTTGTCCATATGGAAAAGCTCCCTCTCCAATATTTTGATACCCATACTCATGGAGAGATCATGAGCCGCTTTACTAACGATACAGATACCCTTCGCGAGTTCCTTGGCAACTCTCTGCTGAGTGTATTGACCAATCTGCTGACTTTGAGCGGTATTTTGATCATGATGCTGCTTATGAGCTGGAAAATGACCCTCATTATTCTGGCTGCACTGGTGCTCATGGCTTTTGCTTCCACTAAATTGGGAAAGGCCTCGGCCAAGTACTTTCGCGGCCAGCAGCAGGCCATGGCCGCTGCTAACGGCTATGTGGAAGAGCTTTTTGAAGGGCAGCGGGAAGTTAAGGTTTTCTGCCGGGAGACCATGGTCAAGGATCGATATGCCAAGCTGGCTGCCGACTTGCGGGATAACGCCACCCGGGCCACCACCAGTTCCATGGTGCTCATGCCCATTATGGGCAACACCAGTTATATTCTCTTTGCTTTGACTGCCATGGCAGGGACGGGTATGATCATTCAGGGACGCATGGATATCGGCACGCTGGCGGCCTTTCTCCAATATGCCAAGCAGGTGAACGGCCCGGTATCCCAGATCTCCATGCAGGCTAACAATATCTTCAACGCTCTGGCAGGTGCCGAACGGATCTTTGAACTGATGGACACCCGTCCGGAGGTGGATGCAGGTCAATACCGGCTGGTTCACACGGGTCGTCATGGCTGGGCCTGGGAAAAAGACGGGCAACAGATTCCCCTGAAAGGAGACGTACGGTTTGAAAACGTGACCTTCTCTTACGACGGGAAAAAGACAGTGCTTCGGAATCTGTCTCTGTTTGCAAAGCCCGGACAGAAGATCGCTTTTGTAGGATCCACTGGTGCCGGCAAGACCACAATCACCAACCTGATAAATCGTTTTTATGATGTGCAGGAAGGCGCTATCACCTATGACGGAATCAATGTGAAGGACATCGCCAAGGAAGATCTGCGCAAGTCTCTGGGAATGGTATTGCAGGATATCCACCTGTTCACCGGTACAGTCATGGACAATATCCGTTATGGCCGTCTGGATGCTACGGATGAAGAGTGTGTGGAAGCAGCCAAACGCTCCAACGCTCATTTCTTCATTTCACATCTGCCCGAAGGCTATGACACAGTTCTGACAGCGGATGGCGCCAATCTTTCCCAGGGACAGCGGCAGCTCATTGCCATTGCCCGGGCAGCGGTAGCGGATCCACCGGTGTTGATATTGGATGAAGCCACCAGTTCTATCGATACCCGCACAGAAGCTCACATTGAAAAGGGCATGGATGAGCTTATGGAAGGACGGACGGTTTTTGTCATTGCCCACCGGCTCTCCACCGTTCGCAACGCCGATGCCATTATGGTACTGGAAAACGGCGAGATAATTGAACGGGGCAGCCATGAAGATCTGCTCCGCCAGAAAGGTCGTTACTATCAGCTTTACACTGGTATGTTTGAGCTCTCCTGATCCCAGTCTCTATCCGATTTACCGTTTAAAAAGCAGCTGCACCCTGCGGCTGCTTTTTTGTATGAATTTGAAATTATAAAATCCCAAATAAGAAAAACGACTTTGCCTCGTTTAAACATGCTTTTTCTTTCCATCAAAAAAACGCCCGAAGGCGTTTTTCCTGTCAATTACCCGTACCGGGGCTTACGCTTGCATCCGGGCTCATGCTTACACCGGGACTCATACTGGGATCAGCACTGGGTACCAGGCTTTCTTCCGGGGTCAGAGACGGTGCCGGAGCTGTGGCCTGCTGCGTAGGGGCTGCGGTAGCCTTTTGTGTAGGTGCTGCCGTAGGAGCGGGTTTTACGCTCCCGGAGCATGTGCATCCGCTGATGATCCCCATGCAAAGGGCCAGCCCCAGTATAAGGGCCATGGCTTTTTGAGTGTTCAAGGGGCATACCTCCTTTTTTAGGTTCTGCCCCTATCTTTCCCGTTTGGACAGAAAAATATCCATTCCTGGTTTTGCCAATTTTTTTGCTTCCAGCAGCACCAGCTCCCCTTTTCCATTTCGGCAAACGATCTCCATGGCTTTGGGTTCCAAACGATTCCGCCGCAAAATGGTCAGCAGTGTGGTCAAATACGTGGCTTTGTAGCAGATATACAATCTGCCTCCGTTGTTTAAAAGCAAAAATGCTGTTTGAATAAACTCTTCCAGCACTTCCCCATGACGCATAAGATTGCGTCCCGGATCTTCTGCAGGCATGGAACAGTCAAAATAAGGCGGGTTGCAGGTAACGATATCCAAGGAACCCCGTGAGAAAAAATTTGTTGCCTCCTGTGCACGGCAGCAGATAAACTCCATGCTAAATCCGTTTTTTTGTGCAGAACGTCGGGCCAGAACCAGCTGTTCCTCCTGAATATCTACCCCGGACCATTTTCCAAAGCCCCGTGACCTTGCATACAGGGGAATGATCCCGTTTCCCGTCCCGAGATCCAGACATCGATCCCCGGACTTCAGACGCATAAAATGAACCAGTCGAATGGAATCCTCTGTAAAGCAGCCTAATTCCTTATCCTGATAAAGCCCGTAAGGGCCCTCCAGCAGTTCCCAGCGTTCCATCAGTATTGCCCCATAATCCCGATGGTCACGCCGGTATAGTAATGTGTCAGTATGCTCTTATAGCCTGCTCCCTCCAAAGCCATGCCGTTAGCACCGCTCTGACTCATGCCCACACCATGGCCAAAGCCTTTTGTATGAAAGATCACCGAATCCGCTGTGATCTCCACGGTAAACATGGCGCTGTCAAGAGAAAACATTTTTCTGGCCTGTTTGCCGGTGATCTCCACAGCCCCCAGCTGCAGTTTTTCTACCCGGCCGCTGGGGTACGCAGACAGAATCTTTACCTGTTCTTCCAGCTTATCTGCTTCCAGATTTGCATCCGGATTCGCACCATTAGCCGCTTGCACAAAATTCTCCCGCGTATAGGTTCTTTCCCCGGAAAGGCGGCTGCCCACTTCCTTAGGGCTCTCCACGCCCCGCAGATAAGGGATGGCATTTGCATATACGTTTTCACTGTTCTCTGTGTATCCGCCGGAAGAAGCGTGATACATGGCGTCTATAGGTTTGCCGTCATAGAGCAGTACCTGCCCGGCGGTATCCATGATAGCAGCGGCAATGCAGGAATGGTAATAGGCATATTCCTCTCCCCACCGCTCCTTCAGAGCCTCTTCCGTGCGATAGGCCTGACAGCAGCCTGAATTGGTGCATATATCCGCAGCAGCGTTGGTGGCACAACCACCATGAGAAATGGCATACAGGGAGTAGGTTCGGGCGGCCACTGCCTGTGCCTTAATGGCCTCCAATGCATAGGAAGCGGGTACTTCCGCCGCTACAACGCCCATCAGATACTCTTCCAGCTGCATATCCCGCAGCTCACCTGTATCGTCAAACCAGACTTTGATCCAGGTGGAATGCACCGCTTCATAGTCTATTGTTACCGGTATGGGGCTGCGGGTCGGCACAGGTGCCTCCGTTTGCGGGATCACGGCGCTCTGAGCTGCCTGCGCCCGGTTGGAGCAGGCCTTTGCTATGCCCATACCCAACAGAATCAGGGCAACGAGCAGCAATATCAAGGGTACACCTACTCCCCAATTTATAATGACAACGCGATTCTTCTTCCGTTTCCTCTTCTTTGCCAAAGAAAAGCCTCCACAAACGTTTTTTTCTGATTATACTCCATCCCTCATCCGACGGAAAGGCTAAAAAGAAAAAGAAAGGATGAACAAACTGCGTACACATCGTAATTTCTTTTTATCTCTACTGCTGAATTATTACATTTTCGACAAAGTATATAAAACCAAAAGGTTGCACCCCATCTGATTTACTGGTATACTTATTTAGGAGGTAAGTGCCATTGAAACAATTGACCGATACTCTGATAGAATCCATCCGTTCCGTTCTTCCCATTTCTGCCATTGTGCTGATATTGAGCATTACCCTTTCTCCCATGCAAAGCGGTGTGCTGGTTCTCTTTCTTTTCGGCACCATATTGCTGATCTTTGGTATGGCCCTGTTCACCATTGGTTCCAATACGTCCATGCATCCTTTGGGTGTGGGCATTGGTGTGCAGCTGCATAAATCCAAGAAAAGTCTGCTGCCCCTGTTGGCCTGTTTCCTGCTGGGTGTTATCATCACCATTGCAGAACCGGATCTGCAGGTATTAGCCCGGCAAATCCCCTCCATCCCCAATCTGGTGCTTATTTTGGCCGTAGCCATTGGCGTAGGCATCTTTCTGATGGTGGCCATGGTGCGCGCCAAACGGCGTTTGCCCCTGAATTTGCTGCTGCTGATTTTTTATGGGGTACTGTTTCTTCTTGCCTTCTTTGCTCCAAAGGATTTCATTCCTGCTGCCTTTGATTCCGGCGGCGTCACCACCGGGCCCATCACTGTGCCATTTATCATGGCCCTCGGTGCGGGTCTTGCCACCACTGCCAGTCAAAAGAACGAAGAAGGTTCTTTTGGTCTCGTCGCCCTGTGCAGTATCGGTCCTATTCTTTCCGTGCTGCTGCTGAGTCTATTTTACACCCCGGATGCGACTTCCAGCGAGATCGTTATTGGCGAGTTGTTTACTACCAAAGACGCTTTTCAGGTTTTGTGGCATGCACTTCCGGAATATGCCTGGGAAGTGTTTATTGCTATGGGGCCAATTGCCCTTGTATTCATTCTCTTTGAACTTGTTTTCCGTCGATTCCACCGGCACGAAGTATTTCGCATTGCCGTAGGTCTGCTGTATACATACGCCGGCCTGGTGCTCTTCCTGACGGGGGCCAATGCAGGCTTTATGCCCGCCGGCAAACTGTTGGGAGCAGGTATCGCCCAAAGTTCTTTGAGATATGCGTTGATCCCCGTTGGCCTGCTTATGGGCTGGTTTGTAGTTTCGGCAGAGCCTGCGGTTCATGTGCTGAAAAAGCAGGTAGAAGAAGTTACCTCCGGAGCCATTTCGCAAAAAGCCATGGGCATTGGCCTATCCATCGGCGTAGGGATAGCCGTAGCGATATCCATGGCACGGGTACTTACCGGGCTCCCTCTTTTCCCCATCCTGCTGGTAGGCTATATTCTTTCTCTGGGCATCAGCTTCTTTGTTCCCCCTGTATACACCGGCATTGCCTTTGATTCCGGCGGCGTAGCCAGCGGTCCCATGACCACCGCCTTTATGCTTCCCTTTGCCATAGGCGCCTGTGAAGCTTTAGGCGGGGACATTATGACCGACGCTTTCGGCCTTGTCGCCATGGTAGCCATGGCGCCCCTGATCACCATACAGTCCATGGGGCTTATCAGCCGGATCCATCACAAAGCGATGCTGGCTAAGGCAGCCCACGAGATCAATGAGATTCCCGATACCATTCTCTGTTTTGACCGGCAGGAGATTCTTGCCGCATCTATTCCAGAAAAGGAGGGCCTGTCCTGATGATTGAAAGACCTAAGATGCTCTTTTCCATTGTAGAGCGTGGTTCAGGCCGGTCCTTGACGCAATGGCTGACCAGCCAGGATATTCGGTTTCACATCCAATTTGTGGGGACGGGCACCGCTCCTTCTGATATGTTGGATATCCTTGGTCTTGGATCCGTTGATAAAGATGTGATATTGAGCTTTTCCACTCAAGGCGCTATAGATGCCATGGTCGGAAAGTTTTCCCAGGGATTCAGCGCCGTAGTACGCAGCCGGGGCATTCTGGCGGTATTACAGCCCAATGCCATCAGCAACCTTTTTGCCACCATACTTAACAAACAGACCGGGGATTACCCGCAAGGAGATACGACTATGGAAAAAAGTGAATTTGCTCACAGCCTGCTGCTGATCACCGTAAACCGGGGCTATGCCGACGAAGTCATGCACGAAGCCCGAAAAGCCGGCGCTACAGGCGGAACGGTGATCCGTTCCCGTCTGGTAGGTACTGAAGACGCCGAAAAGGTCTATGGGGCTATGTTAGGAGAAGAACGGGAGATCATCACCATCCTGACTTCCGATCGAAACCGGGATGCCATTATGGAGACTGTGAACACCTCCTTCGGTCTGCGCTCCCCGGCGCAGGGTCTGCTGTGCTCTCTGCCGGTAGATAAAGCCTACAAGCTCTAATATTTGCATATCAAAGAGCTTCCAGCCAGGAAGCTCTTTTTGCATGGAAATAAGCAGCAGAGGCTGTAATTTGCGCCATGCAAAATACAGCCTCACAGATTTAAAGAAAACAGTCCAGCCAAACCGGAATATGGACGCTGCCAAAGAAGAAGCATATGGGAGAAGCCTGTGTTTGCGCGATGATGTGTATCTTCGGGGGCGCCACGCCTGCGGTGCGAAACGCCGCGCAGAGGCAGCTGGCTGCCATGTGCCCCGTCCATCGAGTACCGGGAAACCACATGCTCCCTCGTCCCACCCCTCATGCAGAACGAATAATACACTTAAAGCTTTTCCCCGGACATATATACTGCCAAGCGTTCCAAAGCGTCCGTACAAAGGACAAAATCGGCATGACGCCCCGGAGCGATAGACCCCATTTCTTTCTCAAGCCCTAAAGAAACAGCCGGTCGGGCCGTGGCTGCCAAAACAGCCTCATTCTCCGGGATACCAAAGGAAACAGCTTTTCTCATGCAGTCAAAAAGATGGGTAGCAGATCCGGCAATTGTTCCGTCAGAAAGAGTGGCCAGCCGGCCTTGCAGATAAACCTGCTGCCCTCCCAGTGTATATACACCGTCCCCCATTCCCAAGCACCGAAGCGCATCAGAGATCAGACAGATCCGATACGGAAAAAGCTTAAATGCCATGCGCACCGCACTGGGGTGAACATGCAGGCCATCGCAAATCAGTTCCGCCATCACATTTTCCCGCTCACTGGCAGCCCCAATGGGCCCCGGATGCCGATGGTGAATACCGGGCATGGCATTGAACAAATGCGTTACATGCGTAGCGCCCGCCTCAAAAAATGCGGCAGCTTGCTCATAGGTACAATCCGTATGAGCCAGTGAAACCGTAGTCAGTTTGCTTGCTTTTTTTGCAAACTCTATCCCACCCGGAAGCTCCGCCGCTACATCTGCCTGCCGAAGCAGTCCATCTGCCGCTCTATACAATGTTTCAAACGCACAAAAATCCGGCAGCCGCAGATAGGATGGATTTTGTGCTCCAGCCTTTTTTTGTGAGAAAAAAGGGCCTTCCATATGGATACCGGCGATTCTGGCACAGCCTGTTTGTATGCTTTTTGCCAATCGGGCAGCCATGGTATAGGCTCGCTCCAGAGTCTCATAAGGCAAAGTCATAGAAGTTGGGCAAAAAGCGGTTATCCCCTGAGCTGCCAAATACCTGGCCATGCTGATCAGACCCGTTTCCTCTCCGTCAGAAAAGTCTGCGCCTACAGCCCCGTGAATATGAATATCGATCAACCCCGGGAGGACTTTACACCCTCCCAGATCTACTTCCCCCCGCATATTCCCGGTGAAAATCTCTTCGAACAGGCCATCTTTCACGACAAAGCCGCCATGCACATAACCGGTTGGGGTAAATATCTGTCCGTTAAAAAATACCTTGCGCATATGAAGTCTCCTCGCTTAGCGGTCTAAAGGCTGGTTTATTTCTTCTCCAAATAAGATTCAAACCCGCTGCTCATAGTTCTGGTGCCATCCTCCATCAGAAACAGCGCTTCCACATTCTCCAGAGATTCGATCAGTGCCAGTCCGCGCTCCTTTCCCAACAGCAGACAGGTCGTAGATAAAGCATCTCCGCTCAGTGAATTTTGGGAAATGATCGTCACACTGCTAACCCCCGTATCGGCCGGAGCACCCGTATAAGGGTCCAGAATGTGAGCATAACGCGCCCCATCCCGCTCAAAGAATCTTTCATAAGTACCGCTGGTAACTACGCTGACATCCCGCGCATACAGAACAACGGAGATATCCCCTTCCCCGCCTTCCGGGTCTCGAACGCCTATGGAAAAGGGAGTTCTTCCGGGCTTTTCTCCGATCAGTAGGATGTTGTGGCCCAGATCTAAAACAGCGGAAGTACAGCCTCTCTCCATCAGAAATGCTTTAAGCATATCCGCCATGTATCCTTTGGCCAACGCCCCCAGATCCAACGCCATGCCTGACCGTGGCAAACGGGCCGTACTGGCTTTTTCATCCAGTTCCAGTTCCTCTACCCCTTTAAAAGAAAGAGCAGCCGTTCTTTCCTCCTTCGTTGGCACATATCCCTGTCCGTTTACATCCCACAGATCAATAAGAGGAGCCAGAGTCATATCCAGATATCCATCGGAAAGAATATAATACTCTTTGGCAGCCAGCAGCAATTCCATGGTTTCCGGCGCTATGGAAACAGCCTCCCTCTCTCCCGCCTGCCGGTTGATGTGCCACACATCGCTGCCTTCCTTATGCGCACTGAGCAGGCTCTCCAATCGTTCCAACTCCTCGAAGGCCTCCTGTAAAAGAGTTGTTCCGCCGCCGTCATAAAGGGTAAGCGTCACCAACGTGTCCAGACAAAACCGGCTTTCCCGGAAAGGTGCCTTGTTATTCTCCTCACAAGCAGAAAGCCATAACGCCGACAGCCCCAGACAAATGGTTAAAAACAGACAGCATATTTTTTTTGCAGAAAGTATTTTCTCTTTTTTCATAGCGGAAGCAAGCATCATGCAGTCATGCAGAAACAGAAAAAGTTTATAAATCAGTCTCTGTTTTCGCTAATGCCCGGCCGATAGCCTCTTTAAATCTTTTAGAGAGGATCGCACATTTCTCAATATGGACTTTGCCCGTTTCCAGAATAAGCGTTGTGGAATCACCATAAATCCTAAACTCCCGCACTTGTGTAAAATCATATTGCGTTTCGTTGCCAAACATGGTGCTGTAGACGAAAGAATCAGTATCGAGCATTTGGATCCATTGATTTTTCCAGCACAAAACAGCGGATATGCCAATTCCAAAACAAACTATCATCCCTATAACCAATAGTAAATTTGATGACAGTATAGCACCGATCAGCCAACCGATTGCCATCGCAATAAAAAACAATCCCGTCCAGCAAACCCAAGTGGGTAAATACATGTCTTTCTTTCCGTTATTCACACTCTTCCTCCATTTATATAAAATAAACAACCAACAAGTTTATCATACACGCATTTTGACTTTATGTCTATCCGGATAAAGCAAAAATGAATTAAGATGTGAAAAAAGCAGCACCTGCAGAACGCTTTTCTATCAAAAGGCGGTTGATTTTTTAACCATCTTTTGCCGTATTATACGGGAAATATTGATTGAATTTCACACCTTTCAGTTCAGGGGCAAAAACAATTCAAAGGCAGGACGCCACCTAATGTTCCTGCCTTTGACTCTTCTTTTTTATTATCGAAGCAGCATAATCTGACACGCTACAAGGGACATACCCGTTATCAATTTGGGGCGTACAATCTTGAACTTTAACTATGATTTTCGAATATTTCAATATGGTCAATCGGTAAATATGACCTTTCTTGTACTTGGGCATACCAAGAAAGGAAACATCGTGGATATACGCATGAATAATGGCAAAAGGCAAATACCGTTTCCACTTTCTGTTGCTTTGTTTTATATCAGCATAGACAAAACCAAACACATACTTACCTTGTGATCCGCAATATCCTTCATATGAGACGCCGATAATTCTCCGCTCCTCTTCTATTTGACATTTTTTCCATAAATCAAACAGTGCTAATACACCTTTCAATGTTATTCCACCAATGAATAAGGTGCAAAAAGCAATGGATGGACTAAGGACAATAAGGTCTCCTATCATCCTTTCTGAGTTTTCTATATATAACCCTCTTCCTAAGAAGAATAAGGACATCCATAGAAGCAGCCAACTGAAAGAATGCTTGATTTGCCGGTATATTATTTCATTCATACCCCGTCCCCTGTGTTATGTATTTATCACTCAAACCGCAAATATTTCTCTATGGATTTATAATTGCCTGCATATATAGCGACGAGTTCATCAAGCATATGCTGCAACGCATCGCTTTCCGAGGAAAATCCAATGCAATCATACTCTTTTCCCCTCTCCCTTGTGAACGTTTCCCAACGGAGTTTGTTCTTTCGAATGTTATAGTCATCGTTAGTGCTGCTATCAAAAGAAACGATTTCTGGTGGTATTCCGTTTTCCTTCAGACGTACGATAAATTCATTTTTGTTCATATTCTCATTGTCTCCTCAGCTGAACAACAAGGGGTCATTACCTATGTCCTGCGAAATCAGCACGGAGCCGTGGTGGTTGTAGGTGGTCGTTGCGCCATTGACGGTCTTCTGCGTGCGGATTCCATTTACAAGTGATCAGCTATGTACCAAGCATCGCCTTTGTGATACCGCAAAGGCAAAAAACTTGTCAGGAGTACTCCTTAAACTTTTAAATGCTTGGGATTATCCCGGCAGTCTGCCTTTTGTCCCCCAAAGGCGATGCTTGCAGTATTAAATCACTCTGAAATTAAACTAAATGCTGATACAAGCCGGTTAAAGTCGTCAATAACTACGTATTGTCCTTTTGCGAACTCAATACACTTTCCCTCACCGTAAATGTCCCCAATAGCAAGTATTTTATTATCCGGATCATAATACTTCTTTTTGCAGAACTGCTCATAATCAGAATAGTATACGCCATCTGCATGCGGAAAATCAATCTCCACATATATGCATCCAGCGGAAGCAGTAGGTTTTTTAAGTTTTGCAATTTCACAGCTCAAAAAAACCTGATTTCCCAAGAAGTGTTCTAGTTTATACTTGTTCTCTGTAACAACTGATGTGGCAATTTCAAACGACCAATGGTACGGATAAACCGAAAAAGGACATATTGATGGTGACGGAACGTAAATCATTGAACCATCACCTGTGATAACTGATTTCCCCTGTTTTATTTCATCACATGGCTCATATACAATACATATTTGCTTTTTCATTTTAACTCCTTAGCAAAAAATGACCAATTAGTCCCTTCCCATTAATCGTAGTTAATTCCCAAATACCACTTTGAAAAGTTTGCCGCACATTGCTAAATGCTGTATCTGCTGCTCTAAAAGTATAAACCCCTCCACTTTCATATCAGGTTGCACGCCGCATCAGCAGCTAAAACAATCCTCTGTGTTATCGCTTAACTACTTTTGCACCGAATTTATCATAGCGTCGAAATACAATTTAGGAGAAACATATTGTTTTACCTCTTCCCATAATTCTTTTGATGGAGAAACATAAATGCACTCATCCGTCATATTGTAGCAGCTATAACCGTCCAACCGTTTCTCTGGTACGTGTGCAGAAAAACAAGCACTACCAGCCTGATATTCCGTTCCAGGCAGGACAGCAATGAATGAGATATATTTACAATTGCTCCAATCGAGAAACAATTCTCTTTGAAAAGGTCGCAGACAGTGCACACCCGCTTCATCGAAGTAAACAAAATTAAACATGAGGAGAACAGGTTTCCGAAAAATGAATATATCTAACAGCAGAAATACCAATTCGCTCATAAGAGCAAAATATTTAAAGTCCGTTTGAGTCCTATAGCCCTCTATCACCATCCATATAGGAACTAGGTTCAATGCAAATACCATAATTAAATATTCAATCGCTCTGGCTCTACGAACAACGGGAAATTTTTTTATGCTATTATGTTTCATATCTTACCTTTCAAAAACACTTTGCTAACGCAACAAGAATTCTGATTTTGCAAAGCATGTACACTTTAATTATTTACATTATACGTCAGAATTTCTCAAAGCTAATTCTTTATTTGCTTTATTTTCAAAAGTTTCATATCTGTTAGAACAGCCATAAAAAAGGCTGCTTCCGCTTTTAGTGGTTATGAATGAAGTCCAAATGCAGAAGAATAGAAAGACTTTTTAGAAAGGAGATAAAAAACTGTAGCTTTGACACCTTCTATCAAAGCTACAGTTTTCATATGGTGCGGTGGACGAGACTTGAACTCGTACGCCATAAGCACACGCACCTCAAACGTGCCTGTCTGCCAATTCCAGCACCACCGCGCAATTCAATAGTATACGGATGAGACGGGCATTTGTCAAGCCTTTACAGCAAAATACGAATGTTTTTTTTCTTCCGGGTCACACTATGCCCATGAAACGCTGTATTTCCTGGCCTCTGTTGGCCCTTATGCTTCTTTTAGGCTGTGGGAAAACTCCTTCCCCTGGAGTGCAAGTTTCTCCCAGCCCAGCTTCTACCTTTACTCCTGCCCCAACCGCTTCGCCGCTGCCAGACAAAACTGCGCTGGAAGCCGTTCTTAAGCAAAAGACCCTGGTACTCCATCTGGAAGAGGATACGGATCGATATGATCTGCATACACTGGGCTACCGCTGCAGAGAAAACGGGCAAACCTACCTGGACGAGGCTGCATTTTCTGACTTTTGCGATAAGCTGGACAATCTTTATGCTTGCGAAGCCAAAGATGCACAGGCTTTACTCACCGATGATCCACAGTCGCCTTTTCTGTTTGAATCCGAAGAACCGGGTAAACGAGTGGATCGAACGGCGTTTTCCGCTCTGCTGTTGGAAGGAGGAGGCCCTGTAATAGTCCCCTTTGCTAAGGTAGCGCCGGCAGTGACACAAGCCCGCCTGAAACAGGAATTCACACTGCTGAGCAGCTTTACCACCAGCTTTAAGGGCGATACTTTGGGAAAAGCCAACCGGGTAAAGAACATCGCCCTGGCCGCCAGCCGCATCAACGGTTATGTACTGGAGCCGGAGGCGGTATTCAGCATGAACAAAACTATTCTGGACCGAAACAAGAAAAACGGCTACTATACCGCCGCCGCCATCCGCAACGGAGCCTATAATCAGGAATATGGTGGAGGCGTGTGCCAGGTATCTTCCACGCTTTTCAATGCCGTACTTATGGCGGATCTGGAAGTGGTAGAACGGTATCATCACAGTTGGCCCATGCACTATGTACCCATCGGACGGGATGCCACCATTGCTACAGGAGAAAAGGATTTCCGCTTTAAAAACAATACCGGAAGCAATGTTTACATTGTTGCCCGGGCAGATACGGAACAGAAGACGATCACCATAGAACTCTATGGGGTGCACAGCGATGATTTTGCCTATATTCAGATAGTATCGGAACAGACCGGAACATTACCCAAAAAAGGAGATCAGGTACAGCTGGATGAAAGTCTCGCTCCCGGGCAGCGAAACGTACAGCGAAAAAGCCGGCAGGGGCAAACATCCACTACCTATAAGGAATATTACGATGAAACCGGTTCTCTGCTCCGGCGGGTGCTGGCCTTTGAGGACAGCTACCCTTCCATCGGCGGCATAACTTATGTTTCCCCTCAGGAATACTATGAGTAGCTTCCAGTCCTAAATAATGATCCCCCGGCGGAGCCGGGGGTATTTCATTTTCGGGCGTAGCCCTCA
>ERZ1026860.219-NODE-219-length-43811-cov-13.559969_pt1 | contig 43811 bp, 34 predicted proteins | sample MGYA00380160_ERZ1026860 | MGnify/ENA primary metagenome ERZ1026860 (study PRJEB33269, sample SAMEA4719796) | human gut metagenome | biome: human-associated habitat; feature: organic feature; material: feces | place: Cameroon | collected 2013-10 ... | reverse complement strand
ATGCGGTTAGATGCACGCAATTTGACGAAGAACCGGTTTTGCTGACAGGTAAAGTATTCTTTTGCTTGATTGTCAGCGTGTTATCTGCCACCGCCCGTACGGCCTAAAACGGCCCGAACTGTCTCGCGGCCGGAGAATGTCTGCCCAACCGCGAGATTCTTATCTCTGTCCCCACATGCCGTGAACAGTAATATCAGGCCAACCGAAAACATCAGCCGAAAACATCAGACGGAACCATTTAGTAAGCGGCAAAAAATAAATTGCCGCAGATTTGGCAAAGATTTTTGAGGATAGGTGTCTTTTTGGATAAGGAGTGTGCCGGTGGCACATGACTGATGAAAAAGGAAGACCAAAAAGATTGCCCAAGGTGATGCAACTTGTTGTTTGACGATTACTTAGCCGGCATCGCCGCCGGAATGTGCGGTCTCCGGCTGCTACGAGATCGGCGGCCCGGGCGGCTTGGCCAAATGGCTCTCCTCGCGCCCGACTGTTGCCGGGGTTGTGTCGCCCGGAAATGTCCCGGTAACCAGTTTTCTTCATTATGCGACATTTTCTGGTCGGTGACGTCCGTAACTTGATTTTTGGCAGGTGACGCCAAAAGCGAAGCGGCCGGCTATATCAGCCGACCGCTTGAACTGGTAGCGGGGAGAGGACTCGAACCTCTGGCCTCCGGGTTATGAGCCCGACGAGCTACCAACTGCTCTACCCCGCGATGTTGAATGCAAAGGTAAGGCGAATTTTTTTAAAAAGCAAATTTTTGTGTTAGTCCGTGCCAGTCTGTGTCAGTCTGTGCCTGGCTTTACCGGACTTTACCGGACTCTGCCGACCCCTGCCAGGCAGTGCCTGGTCCGGTTCGAATCAGCAGAATCAGCAGGCTCCAACAGAATCAGCAGGCTCCAACAGAATCAGCAGACTCCAGCAGAATCAGCAGAATCAGCAGAATCAGCCGAGTCAGCAGACTCCGGCAAAATCAGCAGACTCCGGCAGACTCTTGCAGACTCCAACAGAGTCAACAGACTCCAGCAGGCTCCAGCAGAATCAGCGGACCTTGATCTGGCTGTCCATCCTCGCGAGAACCTTGGCGCTTGTGCAGTCCTTGAGTCTGGACAGCAGGACGGCCTCGTCGCTCTGGCCATAGCCGCCGACCATTGACATAATCCTCTCCAGCGTCGTCTGCGGACGCGGATAGCCGCACACCGACCAGTTGCCCAAATCAGGGTCGCCGGCGATTGACGCCGCATAGTTCACAGCGTCCTCAAGCGTCCCTATCTCATCCACGAGTTTCACCGGCAGGGCGTCGGCGCCGGTCCACACGCGTCCCTGCGCGATTCCGTCAACCTCCTCCATGGAGAGCTGGCGGTTGTCGGAGACTATGGAGATGAACCTGTCATAGATGCCCTCGATGGACCGGGTCATGTAGGCGTATTCGCTCTGGTCGAACGGTCTCATCAGACCGAACATGTCTCCGTGCTTGTGTGAACTTACGCTCTCCACCCCGACATGAAGGACATCCTTGGCGGTCTTGGAGAAGTCAGGGATGAGCCCGAACACTCCGATGGAGCCGGTGAGGGTGGTAGCATCGGAAAATATCACATTGCTTCCGTTGGAGATCCAATATCCGCCCGAGGCGGCGTACTCGCCGTATGACGCCACTACAGGCTTGTCTTTCTGCAGAAGGTCGAGTTCGCTCTTTATCTTCTCCGAGGCGAGGACGCTTCCTCCAGGTGAGTTGACGCGGAGCACCACGGCTTTGACCGTGGAGTCGGCCCTTACCCTGGCTATGACTGAGGCGAACCTGTCTCCGGCGACCGCCGTCTTTGCGCTTCCGTCAACGATCTCGCCGTCAGCGTAGATGATGGCTATCTGGCGTTTGGCGTTTGTCGGCACGACCACATTCGCGACATAGTCGGCAAAAGGAATCATGCTGACATCCTTGAAGGCGTCTTTCACTGCCAGCACCGCCAGTTTCTCCTCAAGTTCGTTCCGGGTCATGAGTTCGTCCACGAGCCCGCACTCCACGAAGTCCTGCGGAAGGTTGAGTTTCAGATTGTTGATGGCCTCATCCAGCGCCTCCACCGAGATGCCCCTGCTCTCGGCGATGCTCTCGGCGATGCTGTCCCACATCGAGTCCACGACCCTCTGGTTCTGCTCCCTGTTCTCCTGGCTGGACTTGGCTTTGGTGTACATCTCTCCGGCGGACTTGTATTTTCCGTGCCTGACGAGCTGCACATTGACACCCAAGCGGTTGAGAAGATCGCCCAGGAACACCATCTGGCTTGAGACTCCGGTGATAGGGGCCGTGCCTCCGATGTGAGAGGTCATATAGACCTTGTCGGCCATCGAGGCGAGGTAGTATCCTCCTGTGCTCGGGGCTTCGATATATGACACTACGGGTTTTCCGCTCGTCTCCCTGAATTTCACGAGGGACTTGCGGATTTCTTCAAGAGCGGCTATCCCGCTCATGGACCCGTCCGTCTTGAGATATATGTATTTCACTGTCGGGTCTCCGGCGGCCGAGTTGATGGCCTGTACCGCATCCCAGATGCCGATGGTCTGGATGTCGCCGCCGCCGCTTATGGAAGCGAGAGGGTTGGAATCCTGGCTCTGCTCGCCGATTACGAATTTGGACATGTCCATGACGAGCACTCCTGATTTGGGGAGTGGAGGGGTGGAGCTGCCGGCCGCGAGCAGGGCGCCGAGCATTCCGAATCCGAGGACGAACAGCAGCACTCCCATAATGACAAGGCCGCAGATTACGGCCAGAGTCATCTTTACAAAATCTTTCATCTTATAAATAAGTGTAAATTTTGCCAAAAGTAGTAAATTCGCAAGATAAAACAAATGTCTATGGCACAGAAACCTTCTATCCCCAAGGGCACAAGGGATTTCGGACAGCGCGAGATGGCGGCCCGCAATTATATTTTTGACACGGTCCGCTCGGTGTTCCGTACATATGGTTATTCGCAGATCGAGACTCCGGCGATGGAGAACCTCTCGACGCTGCTCGGCAAATATGGAGAAGAGGGGGACAAACTCCTTTTCCGCATACTCAACTCGGGCGACGCGTTCTCGGGGGTGGATTTTGACAAGCCTCTCACGCCGCAGGTGTGCGAGAAGGGTCTCCGCTATGACCTGACTGTGCCGTTCGCCCGCTATGTGGTGCAGCACAGGGATGAACTGTCATTCCCGTTCAAGCGTTTCCAGATACAGCCCGTCTGGCGTGCCGACCGCCCGCAGAAGGGGCGCTACCGCGAGTTCTACCAGTGCGACGTGGATGCCATAGGCAGCAAGAGCCAGCTGTGCGAGCTGGAACTCGTGCAGATAGTGGACAAGGTGTTCGAGAAGCTTGATGTCAGAGTCCTGCTCAAGATCAACAACCGCAAGGTCCTCACGGGCCTCTCCGAGATATGCGGATTCCCTGACAAGGTCGTGGACATCACCGTGGCGATCGACAAACTCGACAAGACTGGGCTCGACGCGGTCAAGGAGGAACTGCTTGGCAAGGGCCTCACGCAGGCCGCCGTGGATATGCTGGAGCCTGTCCTCACTCTCAGCGGCACCACTGCCGAGAAGATTGCCGTGATGCGCTCCATGATGGGCTCCTCCGAGACCGGTCTGAAGGGCCTGGACGAGCTGGAGGAACTGTTCGGATACATAGATGCCGCAGGCATAAAGACTCCGGTGGAACTCGACCTCTCCCTGGCCCGCGGGCTCAACTACTACACCGGGGCCATCTTCGAAGTCAAGGCCCTCGACTGGCAGATAGGGAGCATCTGCGGCGGAGGACGCTATGACAACCTCACAGGCATTTTCGGCCTTCCGGACATGTCCGGAGTCGGCATCAGTTTCGGCGCTGACCGCATATATGATGTGCTCTGCGGGCTGGACAAGTTCCCTGAGGGCCTGCGCAGCAGCACGACCGTCCTTTTCGCCAATATGGGCGCTGAGGAGCTGAGATACATCCTCCCTGTGGCCTCGGCCCTCCGCGCGGAAGGTGTCGCAGCCGAGATTTATCCGGATCCCGCCAAGTTGAAGAAGCAGTTTGACTACGCCGACCGCAAGTTCATCCCGTTCCTCTCCATCAACGGAGGCTCGGAGGCCGAGGCCGCCGTGGTGAACATCAAGAACCTCTCTTCGGGCGAGCAGCGGAGTTTCCCTAAAGACGACATCCGGGCGATGAAGGAGTTCCTGCTTGGCGCATAGCCTTGCGGCACATAGAAAACTGAGGCGGGCCCCGAAAGCCCGCCTTTAGTAAAATGTCTTACAGCAGAAGCATTACAGCGAAGACATACAGCAGGAAGCCCTGCAACTTGAGCCTGTCCGAGCTGGTCCGGGTGATTATCGTCTCCGTCGGGTCTGTCTGCAGCATGCTCTGCAGTTCCTCCCTTTTCGGCGGGCGGTTGAGCGACCACTTGCTGATGATCTGCCCGTCGGCGGCGTAGCAGAGCCCTCCGTTGGAGCGGTTGAGCGTCAGAAGCGTCTTGCGGTCGGCGAAGTATGTGTACGGCAGCACTTCAGGTCCGGCGAGCTCCGACATCTCTTCCGGGTAGGATGCGGCCAGAAGCAGAGGCGTGTACCCGGTCTCGGAGGCCTTGCGCAGAAGGTCCGCGATCTTGTCCCAACTCTTGTCCGACAGCTTGGCCGGGTCATACACGGAAGAAATCAGTACCCTGTCCTCAAGTGCCAGAGAGTCAGCATATTCTCCGCCTGCGTCGCTAAAAGACAAGCCCTCGCCGGTCAGCTCGGACCCGCTCTTATAGTTAGTGAAATCCACTAACGGGATGGACAGGGAGGAGTACAGGAAAAACAGGCATACCGACACTCCGGTGATGCAGAAACTGACATACTTGACCTTGCGTGTAGGTTCCTGGTTGCCAGGTGGCAGGAACGCCGCCGCCCACAGCGCGAGCAGGGCGATGTTTTTCAGGAAACTCTGGAGGTGAGTCAGGTGCACGGCTTCGCCGAAACAGCCGCAGTCCATGGAAGGGTTGAAAACCAGCAGCACCAGCGTGAGAATGGTGAACGCGCCAAGCACTGCAAGCGTGACGATTCCGGTGAGCCTCCTCCACACTCCGCAGAGCAGGGCGGCCCCGAGCAGCGTTTCGGCCAGGGCTCCGGCGGCTCCGGTGAAATATGAGAGCGGCCGCAGGAAGCCAAGGTGCAGGAACTTGAAATACTCCTCCACGACAAGCCCGGCGCCGACGGGGTCCATCAGCTTGAGCAGACCGGCCACGAAGAACACGAAGCCGATGATGATGGCGCTAATTCTCCTTACGATTCTCATAAATCTCCTTTATCTTGCTGAAAATGTTTTCCGCCGCGAGCATCTGCCCGTCGCTGTCCGAGCACCCGACGGTGATGAAACTCGGGTCTTTGGAGGCCTGCCCGCGATAGAAGTCCCTGACTCTGCGCTGGAAGTCGATGCTGGCTTCGTGGATGTCGCTGCCGCCGTGCAGGTACTCCCTGTCGTCTCCGCCTCTCTGGGCCGAGAGGCTCCGCTCTACGAAACTTATCGGCACGTCGAGGAACAGGTTGAGGTCCGGTCTCGGCAGGTTGAACTGTCCGTATTCTGTGTCGAGTATCCACTGCCTGAGGGATTCAGCCTCACGGGGAGAGCGCAGCTTGGCGCACTGGTATGCGATGTTGGAATAGACATAGCGGTCCAGCAGCACCGTGCTCCCGTTCTCGAGGGCCTCCTTTATCGCAGGGGCTGCGCTGTGCCTGTCCTCCGCGAACAGGAGCGCCACCAGCTGGGGGTGCACCGACTCTATCGAGCCGAAATCCCCGCGCAGGAACCTGCTTATAAGTTCACCGTAGACCGGCGCGTCATACCGGGGGAAATGTATGTATTCAACCTTGGGGCACACGCTCTCGAGATACTCCCTGAGCATCCTGACCTGCGTGGACTTTCCGGCCCCGTCCAGACCTTCCAATACTATCAGCATAGACGCAAAGGTATGGATTTTTTGCTACTTTTGCATTATGGTAAAGATAATGGGAATCGTGAATCTGACACCGGATTCATTTTGGGCTTCCAGCCGCGTCAAGACGGAGGAGGCGATACCGAGAATAGACAGTATGCTGCAGGAAGGGGCGGACATTATAGACCTCGGGGCCGTGTCCACCAGGCCGGGTGCCGCCGATGTGAGCGTGGAGGAGGAATGGAGCAGGCTTGAGCCGGTGCTCCGCAGGCTTGACCGGGCCGTTCCCATATCAGTTGACACCACGAGCGCCGAGATTGTGCGCAGGACATTCGAGAACTTCGGGAGATTTATAGTCAATGACATCTCCGCCGGGGAGGATGACCCGCAGATGCTCAAGACGGTAGGGAGCCTGGGCCTGCCCTATATCGCCATGCACAAGAGGGGCAACCCGCGCACGATGGACAACCAGTGCGACTATCCTGAAGGAGTGATTCCGGAACTTCTTGAGTATTTCGGCGGTTTTGCGATAACCGCGGCCACAAACGGCATCACGGACTGGATTCTCGACCCGGGCCTGGGATTCGCCAAGACCGCTGAGCAGAACTGGGATATCCTGGAGCATCTGGAAGATTTCAAGGTGCTCGGGAAGCGGATTCTCATCGGGGCCGCCGACAAGCGTTTCACGGCGGGGGACACCGAGAGGGCGCACCGCGTCGCGCTCGACCACGGGGCCGACATCCTGCGTGTGCACGACATCAAAAAAGCCCGGCAGACAGCCGGGCTTGAATAATCTGACCGCTTCAGGGATTACTCCGCGAACAGAGACGGGACGCTGTCGCAGTTCCCTTCCGGAGCGCTTTCGACTCCCTTGAACTTCATCACCACCAGGTAGGTGGCCATGAGGCAGACTGCGAACAGGATCCAGTACTGGACTCCCGGCAGCAGCTCGGCCCAGTTGTCCGCATCCTTGAGTGAATCGATGTTGGACATGACCAGCGCCAAGGTGTTGTTGGTGAAGTGCATCAACATCGTAAGCTTGAGTGAACCGGTCTTGTAATATACATAGCCGAACAGGCATCCGAGCAGGAAGGCCGGCAGCGCCTGCCATGGGTTGAGGTGTATCATGGCGAAGAAAAGCGCCGATATCACGATGGCCCATGATGGTTTCACCTTGTTGCCGAGCAGGCCTCTTAGAACCATGCCTCGGCATAGCCACTCTTCGAAGAATGGGGCGAATATGCTCACGCACAAGAAGTTGAGAAAGAAGTTGCCTTGCGTCATGCTCTTGAGCATCTGCTCAAGCCACTCCGGCGCCGGTGGCATCAACTGGTTCAGCGCATCCGTGCAGAAGGCGAGGGTCATGGTCCCGACAGCGGCCAGCAGGGCGCACAGCGCCCCTCCGACGGGGCTGAAATTGTCGCTGTCCAGTTTCAGCCCGCCTCCGGTGAAGCTTCTTGCCCTGCTCTTCGCCCCCGCATACATCATGGCCGGGATGAACATCACAGGGTAGGAGACGACCATCGCGTATTCCGTCCCCTTCGCAGTCCCGAGCACGGCGGTGAACAGCAATGTGATGACATTGCCGAGGACGCCTCCGAGCAGGAGCATCAGAAGGAGGATGAGTATTTCCTTGGCTCCCGGCACGAACCAGGAGTAGTTGTCGAAGAACTTGTAATTGCGGACTTTCTTTCCCATTGCCGTTTATCTGTAGAGAGGAGACGGATATATGCCGTCCGCAGCCAGCTGGGCGAACTTGGCCACCACGGCGGGACGGTCCTCTTTGTATGTGACTCCGAACCAGCGGGACGGTGTGGAGAGCACCTCGCATCCTGCCTCCCCCTTCTTTATCATCACATCCACGGCATACGGGATGTAGAATTCTTTCTTGAGTTCCTGGCTGTTCTCCTCGAGGAAGGCCTTGAAGATGTCCTCCGCCATAGGGAAGAAGTCAGGGGTGAATCCCCACATGTTCATGGAGCAGAGGTCTTTGCCGTTGAGCTTGACATGCTCTCCGCTGACTGAATTGTCGCCTGTGACCTCGCCGTCAGCGCCCTTGATGATATTGAGATGCTCAACCACATCTGTCAGACGGTGCCGTGAATCATAGTGGCAGATGCCTCTTGACACGCCGCCGGACTCGCTCAGGGTGTTGTCCAGTTCGAAACCGACTATTGAGTAGACGCCCTTGCTTTCGGCGTGTTCCCTGCACCATTCGGCGGCGATGCGGAACGATTCCCTGCCGTAGAAGTCGTCACCGTTGATGACGAGGAACGGCTCCTTGATGACATCCTTGGCCATCAGCACCGCGTGCGCAGTGCCCCATGGCTTCTGCCTCTCCGGGTTGAGGGTGAACCCAGCCGGAATCTTGCCGAGCTCCTGTGTGACGAAGACGAACTCGAGGGGAGTCCCGTCCGGGCACTTGACAGAGCCGTATTTTTTCTTCACACTTTCCTGAAAGGCTTCAAGAAAATACTCACGTACTACATATACTACTTTTCCGAATCCAGCGTTCACTGCGTCATAGATAGAATAGTCGATGATGGTCTCCGCGTTCGGCCCGAGACCGTCCATCTGCTTGAGCCCGCCGTAGCGGCTGCCCATACCGGCCGCAAGGACCAAAAGTGCAGGTTTCATAATAGAGTGTTGTTTGGTTTTGAGTTTGGACAAATTTAGTTATTTTTGCGCAAAGTCTATGGGAGTTTTCAAAGATTTATGGAACAGGTCCAAGGATAAGGGCAGGGGAGAGCAGCGCTCTTTTCTGCGCTATGCCATTGTGGCCACGGCGCTGTTCGTGCTGTTCATGTTCGTCAAGAAAGACAATGTCCTGACATGGATAAACGCCGGCTTCACGCTCCGCTTCCAGCAGAAGCAGATAAGGGCGCTTGAAGTCAAGAACGCCGGCCTTGACCGTCAGCTGGAAGACCTCCTTACGAAGCGGGACTCCCTTGAGCGCTTCGCCAGGGAGACATATTATTTCGCCGCTCCGGGAGAGGATGTCTATATAGACGCGACAGGGCGATAGCTCATGCGCACCACTTCCGCGCAGTCTTCTCCGACCTTGACGCCTTCATCTATGCGGCAGCACAGAAGAGCGGCCACATGATGCCCGTCAAGCTCAATCACTTCCGCCTCCTCCTTGTCCTGGGCCGACCATCCGAGATCCGTGAAGATGTCGGACAGTTTCTTCCGGCGGCCGCCCATCCCGAGCGGGCGCATCCAGTCCCCGGCCTGCCAAGGTCTTATCTTAAGCGGCCAGCTGAGCTTCGAGCGGTCCGCTATCAGTGTGCCCTCCTCCTGTTTCAGGGAGCCGAGCTCTTGCCGCCGGATGATTTCGCAGTGCAGCTCCCTCGCCGGCCGCGGCCTTCTTATGCGCAGTTCCGAAGAGACGGCCTCCACCGGGCCGAACCTCTTGCCTCTCGCCGGGCCGCCTTCGTCAATCGCCCTTTTCAGCGATTCGAACTCGCTTCTCCCGATGCCGCTGTCTTCCAGAAGCCTCCAGAGCACATAGTCCCGGTGGGGGAACTCTCTCAGCGCCGGCACGGAAATCCCGCCTCCGGGCAGCAGCACATTCTCACGTGCCGCGATGAAATAGTCTTCCGCTATGTCCCGCACCTGGGCGAACCTTGCCATGTCCTCGTTGAGGGTGCGTATGAATGAAGGGTTCAGCTCCTTGAGGACGGGGAAGACCTCGTTGCGCAGCCTGTTGCGCTTGTATTCATTCTCGCTGTTGGTGCTGTCCTCTCTCCACCCGAACCCGCGCTCCTCCATCCACCGCCGGATTTCATCCCTCTCGATGCCGAGCAGCGGCCTCAGGACCCCGGGGCGGCCGCCCATTCCGCTGATGCCGCGTATTCCGGTGCCTCTCAACAGGTTGAGCAGCAGCGTCTCGGCGTTGTCATTGGCGTTGTGCGCCACCGCCACCGCCTCGAATCCGTGCTCCGAGCACAGCTGCGCGAACCAGGCGTAGCGCAGTTCCCTGGCTGCCATCTCGATACTCAGCGAATGCTCCCCGGCGTACCGGGCCGTGTCGAACCTCTTCGAGAGGAACTCCACCCCGTGGGCCCGGCACCATTCCTTCACGAAAGCCTCGTCTCCGTCGGATTCTCCCCCGCGCAGCGTGAAATTGCAGTGGGCTACTGCAAAACGGGCTCCGGGGAAAAGCTCCGAAGCCCTGTATGCCATATACATGGAATCTATGCCGCCGCTTACCGCGAGGAGGATCCGCTTCATCTCTTGTTGCTTATGAGATAGGTGAAGTTGATGGAGAAGAACTCCTTGAACTGTATCCTCTGCTTGCCGTCGATGACTACGATAGGATCGTAGATCATCCATGTGCTGAGCCCGATCTTGAAGTACTTGGCGAGCTGCCAGGTAATCTTGTTGTCCCAGTTGACACGGTTGTAGGAGAACGGCTTGTTGAGGTAGTCGGTGAATAGAACCAGCTGCGTCTCGTATTTGAAGACGTCGTTGATCGAAGTCCTGTAGTTGACCTTTATCTGGGCACCGAACTGGAAGAGCTGGCTGTGGTAGTTGCTCCCCACCAGCGGATCCAGTTCCGGCTCCTTGAGCTTCATTCCGTATTTCTTCCTGAGCTCCTCCTTGGTACAGATGGTGAAACCTCCCGTGAGAGGCGCTATGTTGACATTGAACCAGTCAGTCGGGGTCCATTCCATACCGAGCGCCATCGTGGAGTAGGCCGGGGAGAGGAAGCTGGATTTCAGCGTCCCGTCCCATTTGCCGCTCTGCTCGTCCTGCTTGTAGGAGTCATAACTGTCCGTGAACTGGGAGCGGAAGTCGAATGATGCCGTGTAGTTCCATTTGCTGTCCTTGAGGATCTTGTACGCGAGACGGCTCTCGAACTTGATGAGGTCGTTGCTCTTCTGGAGCAGGTTCTCCTTGTCCGCCGACCAGAGGAATCCGTATTGCAGCTGGAGACGGTTGGTCCAGCTCACCAGTTCCTTGGAGTAGTTGGCGTTGGCGTCGGCCCCTATGTTGAGCGTAAGGGTGTTGTATCCTCCTGCCGCCCAGTTCCAGAGGCTGGTGTTGCTGGTGCCGAGGTCGAACTGTGTCCAGCTGTTCCAATACTGGGGCTTGTCTTCAGCACTCTTGGCTGCGGGAGCTTCCTGAAGCGCCGCAGCCGCCGCTTCCATCGCCTTCTGGAGCGCATCGTCCTGCGCGTGGAGGCTCAATGTCGCCGAGATGGCGGCAATCGCCAGTGTGATGACCCGTTTCATCTTAGTATGAGATTGCGAATACGACTCTCCTGCTTGAAGGCTTGCCCGAGAATATGTCCTTGCCCTCTTCCTCGCAGACGCAACTGTCTATAGGGATGCACCTGATCGTAGCCTTGGTGGCGTCCTTGATGGCCTGCTCGGTCTCGACGGTGCCGTCCCAGTGGCAGAGGAGGAACTTCCCGGTCTGGATCTTCTCCTTGAACTCGTCCCAGCTGTCGCATTTCTCGATGTTGGAGTCGCGGAAAGCGAGGGCCTTGTTGTAGATGTTGGCCTGAATGTCTTCGAGGAGGCCCTGGATATGCGCCGCAATGCCTTCGAGAGCCATGGTCTCTTTGGTGAGGGTGTCCCTGCGGGCTACCTCCACGGTGCCGGAAGCGAGGTCCCTCGCTCCCATGGCGAGACGCACCGGCACGCCCTTGAGTTCCCATTCGGCGAACTTGAATCCTGGGCGCAGCGTGTCCCTGTCGTCTATCTTGCAGCTGATTCCCAGTCCGTCGAGGGCGAGACGGATCTCGTCCATCTTGGCGAGCACCTGCGCGTGCTCCTCGTCCGTCTTATATATAGGTACCATCACGACCTGTATAGGCGCGAGCCTCGGCGGGAGCACCAGCCCGTTGTCGTCTCCGTGAGCCATCACGAGGGCGCCCATAAGCCGGGTGCTCACTCCCCATGAGGTGGCCCAGACATATTCCTGCTTGCCTTCCTTGTTGGTGAACTGCACGTCGAATGATTTGGCGAAGTTCTGCCCGAGGAAGTGTGACGTGCCGGCCTGGAGGGCCTTGCCGTCCTGCATCATGGCCTCGATGGTGAGGGTGTCGAGGGCGCCGGCGAATCTCTCATTAGGGCTCTTGTGTCCCACTATCACCGGCAGCGCCAGCACGTTGCGTGCGAAGTCGGCATATACCTGCACCATCTCGTTGGCCTTTGCCAGAGCCTCTTCCGCTGTGGCGTGCGCCGTGTGTCCCTCCTGCCAGAGGAATTCGGCGGTGCGCAGGAAGAGCCTGGTGCGCATCTCCCAGCGGACCACATTGCACCATTGGTTGCAGAGCACCGGAAGATCCCTCCATGAGGTGATCCAGTTCTTGTAGGTGCTCCAGATTATGGTCTCGGAGGTCGGGCGGACGATGAGCTCTTCTTCAAGCTTCGCGCTCGGGTCCACGACCACCCCCTTCCCGTCCGGGTCGTTCATCAGGCGGTGGTGCGTGACTACGGCACACTCCTTGGCGAAGCCCGCCACATGTTCAGCCTCGCGGCTGAAGAACGACTTCGGGATGAAGAGCGGGAAGTATGCGTTCTGCACGCCGGTCTTCTTGAACCTGCCGTCCAGCGCGGCCTGCATCTTCTCCCATATCGCATAGCCGTACGGCTTGATTACCATACATCCCCTGACTGCGGACTGCTCCGCCAGATCTGCCTTGATGACCAGATCGTTGTACCACTGAGAATAATTCTCTGTGCGCTTAGTGACCTCTTTTGCCATATTCTTATAGAAAGTCTGCGTTTTTTTTCGAAATTTGCATCTATATATAGAACCGGGCGTAACCCGGGTCTTTGCAGACGCAAAGATACTAATTATTAAATTAACAAGAGACTGTAATATGAAACGTGTTCTTGCTTATTTACTGCCTCTTATTTTCGTCCTCGCCTCCTGCGGGACAGCATCGCAGTATGCGCAGCAGAGGTATGCGGACGGCATATACGAGCGTTTCGAACCGGCTCCGGAACCGGTTCAGATATATTCCAGGGAGGATTTCGAGCAGATGGCCGCACAGGACATCGCCCGTGATCGCATCCTGCGTGATACGGTCTATGTCCCGGTCTACGAGCGGGACAATTCTTCCGATTTCTTCCTGGGACTCGGCACCGGACTCGCCCTGTCCTCGCCTTGGTACAGCAGCTGGTGGTGGGATGACTGGGGATGGCGTTACGGGTGGAGCTGGAGATACTACGATCCGTGGTATCGCAACCCGTGGTATCGCGATCCTTGGTATTATGGCTGGGGCTACGATCCGTGGTACTGGCGTCCTTGGAGATATGACCCTTGGTACTATGATCCGTGGTGTCACAACCCATGGCATTATGACCCTTGGTACGGTCCGTCTTACGGTCATCGTCATGACTACTGGCACCCGAGACCGGGCCTTTCACCTGACGGCAGGCGCTATTATGGCGAGCGCCGCTACACGCAGCCTGGCGGAGGCACCCAGAGCGGGCGCGGAGGTCGCAGCAACTATCGCCCTGGCGTGAACGGCGGCAGTTACGGCTCGGCCGGCTCCACTTCCTACAACAACTCGCGCCTTACCCCTCGCGGCGGCTCAGGAAGTTCGTCCGTCAGCAGGCCGAACTCGTCATCCGGGAGCAACAACCCTAGGGTGACTCCGGGACAGAACGGATTCAACTATTCCCGCGGGTATCAGGGAAGGAACTCCGGCGGCGGCACATACTCCAACGGCAGCGGCAACAGTCCGCGAAGCGGTGTGCGCAGCAGCTCGGGCGGCAGCTCCAAGAACAGCAGCGGCAGCAGCAGTACTCGTAACAATACGCGCAGCAACAACACCCGGAGCTATGGCAACGGCAGCTCAAGCAGCAGCACGAGGAGTTATGGCAGCGGCAGCTCAAGCAGCAGTTCCAGCAGCAGCTGGGGAAGCAGTAGCCGCAGTTCCGGCTCAAGCTATTCCGGCGGTTCATCCTCAAGGAGCTACGGCGGCGGAGGCGGTTCATCCTCCCATAGCGGCGGCGGTGGCAACAGCAGCCGCGGAGGCGGAAGGAGATAAGTTGTACCCTAAAACGCAAAAAGATGAAAAAGACCATAATATTGTCACTCGTGGCTCTTGCGGCCGGCACCATATCGGCCGCAGCCCAGAACATGTATGACGCCATCAATTTCAGCCGCAACGACTATCTCGGCACGGCCCGCACGATGGCCCTCGGCAACGCCGTGACCGCCATTGGCGGAGACTTGGGCACTGTCGGCATCAACCCGGCCGGTTCGGCCGTGGCCACTTACGGCCAGCTGACCGTCACGCCGGGCTTCACCCTTTCGTCCGTGAACTCGGCGTATTCCCCTGAGGGCGAGTCCATGTACGGCCCGTCCGCCAGGACGAGCAGATCCCGTCTTTCCATGCCGAATCTCGGAGTCTCGCTGGTGATGAACACCGGACGGAGGAGCGGGTTGAAGTCATTCACCTTTGCCGTGGTCTCCAACCAGACGGCCCAGTACAACTACGCCGCGTCGGCTTACGGGGCCAACTCCAGGACTTCCAAGATGGCTGAGTTCGCCAGCGCCGCCTCCGGCATCCGGGAGGACATCCTGGCCAACTACAACTCCTTTGATAACAGCGACGTCTCATGGGATGTGCTGACCGCCTACCAGGCGGGGATGTTCGGCTCCTACGGCACCGACGGCCGCTATGTAGGCGTGACGGAGATGATTTCCCCGGACGGCTCGTACCACTATGTGCCGGGCGCCCTCCAGCAGTCTTCGGCCATCACCAAGAGCGGACACAAGAACGACCTTGTCTTCAATTTCGGCTTCAATGTCTCTGACAAGTTCTTCTTCGGCTTCAATCTCGGCACCCCTGCTGCGGAATACCGTTATTCCGAGGCCTTCTATGAGACGGCGATAGACCTGGACGCTTTCCCTATCTCGTTCATCGGCAGCGACGGCAGCGAGACTTTCACCGCGTTCAGGAACGGCACATATGCTTATAACTATACCGCGGACATAGACGGTATCTATGCCAAGTTCGGCTTCATCGCCACTCCGGCCACCGGCCTGCGCTTCGGCGCGGCTATACAGACACCGACGGCCTACACCATTTCGGAGAGGTGGCAGTACGCCGCCTCCACCGTGTTCCAGAATTCCCAATTCAACGACAGCGAGACCTCTCCGCGGGGGGAGTACACCTACTGTCTCCGCTCCCCGTATGTGGCGAGTTTCGGTGCGGCCTACACGTTCGGCGGCCGCGGATTCATAAGTGCGGATTACGAGCTGACTGACTACAGCGTGATGCGCTTCTCCGAGCAGCACCCGGACTATCTCTCCGGCGACAGGTATATGGATCTCAATGAGGCCAACAGGCACTTTGCCGGACTTTCCCACGCCCTGCGTGTGGGCGGCGAGCTGCGCCTGTCTCCTGAATTCTCACTGCGTGCCGGAGTCTCATTGCTTACTTCACCGGAGCGCCACTGGACCAACAATGAGGGTTCAGACGTGACGGCGGGAGATTTCCTCAGTGATTTCAACTCCTACAAGGGCAACTTGAAGCAGCTTGTCTCCTCAAGATATTATGGTGACAGGACCACTTCACTCTCGCTCGGCGCCGGCTACTCTTCTCCTGGTTCATTCTTCGTCGACCTGGCTGTGAAGTGCACCAGATACCCTGACACGGTATTCTCCCCTTATTACGATTACGACAACTACAATGCGGCAGGCATGATGGTCAGCACCAAGTCTCCGCGCATAACAAATACACCAACTCTCTGGAACGCAGCTCTGACTTTGGGCTGGAGGTTCTAGAAACTTCTTGACATTCAATGGAATTTACCGCTAGACAACTTGCCGAAGTTCTCAATGGGACAGTGGAAGGCAACCCGGGAGAGAAAATCTCCTCATTCGCGAAAATAGAACACGGCAAGCCGGGGCAGCTATGCTTCCTCGCCAACCCGAAGTACGAGCAGTACGCCTACAGCAGCAAGGCATCCGTCCTGCTGGTGAACAAGGATTTCGAGCCGAAGCATCCCGTAACCCCCACCCTCGTGAGAGTGGACGACGCATATTCCGCGCTTGCGGATCTGCTTAAGTATGTGTCCGACCATAAGAAACAGTACAAAAGGCACCGTGGCCGCTGCCATATAGCCTGGAGCGCCAAGATCGGGAAAAGGGTCTCCGTGGGGGACTATGTGACGATCGGCAAGGGCTGCGCGGTCGGCGACTGTACGAAGATATATGACAATGTGACCATAGGTGCCGGCACCAAGATAGGCTCTTATTGCATAATCTACCCGGGAGTCCACATCTTCCCCGGGATGGTGATAGGGGACAGGGTGATCCTGCACGCCGGATGCATTATCGGTGACGACGGCTTCGGCAACGCCCCCCAGCCGGACGGGACATGGCGCAAGATTGAGCATGTAGGCAACGTGGTGATAGGCAATGATGTGGAGATAGGTTCCAACACCACCGTGGACAGGGCTCCGATGGAGTCAACCATCATAGAGGACGGCGCGAGGATAGACAACCTCTGCCAGATAGCGCACAATGTGGTGGTCGGAGAGAATTCGGCCATTGCGGCCCTCACGGGCATAGCCGGGTCTTCCAAGATAGGCAAGAACTGCATCTTCGCCGGTCAGGTGGGTATTTCCGGACACCTCACGATAGCCGACAAGACCACCATCTGCGCCAAGACAGGCGTCATGGGCAATGTCCGCAAGCCGGGACAGACGCTCTTCGGCATACCGGCCCTGCCGCACGGTACTTTCCTCCGGGCTTATGCCAAGTTCAAGCAGTCCGGTGAGGAATAAAATAATTTTTCCTATCTTTGCGCCCCGATGAATCAACAGACAGTAATTAAGGAGTACACCTTCGAGGGAAGGGGGCTTCACACAGGTTGTTATGCGCACCTGACAATATGCCCGGCCCCGGAGAATTTCGGAATACGCTTCCTCCGCACAGATGTGGACGTGGAAATTCCGGCGCTTGCCCAGAAGGTGAGCAGAACAGACAGAAGCACCACCATCTCCGAGGGAGACGTACATGTGGTCACAATAGAGCACCTGCTTTCGGCGCTTACCGGACTCGGCGTGGACAACGCCCTGCTGAAACTTGACAATGTCGAGGTTCCGATTCTGGACGGCAGCGCTGAGTGCTATGTGCGCGCCATCGCCCCGGACGGGCTCCGCGAGCAGTCCGAGGAGAGGAAGTACATCACCATCAAGGAAGAAATCGAAGTCCGCGACGAGAACACCGGTTCCTGGGTCAAGATCACCCCTGCCGACAGCCTGTCCTATGACGTGACTGTGGATTTCAATTCGAGGGTGCTCGGCGTGCAGGAGGCCCACTGGAGAGAAAACGCCGACTATGTCGGGAGGGTCGCCCCGTGCCGCACATTCTGCTTCTTCCACGAACTTGAGGCCCTTGCGTCCAGGGGACTGGTCAAGGGAGGCGATGTGGACAATGCCATTGTGATCGTGGAGCATCCTGTCACCAAGGAGCAGATCGACAAGATGTGCGTGCTCTTCGGACAGCCGAGGCTTTCCGTGACGGAAAACGGCTACCTGAGCAATCTCAAGCTCCATTTCCCTAACGAATGCGGGAGGCACAAGCTTCTCGACCTTATAGGCGACATGCGTCTGGTGGGAGGCTATCTCAAGGCGCATATCAGCGCGTACAAACCTGGCCATAAAATCAACAGCGCCGCTGCTTTGGCGGTAACGGAAAAAATCTAGATTATGGTAAAAATTCATCCGCTTGCGACCGTCAGCGCAAAGGCAAAACTTGGCGACAATGTTGAGGTAGGACCTTATGCTTTCATCGATGACAATGTCGAGATCGGCGACAACTGCAAGATATACCCGCACGCCAGCATATTCCCTTATGTGAAGATCGGCAACCACTGCGAGGTTTTCCCGGGAGCGGTGGTCGGAGGCGTGCCTCAGGATCTCAAGTTTGACGGAGAAGTCACTTATGTGGAGATCGGCGACTATGTCACCATCCGCGAGTGCGCCACCATCAACCGCGGCACCAAGGCCAGCGGCAAGGGCGTCACTAAAATCGGCGACCACACTCTCATCATGTCCTATGTGCATGTGGCGCATGACTGCCGTGTCGGCAACCACTGCATCCTCGTCAGCTATGTGGGAATCGCAGGCGAGACCGACGTGGACGACTGGGCCATCATCGGAGGCAACACATCCGTGCACCAGTTCTCCCATATCGGCACGCACGCCATGGTCGGCGGCTGCTCGGCGGTCAACAAGGACATCCCGCCGTATTCCATCTGCGGCCGTACCCCTATCTGCTATGCAGGCATCAATATCGTAGGCCTGCGCCGGAGGGGCTTCGAATCCGACACTATCCGCAACATCAAGGACATCTACGACATGATCTACTACCAGGGACTGAACATCTCCGACGGCTGCGCCAGAGTGGAGGCAGGCTTCCCTCAGTCTGTGGAGCGTGACAACATCCTCAATTTCATAAAGAACTCCAAGAGAGGCATTGTCCGTGCCGGTGACGTCTCAGTCAAGGGCGGAATCGACTAGGGAGAGTGACTCTTACGATAGCATATTTCCCTCCGATAGAATACTTTGCGCTCCTCGCAAAGTATTCTTCGGTTTATATGGAGGCGTGCGAGAATTATCAGAAACAGTCGTATCGCAACCGCTGCCTTTTCTATGCCGCTGACGGGGTGCAGTCCCTGTCTTTCCCGATAAGGCACAGGGGCGGGTCGATCAACATTCCCATCAAGGAGGTGGAGGTGGACTATTCCACGCCGTGGGTCGCCAAGACGGAGCGCTGCATAGACACGGCGTACCGTTCCTCCGCTTTCTTCGAGTATTATCGGGATCCGCTCTTCTCCATCCTGGACTCCCGCCCGGCGACGCTGTGGGAACTGGACATGTCCATAATCCGCTTCTTCGTCGACCGCCTCGGGCTGGTGACACAGCTGCACGAGACCTCTTCTTATGTCGGGCCGGATGTGGACATACATCCTAAAAGGCCTGACTCAATCCTTGCTGAACTTGGACTGGCCAGACCTTATTATCAAGTATTTGCGGATAAATACGGCTTCGTGCCCAATCTTTCCGTGATGGATCTCCTCTTCAACGAGGGGCCCTCGTCACTGGATTTTATTCTTTAGGCGTCTCTCCCTCCTCGTCCAGTTCATGCGACCAGCCGACCGCGCCCACTGCACCCATGTTGCCTTTGCTTGAGAACATGTTCAGCGCGAGGTAGGCAATGTCGTCCTTGCCCAGCAGCGCCAGGACTTCTTTGTTGGTGAAGGCCTTGATGTCCTCCTTGAACTTGTCGCAGCCGAAGACGGTGGCGTCGTAGTATGAGCCTGAGAATGAGTATGTCTTGTCGAAGTCAAGCTTGGACTTGAAGAAATCGGTCAGGGCTTTCTGCTGCTCCTCTCCCTTGACGGAGTAGGTGAGCGCGTAGGAGAACGTGTAGTTGTCGTTCTGGTCGAGGTTGCAGCTGCTCAGGGCGAGCGCGCCGAAAAGCACTAAGGCTATCTTTTTGAAAAACTGTTTCATGAGACACAAATTTACGCAAAAATACGAAAATTCGCGCTCATTCCTATGCTGGACGGAAACTTTTGATTATTCGGAAAATATTGCTACCTTTGCGCTTGTGAGTGGATGGAAGGCCGGGGGTCTTCCTTTTTTTTATAACTTATTGATATATGGACCTGCAGAAATTCAAGGAAGTGGTGGAGAATGCCGCGAGGGAGCGAGGCTGCATCGTGGCGGACATGTCTCTTAATGACGATGACAATGTGTTTGAGGTGATCATAGACCGGGAAGGCGGAGATGTGGATCTTGCCGACTGCGAACATGTGCACCGCGCCGTCCTGACCAATTTCGACAGGAACATAGAGGATTATGCTCTCACCGTGAGCTCCGCCGGCATAGACGCCGCCGAGGCGGATGAGATTCTGAATACAACAAACGAAAACAAATAATGGAAAAAGAAAAAGTAATAACCCTGATCGACGCGTTCAAGGACTTCAAGGAAGAGAAGAACATTGACCGTCCGGTTATGATGCAGGTACTCAAGGACGTGTTCCTCACCCAGATTGCCAAGACTTACGGCTCTGCCGACAACTTTGACGTCATCGTCAATGTGGACAAGGGTACCTGCGAAATCTACCAGAACTTCGATGTGGTCGAGGAGGTAGAGAACCCCAACGCGGAGATCACCCTCGACGGGATACGCGAGGACGGCGGTGACGCCGACGACTACGAGGTCGGCGACCAGTATTCCAAGAGACTGCCGCTGGCCGCGTTCGGACGCCGCGGAATCCTGAACATCAGGCAGAACCTGCAGGGCCGTATCATGGACATCGAGAAGGCCAATGTCTTCAAGAAGTATTCGGAGAAGGTCGGCGAGCTCTTCTACGGCGAGATTTACCAGACCTGGTCCAAGGAAGTCCTTATCCTGGACGAGGACGGCAACGAACTCCATATCCCCAAGGCCGAGCAGATCCCGGGCGAGAGGTTCAAGAAGAGCGACTCGGTGAAGGCTATCATCAAGAGCGTGGAGATGAAGAACAACACCACGCCGTACATCACCCTGAGCCGTACTTCAAACGAGTTCCTCGAGAGGCTTTTCGAGCAGGAGGTGCCTGAGATCGCCGACGGTCTGATCACCGTCAAGAAAGTGGTGCGCGTGCCGGGCGAGAGGGCTAAGGTGGCCGTGGAGTCCTATGATGACCGCATCGACCCTATCGGAGCCTGCATCGGTGTCAAGGGCGGGCGTATAATGGGTATCGTGCGTGAGCTGCGCAACGAGAACATCGACGTCATCCAGTGGTCACAGAACCCTAAACTCATGATACAGCGTGCCCTTACTCCAGCCGTGGTCTCATATATCGAGATGAGCGACAATCCTGAGGACAAAGTCAAGGTGTTCATGCAGCCTGACCAGGTGAGCAAGGGTATCGGCCGCCACGGTGTCAACATCCAGCTTGCCGGCATGCTCGTGGACCGCGAGATAGAGGTCTACAGGGAGCTTCCGAAGGGCGAGGACGCCGAGGAGGAGGATGTACTGCTCAGCGAGTTCTCGGATGTCATCGACCAGTGGATAATCGACCGTCTCGAGTCTATCGGCTGCGATACGGCCAAGAGCGTGCTGGCTCTCTCGCCTGAGGATATCGCCAAGAGGGCGGACCTTGAGGACGAGACCGTCGCCGAGGTCTTCAAAGTATTAAAAGCAGAATTCGAGGATTGATATAATGGCAGAAATAAGATTAAATAAGATAATAAGACAATTCAATGTCGGCCTTGACGACCTTGTGGGCTTCCTCCACAAGATCGGCGTCGAGGTCGAGGCCAACCCTAACGGCAAGATCTCGGACGAGTATATGCCGGCCATACGTCGCCAGTTCGGCAAGGACCTGGAACTCAAGCAGGCTGCCGAGAAGGTGGACATCAAGATAACGGAGATCATCGAGAAGACCAGCCGGAAGCCGAAGAAGGACGAGGATGAGGAAGAGATCGAGAAAGAGACCATCATCAAGAGCAACACCTTCATCAATTCCAAGAAAGAGCAGCCGGCCCCGAAGCCTGTCGAGGAACCGGCTCCGGTGGAGGTGAAACCGGTGGAGCCGGTTAAAGCCGAGCCTGTCAAGGTGGAGGCTGCTCCTGTGGCCGAGCCGGTGGAGACAGAGCCTCATAAGGAGGCGTCCCCGGTGTCTGAGCCGGTTGCAAGCCAGGCTCCGGCGGAGGAGGAAGTGAAGCCTGTAGCCGTGCCGGAAGTGAAGCCTGCTCCGGCAGAGGAGAAGGCCGCTCCTGTGGTCGAGAAGAAGGCGGAGGCCGTCGAAGAGAAGCCTGCACCGGAAGTGAAGCCGGCGCAGCCTGCCCATGCTGAGACGAAGATAGAGGCCAAACCTGCTCCCGCCAAGACGGAAGAGGTGAAGCCTGCCGCCGAGTCTTCGGGGCCGTCCCTCAAGGTTGTCGGCAAGATCGATCTCAGCCAGTTTGACCGCAAGCCGGCCAAGAAGCGCGAGCGCATAAGCAAGGGTACCCGCAAGGTGGATGTCGCCAAAGCCGGGGAGAACATAGAGAAGTCCCCTAAGAAGGACAACAAGGACCGCCGCCAGGGTGGACAGCAGGCCCAGCAGCAGAATCAGGGCAAGGGCCGCAAGCGCGACCGTGACCGTTTCAAGCCGGCTCTGACCGAGAGCGAGCAGGAGGAGCTCCAGAAGGAGATCCAGAAGCAGGTCAAGGAGACTTATGCCAAGATGAACGAGGGCAAGAAGAACAGCTTCGGAGCCAAGTACCGCAAGGAGAAGAGGGAGGCTGCTGCGCAGCGTACCCAGGACGAGATGGCGGAGGCGGCAGCGGAGCAGAAGGTTCTGAAAGTCACGGAGTTCGTGACCGTCAACGACCTCGCCACCCTTATGAACAACACCCCTGTGGTGAAGGTCATCGGCGCCTGCATGAGCCTCGGACTCATGGTGTCCATCAATCAGAGGCTCGATGCTGAGACCCTCGTGCTCGTGGCTGAGGAGTTCGGCTACAAGGTCGAGTTCGTCACGGCTGACATCACGGAGGAAATCAACCAGTCCGAGCAGGTTGACCGTCCGGAGGATCTCAAGCCGCGTCCGCCTATCATCACTGTGATGGGACATGTGGACCACGGCAAGACTTCACTCCTTGACTACATCCGCAAGTCCAATGTGATCGCCGGTGAGGCCGGCGGCATCACGCAGCATATCGGTGCATACAATGTCAAGATGCCTGACGGACGCCGCATCACATTCCTGGACACCCCGGGACATGAGGCGTTCACGGCGATGCGTGCGCGCGGCGCCCAGCTTACCGACCTCGCCATCATCATAGTCGCGGCGGACGATGCCGTGATGCCGCAGACAATCGAGGCCATCAACCATGCCCAGGCTGCCAATGTGCCGATGGTGTTCGCCATCAACAAGATAGACAAGCCTGGCGCCGACCCTGAGAAGATCCGCCGCCAGTTGGCCGAGATGAACATCCTCGTTGAGGACTGGGGCGGCAAGTACCAGTGCCAGGAGATTTCCGCGAAGAAGGGTCTCAATGTGGACAAGCTTCTCGAGAAGGTGCTCCTTGAGACTGACATCCTTGAACTGAAGGCCAATCCTAATAAGCTTGCGGTGGGAGCGGTGATCGAGTCGTCGCTCGACAAGGGCCGCGGCTACCTCGCCACCGTGCTCGTGCAGGAAGGCACTCTCCGCCAGGGGGATGTGATGCTCTGCGGAAGCTATTACGGAAGGATCAAGTCCATGTTCAACGAGCGTGGACAGAAGGTGACTGAGGCCGGTCCTTCCACGCCTGTCTCAGTGCTCGGTCTCAACGGCGCTCCTGCGGCCGGCGAGAAGTTCAATGTGATGGCCGACGAGAAGGAGGCCAAGAACATCGCCAACAAGCGTGAGCAGCTCCTGCGCATCCAGGGCATCAAGACCCAGAAGCACATGACTCTCGAGGAGATAGGACGCCGCATAGCCATCGGCAACTTCAAGGAACTCAACATCATCGTCAAGGGTGATGTGGACGGCTCCGTGGAGGCCCTTTCGGATTCCCTCATCAAGCTCTCTACCGAGGAGGTCAAGGTCAACGTGATCCACAAGGCCGTCGGCGGCATATCCGAGTCTGATGTGCTCCTCGCCGAGGCTTCTGACGCCGTGATCGTCGGATTCCAGGTCCGCCCGACAGTGGAGGCCCGCAAGGCCGCCGAGCGTGAGGGCATCGAGATCCGTCTCTACTCCGTCATCTACGATTGTATCAATGATGTCAAGGACGGTATCGAGGGTATGCTTGAGCCTGAGAAGAAGGAGGAGGTCATCGCTACCGCCGAGGTCAAGCAGACCTTCCGCATCAGCAAGGTCGGTACTATCGCCGGATGTATTGTCCGCGACGGCAAGATGGTGCAGAAGTCCAAGGTGCGCCTCATCCGTGACGGTATCGTGATCTATACCGGCGAGCTGAGTTCCCTCCAGATCGGCAAGGATGCCGTCAAGGAGGTCATCGCCGGCAAGGAGTGCGGTATGGCCATCGCAGGCTACAACGACATCAAGGAGGGCGACGTCATCGAGGCCTTCCAGATCGTGGAAGTCAAGAGGACGCTGTAGGCGCTCCGATTGAATATGTTTTAAGCCCCGGCCGGAGAGTGATTCTCCGGCCGGGGCTTTTGTATGTGGGTGCCGCTCAATGTCCGTTGACCGGTGAATGCGGCGAGTTGTCAGTACCTATGCGTTATCTGCGCCGATGGCCACTTCGCGCGCCGTCAGTCTCCTTGTCCAGTGGAAGGTCTGAGAATACCGGGGTGGCTACCGCTGCCGGGTCGTATCCGTCAGGGTATCCGAACACGGTGAAGTCGATAATTCCCAGCGGATGCTCCTTTGGCCAATCAGTTACTGTAAGGCGTACGAAGCGGCAGTTGACAGGCTCGAACTCGTCGTAGACGGTATCCTTGGCTACAGAATTGCCGGTCTTGTCCACCACGGTGACATATTTCTCGCCGTCTTGTGAGACCTCAAGCATATACTTGTAAACCGGGGGATTGGTTGTGAACCTGAATCCTCTTCTGGATGTTCCTCCGAACAAGATCCTCATTGCGCTCACGGTGAAGTGTTGCACCACATCGAATCTCGTAGCCGGGGACAGTTCCACCGTGATGGATGGTCTGTCGTCGCTGGCCTCAGGCATCCACACAGTGCCGCTGTAATTGTCCACTGCATAAGCGGCCGGGTATCCTGCCTGAGCGGAAGTGCAGCTCGATAGAGCATTCATCGCCGTCATCTTGTTGATGGTCACCGGAATGGTGGACGGCTTAGGCTCGCCGGCAGCAATTCCTGGCGCCGCTTGCGGGGTGTCGGTGACGGTGCAATACATCAGCCCGTCCTCGTCGAACTCAACCTTGTCCATGCCGATGCGGCGTCCTCCCGGCGGATTGGAAAGGACAATCGTGTAGAATTGCCACCACTCGTCTTTGCCTGGGATCTGTACGATGGAGCCGTGTGCCGTGCCGGTGACAAGCCCTTCAGTTTTCCTGAGGAGCGGGTTGTTTGGCGCGTAGGTATATGGCCCCAGGGGTGAAGTTGCCGTATAGTACCCTTCGGCGTATGTTTTCCACTGGGTGCCGGAAGCTGAGTATTCCAGGTAATAGATGCCGTTGCGCTTGATTACCCAAGGGCCTTCAATCCACGCTACTGTAGGGTATTCGTTCATCTCGCCATAGCGCTCCCATGCATGCATCGGGTTGAACCCGAACAGGTGTACCGGTTTGTCCGCGAATCGTGTCAGGTCGCCCGGGTCCAGTTTCACGCCGTAAATCCCACTGATACCGCGTCCGGGCCAGAAAAGATACGGTTGATTGTCGTCGTCGATGTAGATCTTGGTGTCAAACCCTCCGTTCCAGCCGAGTTCCACCGGTCCGGTGTTCTTGAAGAGCCCCAGGTCACGATATGGCCCCAAGGGGTTATCTGCCACGAACACATGGTCACTGTTGCCAGTGAGGTAGAATTTGCCATTGTACTTGACGAGGTCTGGCGCTACCGGGATGTTGTCCACTTGGATGAAATCCCAATTGAGGAGATCTTCTGAAACCCACATGCCGCCGCCGGTGCAGCACATGTAATATTTGCCTCCTTCCTCGATGACTGTCACGTCCCCGGCCGCGTTGCCTCCCGGCCCTATCGGCATCGGAAGCGGATTGCAGTAAGTCTGTGCCCTGAGGGTCAGAGAAAGAAGGACAAGGGCTGCTGCTATAAGTCTTTTTTTCATGTAATTATGTTTTAAGAATGATTAGTTTACCAATCAAGGTGCTGGACGAGATTCGGATTCGCCTGGAGCTGGTTGTCGCCGAAAGGAAGGTTCCAGTACTTGTCATTCCAGCCTTTGCCTTCTCCCTTGCTCCTCACGTTGTCGTCGATATTGTATTCGGTGGTCCCTTCCTTGTATCCGAGGAAAGTGTAGCGGTGAGTGCCTGCATCTGCAAGCACCTTATCGGCAATCCTCCAGCGGATGATATCAAACCATCTTTCACATTCGGAGAAGAGTTCTGCGCGACGCTCATCCATGATAACCTGCATTGTAAGTGCCGGGGCATCAGCAAGACCGGCTCTTCTGCGCACATCGTTGAGGGCGCTAAGTCCTGAGCCGTCAGAGTCTTTGTCCGCCAGGAACTGAGCTTCGGCATACATGAGGAGTACTTCCGCATAGCGGATGACCGGATTGTTGGCTTTCGAATAGAAGTAGAAGCCTGTGTCGGTATACAGATCCTCCGACCACATCATACATGTGGCATTCCAGTAGCCCACGCAGTTCGGATAGAACATGCCAGGCTTTATTCCCTTTTGGCCGGAAGCATAATTCATGGCGAGGAGCTGCTCGTAGGAGATTAGCTTGGCATTGAAACGCTTGTTGCCCTCGCCGTCATGCTCTTTCATGAAGTCGACAAATGCTTTGCTTGGATTGCAAAAGCCCCAGCCAAAGCCAGTGATGCCGTCCGGGATATAAATGTTGTCGCTTCTCAAGCTTCTCCAAGTCTGGCGATTGTCGTTCTGCATGGCTTTGTCGGAAGATGTTTCAGCACAGTTCCTTTCAAAAACATACTCTTTGCAGAAATCGGCTTTAGGCCTGAAAAGGTCGCTGATCTCGTCAATAAGTCCATACCTGCCTGAGCTGATAATGCTTTTCAAAGGTAAAACGGCTTTCTTTACATATTCTGTGTCATTATATTGAGTTCCATACCAGAGGGCAGCCTTCCCATAAAAAGCCTGAGCCGCAGCCGATGTAGCCCTGCCGCCGATGTTCGCCTGGTCATCAAGAGAACTCTTTGACGGCAGAACCTTTGCGGCTTCCTCCAAATTGGCGAGAACCCAATCAGTCATCACCTTAGGATCTCCGTTTGGAGCATGCATGTCCTCGGCAGAATAGATATGTTCTGCAAATGGAGGATCATGCCATACCCTCATGGCTTCGAAAAGAGATACTGCTCGGAGGAACTTGGCCTCGGCTTTCACCCTCGTGATGACAGGGTCCTGGGAATCAGGAATCTTGTCCAGGATGAGATTGCACTGATAGATGCAGACATATAGCGACTGATATAGACTATAGCCCCTGAATGGGCCATGAAACAGCCAGTCGCTAGGCTGACAAGTGAGTTCGTCCGCGTTCCTGTATTTGTTGGCATTGTCGGCGTATGTCCCGCCTCCGCAATTCATGTCATCGGAGATGATTTCGAAGAAGTTCTGCTTCTGAATCTCTTCTGGTCCGTCAAAATAGGTGTGGTACGCTTCGGCAATGAGTTTCAAGGCGTCTTCGCCGTCGGCGTTGGCGTAAAAAGTGTTGAAATCATTGGCGCCCTTTCTTGGATTGTCCAATTCTTCCTGGCAGGCCGAAAGGCAGAGAGACAGCCCTAACACTGAAGCCAGTATAAATATCTTTTTCATACTCTGATAGTCTTTTTAGAATGATAAATTAAGTCCGAATACCACTTTCTTTGAGACGGGGTATGATCCGGTATCAACGCCCAGTCCACTTGCGGAAGTGCCATAAAGGCTGGTCTCGGGGTCAAGTCCAGGATATTTGGTGAATGTGAAGAAGTCATCCAGAGAAGCGAATACCCTTACATTGCCGAGATGCATCCTGTCAAGTGCCTTTTTAGGTATTGTATATCCGAGCTGGATCTGTTTGATCTTAAAGAAAGAGGCGTCGAACATCCTGTCGGTAGAGCAGAGTATTTTCGAATCCGTCGACGGCTTCGGATGCCTATATCCTTGAGATTGTGGACTCTGCCAGGCATTTGTGTAGAATTCCTTCAGCGTATTTGCTGTGGTGTTGTCTGCCCGTGTCATTGCGAACAACTTCTGTACTCCCTGGGCGCCTGTTCCGTAGAGGGTGAGATCGAATCCCTTATATGCGAGGTTGATTGTCAACCCGTAGGTAAAATCAGGGATTCCACTTCCTGCGCAGATCCTGTCGTTGTCGTTTATGATGTTGTTGTTGTCCTTGTCAGAGTAGATAGGAGCTCCGGTCTGGGGATCGACCCCGCTGACTTCGTAGAGGCGCAGGTACCACAGAGGGTATCCTGCCTCAAAATATGTCACGGCTTCGGCGGTGTGGATGTTGAAGCCGGCGACCCTTCCCACCTGAGTGCCCTGGAGCACTTTGTTATGGAGCGTCGCTATGTTTCCGTTGATGGAATAAGAAAAGTCTCCGGCGCTGTCTCTCCAGCTCATCTCTATTTCAGTTCCATGGTTGTTGACCTTCCCGGCATTGATATATGTGGTGGTTGATCCGGTGTTCCCTGGTGCTGTGGTGCTGGTTATCAGGTCGTTGGTATTCTTGTTGTACCAGTCCAGCGAGAATGAGAGCCTCTCGTTGAAGAAGCGCATGTCAACTCCCAAATCCACCTGCTTTGAGGTCTCCCATTTGATCTTTGGATTAGGAAGGACTCCGGAAGGGCCGACTCCTACATATCTTCCGCTTTTATCGGAGAAGTTGTATCCTAAAGAATTGTCAGCCTTGAGGACATCACTATACTGGTATTCGCCCATCGCGTTCACATTACCATTGACACCCCAAGAGGCGCGGAGCTTCATGAAAGAGAGGTTGAGGGCATCCTTGACCTTAGCCATGAATTTTTCGTTGGAGATGGTCCATCCTGCTGATACTGAAGGGAAATAACCCCATCTGTTCGACGGGTCCAGTTTGGAACTGTCGTAGGCATCCGCACGGAAGTTGGCCTGTAGCATGTATCTTCTGTCGTAGGACCACATCAACCGTCCATAATATGACATGTTCGCCCTGAATGACGGGATGCCGGACAGTGTCATGCGTGAATCGTTCTTCGAGAAATCCAGGTAGCGGTAATTCTCCGCCGTGTCAGTGAGCAGATAGGTGGTGCCGCTCACATAATCCCTTGAATCTTTTTGGAAAGAGAATCCCGCCATGGCGGACAGACTGTGTCTCTTGATGTCGATATTGTAGTTGGCGAAGTTCTCCCATTGATAGAACAGGTTGTTTCGGGAGGTGCCGCTGAGGGACATGTCCTGGACGCTGTTGTCGCTGATTCTGTATGCGTGGTTGTAGGTGCTGCTGTTCCTGTATCCGGCCCTATAGCCGAAGCGGGAAGTAAACACGAAGCCCTTGAAAGGTGCGATGTTCACATAGGTGCTGCCGCGGAGATTGAAAGAGTTGCTCTCGGCGTCAGAACGGTCACGCATTACTGCCGGGTGGTAAATGAGACTTCCTGAGGACTGCAGGGAAATGCCATAGATGTTTCCGTTAGGGTCAGTAGGGAGAATGTATCCGTCTTTGAGTTTGTTCTGGATTTCTACGGGGAGGTTGTCCGGGTCGTAAGTCCAAGGGACAATAGGTTCGTAGGTCAGGATTGCCCCGAGCACTGAAGCATTGATGCTGTTGGCCTCGCTCACACTTCTGATGCTGCTCTTCTCAAGGGAATTGTTGGTGCCGACGGTAAGCCAGTCTTTGATCTTGTACTCGGCATTGATCTGGCCGGTGAGCCTTTTTCTGGAGTCTTTGTCTCCCGTGATTATACCATTGTCGCTGACATGCGTAATGGAGACATAGATGCTGCCCTTGTCTCCGGAAGCCTCCACGCCCACGGTATTCCTGAATGTCTGACCTTTCTCGAGCATGTAATCCGGCCAATATGTGTCTGTCTTGCCGTCCCAATAAATAGAGGAGTTGTTGCCCTGTAATTCCTGGTAAGCCACATAGGTCTTTGCGTCCATCAGCTCCGGAAGGTTGGCTGCTGTCTGCGTGGAACTCATGAAATTATAGAATACGCGGCCCTTGCCGCCGGTCTTGCCTGATTTTGTCGTCACGAGGATGACGCCGTTTCCTGCTTCGATGCCGTAGATTGCGGCTGATGCGGCATCCTTGAGCACCTCTATTGACGCGATATTATCGGGATCCAGATAGTTGATGTCAGAAACTTTCAGACCGTCAACTATCATGAGCGGGCTGGTGGATGTGTTGGACGAATAACCGCGGATCTGGATGCTTGACTCTGATCCGGGAGCGCCAGAAGAGTTCACGATCTGGACGCCGGCCGCTTTTCCCTGTAGAGCTTGGACCGGGGAGACGGCAGAACGGTTGGACAAGTCGCCGTCCTTAATCGAAGCGACCGAGCCGGTGAGGTCACTCTTGCGCTGTACGCCATAGCCTATGACGACGGTTTCTTCCAGAAACTGCGCGTCTTCTTCAAGGGTCACATTAATTGTAGACTGATTCCCGACGGCTGTGCTGAATGATTTGTAGCCGATGCAAGAATACACGAGTTCTGCTCCAGCAGGAACATTTAATGAATAGAGACCATCCATGTCAGTGGTGGTGCCGATGTTCGTCGTGCCGACGACCATAACAGAGGCTCCTATGACAGGGAGCCCGCTGTTGTCCACAACCTTTCCGCTTATGGTCTGGCTTTGAGCAGTTGCATCGTATGCTGCAACCAGGCCAAACGCTACAACTAAAAAGGCTGTAGAAAGCTTGATGAGAAACTGATTCATCATAACAATAGGTTATTAGTTATTAAAATGAGTGTCCGTTTTGGTTCCTTTGCAAATTTCTTTATATTTACTGTGAACAAAGTGGAATAAACAATGATTAGGGAGGATAAAATACTTGCAAGGGTGGAAATTCTGCTGATTTTCGTGTTTTTTTCACTCTGCCGCGAACAAACCTTATCTGCCGGGACAGGAGTGTCAGACTATTATCTCTCCTCGGTGATTGATGTCAATGATGGATTGAGGAATCCTAATGCCAACGGGATTTTTCGGGACGACAAAGGCTTTGTGTGGATAAGTACTTTCGGCGGTGGGCTGGAGCGATATGACGGCGAGTCCTTGGTGTCATTCGCTCCCCAAGAGAACATGCTGATACGGTCAGCTTACCTGACGAACAGCGTCCAGGATGATCATGACAGGCTTTGGTCTGCCGGAATCAAGGGAATAGACATCATTGACCTGAGAACATTGTCTGTCGTAAGTCCACCAGGAGAGTTGGCCGCGACTTATGACGGTTGCTATATACCTGATGTGGTCCGTGCTGGAGATGGCGGAGTCTGGTATTGCGCGCGGAACTTCTTGTATAGGGTTGTGATGGACGGCATTGGAGACTCTGTGGAAATTGATTCGCTGAAATGTTCAGACATGGATGCGAACATGCGCCTTATTCTAGGGGATGTGGACCGAGACGGATCAGTGTGGACTTCCCATAACGGTCAGATTATCAAAATAGTGCATAATACGGGCAGAGGTCTTGTCATGCGGGAGGCTATACCGGGCCTGAGTATTGGAGAAACCAATAAGGCGTCTTGCTTTCTGAGATCGGGTGATAAAGTATGGATAGGAACTCAAACGGGCCTGTTCTGCATTGATTCAACTACTGGCGAGGTTCGGATCTATCATCATGATGCGTCTGATCAGAATTCTTTGCCCAATGATGAGGTGACCTGTATCGCGGCTACTAATGATGGGGAGGTGGTGGTCGGCACATTGGGTGGTGTCAGCATCTATGACTCGTCTGAAGACAGTTTTGTCAATTATAAATCAACGCCCGGATATGCCGGCGCCGAAGTGCTGCCGGGTGATCTTGTGCGTTCTCTTTGTGTCATCGAGAATCAGATTTGGGTGGGTCTCCAGAGGGATGGTATCGCTGTGTTACGAAAGAAAAGACTTCCGATTCGAAATGTGTCGTATAGGGAATCCGACCCTCGCTCCCTGCCCAATGCGCCTGTGCCGGCAAGTTTTGTTGACAGCAGAGGACATCATTGGTTTGGGGTTACGGAGTATGGCCTGTGCCTTTTTAATGAGGATACTGGTAACAGGTTTTTCAACACTCGGAATTCATCGCTCTATCATAACACCATCTCTTCCTTTACCGAGGATTGCCATGGCACAATGTGGATGTCAATGGCGGACGGGCACTTGAATTCGATGCGCATAGACAACTTGGAGATGTCGAGACCTGCCGGAATCACACCTAAGATAGCCAGGCAGATAGATTACATAAACCAGATATTATATGATAAATATAGCGATGCGATCTGGATCTTGAGCAGAACCGGGGCATATATTTATGATATCCGGCAAGACAGGGTGCGCGTCTACGATGATGCTCTGTCGTTGTGTTTTTCCGGCGGCATTGATTCGGACGGAAGACTGTGGCTCGGACATCAAGCGGGAATCAAATGCATCGATCTGACCACCGGGAAGGCGTCAGATTATCCCGACATCAAGGTCCCACTTGGCTTTGCGGAGGATCAGTATGGCCGTGTCTGGATAGGGACATTTGATAATGGACTGTACAGGATTGAGACCGGTAATGACGGAAAACCCGGCTTTATCCATTACGGACTTCTTGACGGATTGGCCGATAATCGCATCCGCGCACTCCTTGCCGATGGCGATTATCTTTGGATTTCCACAGAGAACGGACTCTCGCGGCTGAACGTCACGAGCGACCGGATAGAATCTTTCTTCGTCCAGGACGGACTGAAGTGCAATGCTTTCTGTGAGAACAGTATCTGCAAAGATATGAGAGGGGCCGTCTTCATGGGGCACAAGCAAGGTATAAGCGTGCTGGATCGAGCTATGTTAAGAGTCGATGACATGAAGCCTGTGCGGGTCATGCTGACTCGGGGCTTTACACGCACTGGAGAGGTGAATCTTGCCTATGAGGACGGGGTTTCCATTAAAGAAAAGGACAGGTATCTGTCTTTCTCGTTCTCCGACCTTACTTATTCCCAAAATGGCAATGTGGTCTATTCGTCAAGGATTTATCCTTTGGACAAGGAATGGCGCACTTTGCAGCGAGGAATGCGTACCGTTACTTATGGCGGAATCTCTTCCGGACATTACAAGATTCAGGTCAGGGCGACGGATGCCCGCGGAACGGTCCTCAGCCAGGACGAGTGCTCGCTATATGTGCGGCCCGCTTTCTATAAGACGTGGTGGTTCATTCTGCTGGCGTTGTCTATGTCGGCCGGGGCGGTGTTGTTGTTTATAAAGGTCAAGATTCGCTTTGTTGAAAAGCAGCGCGTCGCGCTACAGAAAGAAGTTGACTGTCAGACCAGGCTCTTGTCGGAGCAGAAAGCTCAATTGCAGCGGAAGACGGAGGAACTTTCAGAACAGAATAAGATTCTGGTCAAGCAGATAGAGGAACTTGCCGGCCGTCGAATGTTGCTGCCGGCCGATGGAGATGACGGCTCTGGCCATAAGCGGTCCGGTTTCGTGGAAGACTGGATGTCTGTCATGCAGAAACTGTACAAGGATTCTGAACTGGATGTGGATAAGGCGGCTGAAGCCATGAACATGAGCAGAAGCGTTTTGAATGACAAGCTGCAGAAGGCTTTGGGGCAGTCTATTGCGCAGTATATCAGGACATATCGCCTTCATGTCGCACGTGAGTTGATTCTGGCAGGTGGGGCACGGGATATGAATGTGTCTATCCTTGCCTATGAGGTCGGCTTTAGTGATTCGAAGTACTTCACGCGTTGCTTCTCCAAAGAATTCGGTGTCGCGCCGTCGGTCATGATGCGGCAGGTATCATAATAATCACGTGATTAACTGACGATATGAGGCACTGTAGATTAGCACTACCTGTCCTGGCAGCGAAGGCTCTGTCCCAGCAGGCCGTATCATAGAATCAATTGTTTATTGCGTTAATAATCGTTTCAAGGTCAACATTCTGGCGGATGCTCCGATTCGAGCGGTGGCAGAATTTCCTCCGCACCTGCTCTTGCTGCCACCGCTGCGCGCAGCCCCCGATGCTAAGACGAGCCTCGCGTACACCACAGGGCCATTTTCTGCACCGCACTGTCCGGCGAGGCTGTCCCGTACAACAGAAGGCCAGATTCTGTACGGCAAGAGGCTGCCGGGAGGGGCTCTATTCGTGCGGATGAGCCGGACGCAGCCACTGGTAGGCCAGGCGCTCACCGCCGCCCGCGAGGGTGATGGTCCCGCAGTGGCGGAATCCGTGCTTGATGACAAGGCGCCGCATTATGAGGTTGTCCTTGTGTGTGTCGATACGGATATTGCCGCAGCGTGATTTGCAGAATTCCATGGACGAAGCGAAAACCCCATGTGCTTCCGGGATGCTGGTGATCCGGTGTATGACCATGTAGGGACTGGAATCCTCTGCCCAATGCCCGTCTCTTATCGAGGCGTACGACGGGTCAGGGCCCTGCCTGAATACGAATGAGCCCACGGGAGTACAGCCGTCCATTACAAGATAACAGTCTGCTGAACGGATGTCATCCTCAATGAGGGCGATGGACGGGTATCCTCCGCTCCATTGGGATGGGTTGCCGCTGCTGCGCATTATCTGTCTTGCAGAGTCGGCAAGGGCTGCCACTGCCGGAATATCTGCCGGCAGAGCTTTGCGTATAATGTAAGCGTTCCCAGTCATACTTCTATTCTGCCGGAGTAAATCTACTGAATATCTCTGATAAAAATACACCGGTCTTCATTTTGTGTTGATTTTTTGCAAGTACTGCGATTTTTATTAGCTTTAATGGCAAAAAACTGTTGACATGATTCCTGACTGGGCTTGGGGGCTGGACTGCTCCATCACCGTCTGCGACAAGGACGGCATCATCATATATATGAACGACAAGGCGGTGCGCCAATATAGCCGTCACGGCGACCTTATCGGCCGCAATCTCTTCGGCTGCCACTCGGAGCGCTCGCGTGAAATCATCCGCGGCCTGCTTGAGAGCGGCGGCAGCAACTGTTACACGATAGAGAAGCGTGGAGTGCATAAGCTTATTTTCCAGAGCGCCTGGACCGACAGTTCCGGTGCCGTAGGCGGTCTCTGCGAGATCTCGATTGTCACCCCTGAAGGCATGCCGCATCATGTCAGGGAGTAGCCATGCGTAGAGGGCTGCGGCGATTACTCCGCCAGAGCTTTGCGGACGGCGGAGGCTCAGGCGGCTTTGGATTCGGCCATCCGGGATTCGGAGGCCCGTCGGGAGAAACGGCGTTCCGCCTCCCAGTTGTCCTGGAGTTCGCTGACTGAGGACCAGATTCCCGCTCCGAGCCCTGCCATGTAGGCTGCGCCGAGTCCCGTTATCTCCGTGACTTTCGGCCTGATGACCTCTGTGCCGAGGATGTCGGCCTGGAACTGCATCAGGAGGTTGTTGCGCGACGCGCCCCCGTCCACCTTGAGCTCCGAGATGAGGATTCCTGCATCCCGCTCCATCGCGGAGACGATGTCCATCGTCTGGAAGGCTATACCCTCGAGGGTGGCCCTGGCTATGTGTGCGGCCGTGGCCCCGCGGGTCAGCCCTGTCAGCACTCCCCGGACATCCTGATTCCAGTACGGGGCTCCCATCCCGGTCAGGGCCGGCACGAAATACACGCCCCCGTTGTCCGGGACGGAGGAGGCGAGCGCCTCTATCTCGGAAGAAGTCTTGATGATCCCGAGTCCGTCGCGGAGCCACTGCACCGCCGCCCCGGCCACGAAAATGCTGCCTTCGAGGGCGTAGTCGACCCTGTCTTTGATTTTCCATGCGACCGTGGTGAGCAGCCTGTTCTCGGAGAGGATGGGCTTGCTGCCGCAGTTCATCAGGAGGAAGCAGCCCGTGCCGTAGGTGTTCTTCACCGAACCTTCTTCCGTGCACATCTGCCCGAACAGGGCGGCCTGCTGGTCCCCGGCGACCCCGGTGATGGGGATGTTGTGCCCGAGCACCGTTGCCTCCCCGTAGAACGAGTCGGATGAACGTACCTGCGGCATCATTGATTCAGGGATGTCGAACAGTTCAAGCAGTTCACTGTCCCAGGCGATGGTGTTGATGTTGAACAGCATTGTCCGGGAGGCGTTCGTCACATCGGTGGCGTGTACCTTGCCGGAGGTGAGGTTCCAGATGAGCCAGCTGTCCACAGTGCCGAAGCGGAGCCTGCCTTCCTGGGCTTTCTTGCGGGCGCCAGGGACATTCTGGAGTATCCATCTTATCTTGGAGGCGCTGAAATAGGCGTCGATGACCAGCCCCGTCTTGGCCTGGATCATCTCTGTGAGGCCCTTTGCCTTGAGCGAGTCGCAGAAGGAGGCTGTCCGGCGGTCCTGCCATACTATGGCGTTGCAGATCGGCCTGCCGGAGGCGGCGTCCCAGACTATGGTCGTCTCGCGCTGGTTGGTGATGCCCATGGCCACGATTTCGCAATCGCGCACCTGCGCCACGGCTTCGTTGACCGCCGCGCGCACCGAGGACAGGATGTCCAGGGGGTTCTGCTCCACCCACGCCTGGCGCGGGAAGAGCTGGGTGAATTCCCTGGAGCACATTGCTACCTGGTGTCCGTGATCGTCGAAAACTATGGCCTTGGAACTGCTGGTCCCCTGGTCCACTGACAAGATATATCTGCTCATGGGGCAAAGATACTGCTAATCCCGAATTTTATGCCTAAATTGCAGCCAAAACACACAGCCGATGAAATCACTGAAACTCAAAGCTTCTGCCGACGACCTCAGCCTCGCCGTGCTCGTGAGCGAGCCGGAGGGCTCCCCAAAAGGCGTTTTCCAGATAGTGCACGGAATGTGCGAGCACAAGGAGAGATATGTCCCGTTTATGGAGTACCTTTCCGCTCACGGATATGTCTGCGTCATCCACGACCACCGCGGGCACGGGGAGTCCGTCAAGACTCCCGACGACCTGGGCTTCATGTATAAGGGCGGATGGAGAGCCATGGTGGAGGATGTCAGGGTGGTGTCGGACTGGGCGAAGTCGCAGTATCCGTCCTTGAAGCACATCCTGCTCGGGCACAGTATGGGGTCCATGGTCGTCCGCTCGTTCACGAAGCGGTATGACGGCATGATCGACACGCTCTTCGTCTGCGGCTGCCCTAGTGACAATCCCGCCAAGAGTGCGGGGAAGTTCCTTGCCGACTGCTTCGCCCTGTTCGCCGGCGGGCACAGCAGGCCGAAGATTCTTCAGAAACTCTCGTTCGGGTCGTTCAACGCACCGTTCGCGCAGGAGGGTTACCCGGTGGCCTGGGTCTGCTCTGACAAGCAGACTCTGGAGGAATACCATAGCGATCCGCTCTGCATGTTCCAGTTCACGGCCAACGGATTCTCGAATCTCACGGCCCTGATGAAGGATTGCTATTCCCGCAAGGGCTGGAAAGTGATCAATCCGGAACTGCCGGTGCATTTCATCTCCGGTGCCGAAGACCCTTGCCTGGTCAGCGAGAAGGCGATAGGCAAGGCTGTAGACCTCATGAAGCAGGTCGGATACAAGAACACGGACCTCAAGCTCTATGAGGGCATGCGCCACGAGATTCTCAATGAGACCGGGAAGCGTCAGGTCTGGGATGACATTTTGGCCAGGCTCGTCTGATGGAGGATAACGAAAAGTATATGCGTGAGGCGCTGCGCGAGGCGCAGGCCGCCTTCGAGGAGGATGAGGTGCCCGTGGGGGCGGTGGTGGTGTGCCGGGGGCGCATTATAGCGCGTGGGCACAACATGACCGAGCGTCTGCACGATCCCACAGCCCACGCCGAGATGATTGCCCTCACTGCCGCCACGGAGGCTATGGGAGGGAAGTATCTGAATGATTGTACTTTATATGTCACTGTGGAGCCGTGCCCGATGTGCGCGGCCGCTCTCTGTTGGGCGCAGCTCGGCGGACTTGTCTATGGGGCTGCGGATCCTAAACGCGGCTTCTCCCTTTTCTCCCCGTCTCTTCTGCATCCCAGGACTGTCACGGTGTCCGGAGTTCTCTCCGGCGAGTGTTCGGAACTCGTGAGCTCGTATTTCAAGGCCAAGCGATGAGCCGCGAGGCGGGCTGCGCGGTATCTATCCTCAAAAATCTTTGCCAAATCTGCGGCAACTTATTTCTTGCCGCTTACTTAGTAATCGTTAAAAAATAAGTTGCATCACCTTAGGCAATCTTTTCGGTCTATATCCCTTTTTTCATCAGTCATGTGCCACCGGCACACTCCTTCTTCAAAAAGAAATCTATCCGCAAAAATCTTTGCCAAATCTGCGGCAACTTATTCTTTGCCGCTTACTAATCGTGGCGCATGGTGGTAATGGTGTCGGGAAGAACGGAATAATTGTTATATTTGCAGGCTGGAATTGAGGTATGGTGTAATGGTAGCACTACAGATTTTGGTTCTGTCTGCCCAGGTTCGAATCCTGGTACCTCAACTTTTTTACGGGGCAAAGTTGAGCTTGCTGCGCAAGCGCGCCATCTCAACCCCAGTCACTATTGATACGGGGGCATATCCCCGAACCCCTGCGCTTGCTGCGCAAGCGTACCATCTCAACCCCAGTTACTTCGTGACAGCCCCTTTCAGGGGCAAGCCGGCTCCGGCGGAGCCTTCGCCGGGCGTCTCCGCTGCTTCGATGTCTGCGACATCTTGCTGACGCTCCGCCGCGCCGCTTGTGCGGCCCCTGCGGAGTCGCTTTCCGACTTTGCCTGGGCAAAATCCCGGTCCCGGGCGGTCCGCTGATGCGGACTTCTTTTACGGTGCATATCCCCGTGCCCCTGCGGCGCTCAAGTCGCTTTCCGACTTTGCGTTGCAAAGTCCCGCGACCGCGCCGGTGCTCTGATGAGCACTTTCTAGTCAAGCCATCCGGCAGAGTCTTTGCCCCGGGCGTCTCCGCTGCTTGCGAAGTTTCAAAAAAAGTTTCATCTTTGTCTAATGAAACTTTTCCTCATCGATGGCCACGCGCTCATCTTCAAGATGTACTATGCGTTCCTTGGCCGGCCCATGGTGAATTCCAAGGGCGCAGACACCTCAATCCTTTTCGGATTCACCAAGTATCTTCTTGAACTGGTGGAGCGCGAGAAGCCCACCCACCTGGCGGTGAGCTTCGACCCTCCGGGAGGCACGTTCCGCAACAAGCTTTATCCGCTTTACAAGGCCAACCGCAGCGAGACCCCGCAACTCGTGATTGACGCGCTGGAGCCGCTGAGTGCCATTGTGTGCTCGATGGACATCCCGGTGCTGATGGTAAGCGGGTTCGAGGCCGACGACGTGATAGGGACAGTGGCCCGGAAGTTCGCCTCAGATGAGACGGATGTCTACATGGTGACACCGGACAAGGACTACGGCCAGCTCGTCGCCCCGCACATATTCCAGTACAAGCCCGGCAAGTCCGGCTCGGATAACGAGGTGCTGGACGAGGCCGCCGTGTGCGAAAAGTGGAAAATCTCCAGCGCTGCGCAGGTCCGGGATATCCTTACCCTGTGCGGGGATACTTCCGACAATGTCCCCGGGGTGCAGGGAATCGGCCCCGTGGGCGCCGCCAAACTTCTTTCCAAGTATGGCACGACTGACGGCGTGTATTCCCATATATCGGAGCTCACCCCTCGCCAGCAGGAGATGCTCAATGCCGCCAGGCCGCATATAAAGCTTTCCGAGGAACTCGTCACCATACGCACGGATGTTCCCGTTGACCTGAGCCTGGAGCAGATGGCTTTCAGGCCGTGCTGCACCCCGGCTCTCTCTGCACTGCTCGACGAGTACGAGATGCCGTCGCTCAAAAGGACCCTTTCCCGGATTGCGGCCGCTTCCGGGCAGGAGATGCCTGAGGCGGCGCAGGCCAGGGCTATGGACGTGGAGACGGTTTCCCCTCAGGCGCTTTCCGCCCTGGCGCGGGAGAATTCCCGGGCGGCGCTGTTCCTGGATGGAGGGCAGGTCTATATGGCCGCCGGCGGGAAATGTGCCTGCGCCGCCCCGCAGGAGTTCAAGGCCCTGCTGGAGGATGCCTCCGTCATCAAGGCCGGGGCCGACCTGAAGTCCGCGATGAACACCCTCGCGGCATCCGGAATCGCTCTCGGCGGACATCTGGAAGATGTTGAACTGATGCACTATCTCCTCAATCCGGAGCGCAACCATTCCCTCAGCGCATTGGCCCTGTCTTATCTCGGGGTTGACCTCGATGCCGGCGAGAAGGTGGAGGCCTCGCTCTTCGATGAGCCGGAAGGGGAGTCTGCCGACAAACTGTCCCGCACGGCTCTTGCCGAGCTGATGCTTTCCGGGCGGCTCAACAGTGAAATTGACGCCACGCCGGGCCTGCGCAAACTGTATGAGACGATAGAAGAACCACTGATCGGGGTGCTCTCCAGAATGGAGAGAATCGGGGTGAAGGTTGACCTTGAGTCGCTTTCCGGCTTCGCCGCGATGCTCCGCTCCAAGATTGCCGAGCGGGAGGCTCAGGTGCGCCAGCTGGCAGGGGTGCCGGATCTGAATGTCGCGTCCCCGAAACAGTTGGGTGTCGTGCTGTTCGAGAAGATGGCCCTCGACCCGAAAGCCAAGAAGCCGCGTTCCGGCAACTGGCCCACGGACGAGCAGACCCTGCTGGCCATCGCTGACCGCAGCCCGATAATCGAGGCTGTCCTGGATTACAGGGCTATGCGCAAGCTGCTTTCGACCTATATCGAACCGTTTGCCGGGTATGTCTCTCCGGCCGACGGGAGAGTGCATACCACCTTCAACCAGACGATGACGTCCACGGGCCGCCTGTCTTCTTCGAACCCGAATCTCCAGAACATCCCGGTTCGCACGGACCTGGGCCGCGAGATACGCCGGGCATTCGTCGCGGGGTCTCCTGACAGCGTGATGATGTCCGCTGACTATTCCCAGATTGAACTCAGGCTGATGGCCCATTTCAGCGGGGACGAGCATCTCACGGAAGCTTTCCGGAGCGGGCAGGACATCCACTCGGCCACGGCTGCCAAGATATTCGGTGTCAGCCTGGAAGAGGTGACGCCGGACCAGAGGCGCGTCGCCAAGACGGCCAATTTCGGGATAATGTATGGTATCTCCGCCTTCGGGCTGAGCCAGCGTCTGGGGTGCAGCCGGCAGGAAGCCAAGAAGATAATTGATGATTACTTCGCCTCCTTCCCGTCCATACGCAGGTATATCGACGACACCCTCGCCTCGGCCCGCAAGAACGGCTATGTGGAGACATTGTTCGGGCGGAGACGGTATATCCCGGACATCAATTCCTCCAACGCCACCGTGCGCGCCCTCGCGGAGCGCAATGCCGTCAACGCCCCGATCCAGGGTACGGCCGCCGACATCATCAAACTGGCGATGATAGGCGTGGACAGGCAGTTGCGGGATGGCGGCTACAAGTCCCGGATGGTGCTACAGATCCACGATGAACTCCTGCTTGAGGTGCCTGCGTCCGAGATCGAGGCCGTGCGCGCCCTGCTCGTGTCCTGCATGGAGGGAGTTGTGAGCCTTTCAGTTCCACTTACAGCAGAATGCAACTATGGCAAAAACTGGCTTGACGCCCACTGATGAACTTGTCCGCCGGGCGATAATCGGCGACGGGACGGCATTCACGGAGTTGTGGGACACGAATATCGATTCCCTCAAGGCCTATCTTGCCGGGACTATAAAGCAGCTTGACGACTTCTATATCGATGACATCTGCTCACGCAGTTTCGAGAAGGCCTTCAGGCAGATACGAAGCTATGACCCGTCCAAGAGCATGTTCTCCACATGGCTCAGGGCGATTGCGCGCAATACGGCGCTTGACACGATAGAGGCCGAGACGCGCACGCAGCGCAAGTGGGTGTCCATAGACGACAACCCGACGGCCGGGGCCGCGGTCGAGACTATAGGGGACGCGGAGGCGACTCCGCTCGACAGCATAATCAAGGATGAAGACGCGGAGAGCCTCCAGTCCTGCATAGAGGCCTTGCCGGACCTGTACCGCGAGATCGCGCGGCGCCGTCTTGTGGACGGCCTGCAGTACAAGGAGATAGCCGAGGAACTCGGTATGGAGCTCAACACGGTACGTACCCGCATCCGGCGCGCGAAGGCCATGATAGATGAAATGAAATCTTCTGAAGACAATGACTGATTACAAAGAACTGATAAGACTTTACACCGAGTGGAATTCCAAGATTAATGTGATCTCCCGCAAGGATATGGACAATATCTATGAGCACCACATCCTGCACTCCCTCGCCATCGCGGAGTACCTCAAGCGCTTTTATCCGGCGGGGGTCTGGGATGGGGCGAGCGTGCTGGATGTCGGTACTGGAGGAGGATTCCCCGGGATTCCGCTGGCGATGAATTTCCCGCAGACGCGCTTCACGCTCTGTGATTCGATAGGCAAGAAGATCACTGTGGCAAGTGCTGTCGCCGACGGGATAGGGCTTGAGAATGTCCGTTGCGTAAATGCGCGGGCCGAGTCTCTCCCGGAGAAATTTGACTGGGTAGTGTCGCGGGCGGTCACGTCACTGGAGAAATTCTACCCCTGGGTGGAGGGCAGATTCAGCCGGAGCATACTCTATCTCAAGGGAGGAGATGTGGAGGAGGAGATCTCCGGATTGCTGCATAAATGTCGTCTCGATCCGCGCAATGTCAGGAGCTGGAGAATATCTGATTGGCTTCAAGATGATTATTTCGCAGAAAAATTTGTAATTGAGATAGGAAAATCCTATCTTTGCCCTCCCGAATTCGAATAATTAAAATAGAATAAGATAATGAAAAGGACATTTCAACCGTCAAACCGCAAGAGAGTCAACAAGCACGGCTTTCGCGAGCGTATGAGCACAGCGAACGGACGCAGGGTACTTGCTTCCCGTCGCGCTCATGGACGCAAGAAACTCTCAGTTTCTTCAGAGGACCGCTACTAATAGTTCCGGGTCTCTGCAACTGAAATCGCCGGTCTCCATTGAGGCTGGCGATTTCGGTTTGTATACCTTGGCGCCGCTTGGTCTGGTGAGCGCCTTGCGTTTGCCTTGGCGTCTGTCCGCCTGGCGGAGTTGTGAGGTGCTAGCCTGTGATTCCGATTTGGTTCGGCAAGGCCGTGGTCTCCCGTACAAAACCGGATCGGTGAAGGATTGGTTCGGCAGACAAGGTTTTCCCGTACAAACTGGATTCGGAGGAGGATTAGTTTGGCACAGTAAGGGTCCCCGGCACGGAGGGGGTCTCTGTGCCGTCAAGTGGTGGGCGTGCTATCTCTTGCGTTTGGGATTTGCCGGGAACCACCCTCTCTCCACCCGTTTCTTCTGCTGAAAGACTTCCAGTATGCTCCAGAAGCAGGAGAACGCGAAGACCCCGAGCAGGGTTGACAATATGTAATGGCTGGTCAGCAGCGAGGCCGCGGAGCCGCACAACCCAGCGAGGAGAAATGCCCACCAGCATTTCGTGCCGAAGTGGTATTCGGCTTTGATTACTATCGGGTGGAATACCCCTATCATCAAGAATGCGGCTACGCCTATAATCAGACCTGTGAAATTCATTTTGGAAATTTTTAGGATGTAAATATAGTGCAAAAGCTTCAAAATAGCTCCGTCCTTTAGTACGCGAAATCTCAATAATTCCGGAATCAGCGCCTCCTCTCTTCCGCCTCGCCCACATCTTCAATCACCGCCGCCCATCCCTTCTTCCATACCGCCGATGTCTCCGCGCTTTCACCGGCATCCGGTACAATGAAGCCACCGGGGCATGTCGGGAGACAGCGATGTCATTCGGGCATCTCGGGTGATGGATTTCATTTTAGGAGAGGGGATGGGGTGACAATTCGGGTGGCAACACGGGCGACAACGCGGGCAACAGTCGGGCGCGAGGAAAGCCCTTCGGGCAAGCTCCCCGGAGCGCCCGACCTGTAGCCGCCGGAGACCGAACATTCCGGCGGCGGTGCCGGCTAAGTAATCGTCAAAAAACAAGTTGCATCTTTGCCGAATCTGCGGCAACTTATTTTTTGCCGCTTACTAAATGGTTCCGCCTGCTGTTCTCGGCAGGCCAGATATTACCGTCACTTCACATGCCGGCGGATATTACCACTCGCAGCAAGGTTGACATTTCTCGAGTCGCGAGACTGTTCGGGCAATTTGTCGTTCGGCGGTGGCAGATAACACGCTGACAATCAAGCAAAAGAGTACTTTACCTGTCGGCGAAACCGGTTCTTCGTCAAATTGCGTGCATCAATCCAAGGCACTTGTAAAAATAGG
>ERZ1026860.217-NODE-217-length-44043-cov-12.690006_pt1 | contig 44043 bp, 56 predicted proteins | sample MGYA00380160_ERZ1026860 | MGnify/ENA primary metagenome ERZ1026860 (study PRJEB33269, sample SAMEA4719796) | human gut metagenome | biome: human-associated habitat; feature: organic feature; material: feces | place: Cameroon | collected 2013-10 ... | reverse complement strand
ATCAATATACAATTAGAATTTTATGGCAACATCATACAAAAATATCATTGGAAATATTTTAAGAACGTTAGGATAATATCTTAAATATCTCTGTTATATAGCTTATAGTGTAAGTTGCACCGCTTTCAATATTCTGATTTTTTCTGTTCACCAGGCAAGAGTCAAGACCGCTGTTTATTGCACCTGCAATATCCGAGGAAGGCGAATCGCCGACCACAAGAATTTTCTTTTTGTCCCTTTCCTCAATATGCTCCAAAACATAAGCAAAATACTCCTTCTGCGGCTTATTGAAGCCGATTTCCTCGGAGATAAAAACGCCTTTTATATATTTCATTATCGGCGAGCCGTTCAGCCTGCCGTTTTGAACAATTTTCGTTCCGTTTGTCACAAGATAGAGTGAATAATTCTCGCTGAGCTTTTTGCAGGTTTCGAGTGCACCGTCAAGAATAAAGCTCGCTTGCGAAAGAAACTTCATATAAGAAAGATTCGCTTCATCGGTATCTGCAGTGACACCTGTTTTTTTAAAAAAGTCGGCAAATCTTTCATGAAAGAGCTGCTGCCGTGTCAGCTCACCCCGCTCAAGCTTTTTCCATTTTTCATCATTTATAGCCGAATAAAGCCTGCGATTCTCCTCCGTAACCGGAATATTATATTTTTCCATGAGCTTGTCTATCGCAAATTTTTCCGACTTTGAAAAGTCAAAAAGTGTTTCGTCAAGGTCAAGAAGCAGCGTTGTATATTTCATTATTTTTTTCCTTGCTTTTCATTTGTTTTAATATCGGTTTAATTATTACAGACGACACACGATTTGTCAGAAAAGAGAGCAAAATTGTAACTGCAAAAGCAACAATAAAAAATAATACGGAATATTTTAACCCGAAATATTTATATGCCACTCTCAGTGCCAATCCGTGAAGAAGATATATTTCATACGATATGTTGCCGAGAAATTTCAAAATTCTGTTGCCGATTTTTACGAACGTCAGAATAAAAAATACCGCTGATGCAAACAAAACCGATGTCAGCATATCGGAAATATTCATGTACATTTCGTTACCTATGCTATTGCCGTAAAATTTCAGCCCTATTGCCAACGAGCACAACATAAAAGAAACAATAAAAAAGCTAAATCTTTTGCCTTTTCCTAAATTCAATATCCTTTGCTCACGTTCGCCGATAAAAATCCCGAGAGGAAAAGCAAAAAAGGTCGTCCAATAACCTTTGAAAATAAATGATGCAATAATCATAAGCAAGGTTGTTTTAAGAGTTAAATCAGTCTTCGGAAGTACCTTTTTACAGATATAAAATATAACATATAAAAGAAGAATTGCTCCGACATACCATGAATTTTCAACTATTGTCCTCAGCTGAATTGCCGATAAAAATATGTTTTTCCATGTAACATCAACCTGCAATGTAATATTGCAAACGACCGAAACAACTATGTAAATTATTTCACAAATCCAATATGGAACAAGAATTTTAATGAATCTTTTAATTAAAAAAGAAAAGCTTACTTCCCCCGGATATGCCTTGGTCAATCCAAATGCCGAGAGGAAGAAAAATACTCCCACGACAAAACTTCCCATATGAGAAAACAGTTGAAAAATCACGCCTTGAGTTTCAAACCAGCTCGCCATGTGATTATAAAAAATCAATATGCAAAGAAAGCCCTTGACATTTGTGCTGAAATCAGCGGTCAGACTGTTAGCATTATTAATTAAAACTTTCGCCTTTGGAAGTGCAATTAAAAACAATATCAATAGTGAAATTACTTCTGCCATTTCATACGTCTCATTTCAAAATTAATTAATATAGAAATTGTATCATAGCCTCAAACAAAAATCAACAATTTAAACAATTTGTAAAAAAGTTAACAATCTTTCTCTTTTCAGGTTGAAATAATGAGCTTTGGTATAGTATAATATTCCAAGAAAGTATTGGAGGCAGATAAACATGGAAATCGATATGACAAACATAACTTCGCCTGAGCTTTTGCAAAAGGAAGTTGAAAAGATGAATTCCTTCGGCGTTCGTTTGACAGGAACAAAAGCTCAAAGAAATTTTATAAAGTATCTCAAAAGTCGGATACATGACATGGGCATTGAAACTTTTTCGGATCCAAGCCGTTTCATGCGTTGGGAGGAAACAAACAAAAAGCTTGTTATCAAGGATTTGGACGAGGAATTTGAAGTTCCGATTTCTTCGGCTTTCCCCTATTCCGGAAGAACTCCTGCCGAGGGCATTACAGCACAAATGACGCTTGTTAAGGAAAAACACGTCGGATATCTCAATGCAACTGATAAAATTGCCGTCGTTGAAGTCGATGAACTTGACTTCCTGCCCAGCGAGATTGCTTTTAACGAGCGTGAAAGAAGCATACCCGAGGGATTAAAACTCCCAAGCCACTATAGCGGACCTGTTGCAACGGCGTTTGTCAACTTTCCTTTCCTTAAAATTGCGAAGCTTGCAGGTGCGAAGGGCGTTATTTGCATTTGGAAAGGCATAAACGACGATTGCATCGAGGGTCAGTACCTTCCGTTCATTCTCGACTATCAGGGAATTCCTGCCGTTTGGGTCAACTCAAAGAACGGTCAAAAGGTCATCGAAAAGGCGGAAAAAGGTGCATTCGCAACGCTCACTCTTGAAGGCATCATCGACGAATATGCAAAGACGGAATCCTTCTGGTGTGTGCTTGACGGTGAAGAAGAGGGCGAAAGTGTTATCATCAATACCCATACCGACGGCACAAACTGTATTGAGGAAAACGGTCCGATTGCAATGCTTGCAATGATTAAATATCTCAAGGATAAGCCGCTTAAGAGAACTCATATCTTCGTTTTCGTGACAGGTCACTTCAGACTGCCGAATTTTAAAAATATTGACGGCGGCGGAGTTCAGGCAACGTCGAAATGGCTGACCGCCCACAGAAGTCATTGGGACGGCAAGGAGGGTCACCTCAAAGCCGTAGCCGGACTTTCCGTTGAACACCTCGGTTGCAAGATGTGGAAAACCGACGAGAACGGTGAATACAGACAGACCGGCGACGTTGAAACCGAGATCGTTTACACCGGCAACAAGATGATGGACGATATCTATTTCAAGTCGCTTGAAGATCGCAAGAAGGTATATACCCTCACGCTCAGAGGACATAATCTTCTCCATTTCGGCGAGGGTCAGCCTCTCTTCAACTGCGGAATCCCGGAAATTGCGCTTGTCACCGCTCCCGATTGTCTCTGCGTTATCAGCGATAATAATGAAATGGACAAATTTGATGCCGAGCTTATGTACGAGCAGACAGTATCCTTCATTAAAATGGCTCTCATGATAGACAGCCTCACGGCTCAGGAAATAGGCCCGTGCGACGGATATTCAGCCATTGCCACGAAAAAAATGGTTGAGGACAGCACAGCCAAAATCAAAGAGGTTGCCTCCGAGGTTGCCTCCAAGGTTAAGGATATTCTTCCTTTCTGATTTTATAGCATAATAAAGCTCCGAAGCGTGTGCCTCGGAGCTTAAATTTTATACTGTCAATTAATTAATACCAAATCCAGCCGAAGAGAACAATTATAATAATCCACTGCCACCATGCATATTTAACAGTAACCTTACATTGTGCCGAAGCTTTGCCGTCGGTGCTCTTAGCGGTGATAGTTGCAGTTCCCTTGCCGGTCATCTTAACATTACCGTTGTCGTCAACCGTTGCAACTTTGGTATTGGAAGATTCCCATTTGATCTGCTTTGCGCTGTAACTTGAATCGAAATTGATTTTCTTTGTCTGCTTGTAGTTAGCTGTAATTGATGTTTCACTAAAATCAATGTAGCCGGTTGTAACCTTAGCTTTTGAAGTAAGGTCAATGTTATCATTTCCGACGGTCAAAAAACAGCTTGAAATATCTACACTATAGTCGGAAGAGGTAACATTCTGCGTTTTCTTGGCAAACTTATATGTAAACATCGATGTTGCATTAGAAATTGTATTGGTTGATGCGAAAGAAATCATTACTGTATTTGTATTCTTTGCAGATGAAACAATTCCGCCTTTATCTTCAATATCGCTTTTTACCTTTTTAAAAGCATCGGTCATATTGATTTCCTTGCATGCACCTATAGGGCCTGAAACCTTTATCTGCACGTCAAGAGAATTAAAGCTTCCGCCGGCAAGAGACAGCTCAAAGGTAACCTCGGAGCTTGTTTGGCTTGTCATCTTAAACTTGAATTCCGGTGCTGCCGGAGCAGCCGAAGCCGAAACAGCAAACACACTGAGCGTGATTACAACAGCAATAACCGCTGCGAGAACTCTTTTTAACATTTTCATAATTATTACATTCTCCTTTTATTCAGAAAATTCGGGTCAACTCAAATGCACCTATATCCAAAATTCCGTGCAAAATCAATAACCGTGATTTAATTTTAATAGCTAAATCCAAATATGTCAATATTTATTTTATTTTTTCTGTACAAAATATATTCTTTTTGCTATAATATAAGCGTATATTTTCAGATTGAAAGTGTGATTAAATGAAGCTTCTTGCTCTCGGAGATGTTGTCAGCGACGGCGGATGCGGTGCTGTCTCAAAGCTTCTCCACAAAATAAAAAGGCAATATAATATTGACGTGTGCATAGTCAACGGAGAAAACTCCGCCAAAGGCAACGGAATTCTTCCAAGCTCGGCCGAAAGTCTTATTTCTGCGGGTGTTGACATGATAACAACAGGAAATCATGTTTTTCGTCGACATGAAACGGCCGATTTTCTTGATGAAAACAAGTTTTGCTTAAGGCCTTATAACATGCACCCCTCATGTCCCGGAAAAGGAACGGGAATAATCGACATGGGCAGATATCGAATCGGCGTAATTAACCTCATGGGCAACGCCTTTTTTAACTCAAGCTACGCCAACCCGTTTGACAGCCTTGACAAAGCAATAGAAGAACTCAAAGATTGCCGCATAAAAATCGTCGATTTTCATGCGGAGGCAACCGGAGAAAAACGAGCACTCGGATTCTATGCCGACGGCCGTGTCTCTGCCTTTTTCGGCACACATACGCATGTCAGAACCGCCGACGCTCAGATTTTACCTAACGGCACCGGTTACATAACCGACCTCGGAATGTGCGGCAGTGAGAATTCCGTCCTCGGAATCGAGCCCGAATGCATAATTCGTACGCTCAAAACAGGTATGCCGACACTCTTCAAGGCGAAAGAGGACAACATTATTTTAAACGGATGCATATTTGAAATTGACGAAACGACAGGGAAGACAATTTCTGTCAAAGCTATAGATATAAGGGAGTAATACCATGCTGAAATACACAAAGATTATAACTGCCGTTTTGGTTTGCATAGCCATGCTTTTTTCGCTTTGCGCATGTAACGGCAGTAAAACGGTAATGGATACTATTTCAAATCTCGGAAAGTCCAAAGAGGAAGAACCGATTGATGAAATCGGCTTTACAATTCCCTATCTGCGGACGGATTCGCTTGACCCGTACAAAGCTTCGAATTCAATGAACAAATATATCTCTCATTTGATTTACGATTCGCTCTATAATGTTGACGGTTCTTTTAAGGAATCCGCCGTTATAGCCGAATCCTATACGATTTCCGATAAAGCACTCACAGTAAAAATAAAAAGCGGACTTAAGTTTACGGATGATTCACCGCTTACATCAAAAGATATTATATATTCGTTTAAGCAGGCAAAAGACAGCATAGCCTATGCCGCATATCTTGAAAATATTGACAGTGCGGATGCAAGCGGCGACAATGCCGTTACATTCGCTCTCAAATCTTCTGACGGTTCGGAAGTTGCCAACCTTGTTTTTCCAATCGTTAAAAGCGGTTCTTACGATGAAGCAAGCACCGATAACACAGATGACAGTGACGGCGAAGAGAACGCAACCGCTTCATCCGGCAGCGGATACACTTCAAAAATTCCCATCGGAAGCGGAAGATATACGTTTGTCTCCGGAAACGAGGCAAAATACCTGCAATATAACAAATCCCGCCTCGGCAGCTATAACCCCAAGTATGCCAAAATCGGACTTGTTGATATTTCAGCCTCCGAATCTTTCAGCAGTCTTTTCAATCTGAGCAAAATTGACTTTTACTGCGATAATTTTGACAGCGGAAAATATACGAAATTTTCAAAAATCAGCAGCAATATTGAGCTTACAAACCTTGTATATTTAGGAATCAACTCCCAAAGAAACGAGCTTTCAGAACCGAAGGTTCGCCGTGCAATCGCTCTTGCTCTGAACAGAGCGGAGCTTGCCTCCGACTCTTTCGCCGGCTGCGCCGTTGCAACATCTCTCCCCTTCCACCCATCATATTACAAGCTCAGCGGCTGCACGCTGCCGACGCTGAATATTAAGACCGACAATGCAGAAAACCTTCTTGACGAGGCCGGATATTCAAATATTAACAGCTCCGGTACAAGGTACAATGAGGATAAGGTTATGAATTTAACTCTGCTTGTAAACAGCGAAAATGATTTCCGCCGTTCTATGGCAAGAGGAATTCAACAGGCACTCGAAAAAATCAATATTACCGTAACAATCCGAGAGGTTTCCTATTCCGACTATGCTTCTGCTGTCGAAAGTGAAAGCTTTGACATGTACATCGGTGAAACAGAGCTTTCAAACAACTTCAGCCTTTCGAGATTTTTCTCCGCCGAAGGCGGTCTCAGATACGGTATTTCCGAAAAAAGCGAAACATCAAGAATTTACGACAAATATCTCAGCGGACAGGCGGATATGCAAAGGCTCATAGGCACTTTTTCCGACGAGCTTCCGTTTATTCCGCTCGCTTTCCGGCAGGGCATCACCGTCAACTCGGATAAAATCAAGAACGAAATCAAAACCGTTTCCGGAGATTGCTTTGTCAATATTGATGAATGGACGGCGCAGTGATGGAAAGAACCACCAACATACAATATTTGAAAGGTGTCGGTGAAAAGAGAGCCAAGCTTTTGAATAAGCTCGGAATTTTCACCGTCGGTGATCTTCTGCGTTATTATCCGAGAGAATACACGGACTGGAGCAAAGTAATAAGCATTGCCGCTGCCCCGTTTGATGAGCCCTGCTGCATCAAAGCCACCGTTGACCACAAGCCGAGAGGAGCAAAAGTCAGCAAGGGCATGACGATTTACAAAACCGTTGTGACCGACGGCGAATCGCTCATGAACATCACGATTTTCAACAGCAAATACACCGCAGAAGCCCTTGAGGCAGGTGAAGAATATCTTTTTTACGGAAAGGTCGGCGGGAATTTTCACCGACGTGAAATGTCATCACCTCTGATTGAGAAGGCATCGAGCGGAGAACGAATTCATTCAATATATCATCTGACGGCAGGTATTAATTCAAAGTATATCGAAAAGCTGATACGCCAGGTCTTTTCCTCGGGCAGCGATTATTTCACAGACTGCCTTCCGCAGTCGCTCAGGGACAAGCTCTGCCTTATGGAAATCAACAAGGCAATTCGTGAGCTTCACCTGCCAACAAATGAGGACATGCTCCATGAAGCACGGCGAAGAATTATTTTTGAAGAGCTTTTCATCTTCCAGCTCGGCCTAATGAAGCTAAAAGGCAACCGTAAGGAGACCACACCCGTTGAAATATCCCGGGATTACACCGACGAATTCAAACGGCTTTTACCGTTTAAAATGACAGGCGCACAGAAACGTGCAGTCAGCGAAAGCATAAGGCAAATGACGAGCGGAATAACAATGAACCGCCTTTTACAGGGCGATGTAGGCTCGGGAAAAACCGCAGTCGCCGCCGCACTGATTTACACCGTTATCAAAAACGGCTATCAATGCGCATTTATGGCACCGACGGAAATTCTCGCTCAGCAGCATTTCAAAACATGCCAAAACTATTTTAAAAACATAAACATTCATGCCGAGCTGCTGACCGGCTCGGTTACGGCAGCAAACAAACGAGCAATTAAGGCACGGCTGAAAAGCGGCGAAACCCAGCTGATAATCGGCACTCATGCACTGATTCAAGATGATGTTGAGTTCAATGCCCTTGGCCTTGTCATAACAGACGAACAGCACCGCTTCGGCGTTAAGCACAGAGCAGCACTGAGCAAAAAAGGTAACAAACCGCACACGCTTGTCATGTCGGCAACACCCATTCCGAGGACGCTTGCCCTCATGCTCTACGGCGATTTGGACGTCTCCGTGCTCGACGAGCTTCCGCCGGGAAGACAGCCGATTGAAACCTACTATGTCACCGGCAAGCTCAGAGCGAGAGCGTTCGGCTATGTCAAGAAGCATCTTGATGGAAACAGACAGGGCTATATTGTGTGTCCCCTTGTTGAGGAGGGCGACGAGGATATTGCCGCCGCCGAAAGTTACGCCGAAAATCTTTCAAAGGGATTTTTCAGCGGATATGAGGTCGGACTGCTCCACGGAAAGATGAAGCCGAAGCAAAAGGATGAGGTCATGTCTCGCTTTGTTTCGGGCGAGGTCAAACTGCTCATTGCAACAACGGTTATCGAGGTAGGCGTTGATGTGCCGAATGCGGTAATTATGGTTATCGAAAATGCCGAGCGATTCGGCCTTTCGCAGCTTCACCAGCTCAGAGGACGAATCGGCAGAGGACAATATAAATCAACCTGTATTCTTATCTCCGACGCCAAAACCGACGGTGCAAGGAAGCGTATGGAGATCATGACGAAAACGACCGACGGCTTCAAGATTGCCGACGAGGATTTGAAAATGCGTGGCCCGGGCGATTTCTTCGGCGCACGCCAGCACGGACTGCCGAACATGAAAATGGCATCGCTCACCGACTCGGCATTGCTGACCGAAGCTCACCGCTTCGCACGGGAAATTTTGGCAGATGACTTCAACCTCCAAAATCCCGAAAACAAAAATCTGAGCAACGCAATTTACGAGCTGTTCAATTCGGAATATATAATGAACTAAGAAAACACCCGAGTTTCAAAAAGAAATTCGGGTGTCTTATTTTATAAATTATTTCCATTGAAAACTGCCGGAAAGGAGTGTTACTCCTTTTTCCGAAACGGTGAGCAATCCGCCGTCAACAGCTCCGATTTTTTCTGTATCATCGGGAAGAACAACCTTGCAATCGCACGGCTGTAATGCCGTAATAAACGGTATATGGCCTGCCATAATCGCTAAATCTCCGTCAATTCCTCTCACCGTAAGCATCTGCGCCTCGTCGGAAAACCTGTTGCCGTCGGGCGAAGCTATCGTCAATTTGAAAGTATTCATTATGATAACCTCTTTGCCTTTTCAACGGCATCGTCAATCGTTCCGACGAAGAGGAATGCCGATTCGGGAAGATCGTCGTGCTTGCCCTCAAGAATCTCCTTGAAGCCCCTGATTGTCTCCGAACGTGGAACATAAATTCCCGGGAAGCCATTAAACTTTTCGGAAACATGGAACGGCTGAGACAGGAATCTCTGAATCTTTCTTGCACGGCTAACAAGCAGCTTATCCTCATCGGAAAGCTCATCCATACCCATAATGGCTATGATATCCATAAGCTCGTTATATCGCTGAAGAACACGCTGAACCTCCCTCACAACTGCGTAATGCTCCTCGCCGAGAATCTCGGGATTGAGGATTCGGCTTGTTGATTCAAGCGGATCAACTGCAGGATAGATACCCTGCGAAGAAATACTTCTTGAAAGAACCGTTGTTGCGTCAAGGTGGGCAAAGGTTGTTGCCGGAGCAGGATCGGTCAAGTCATCGGCAGGAACATAAACCGCCTGAACCGATGTGATTGAACCTTTCTTAGTCGAGGTAATACGCTCCTGCAATGCGCCCATTTCCGTTGCAAGCGTCGGCTGATATCCGACGGCGGAGGGCATACGTCCGAGCAAGGCGGAAACCTCACTGCCGGCCTGTGTAAATCTGAATATATTGTCAATGAAAAGAAGAACGTCCTGTTTCTCCTCGTCACGGAAATACTCAGCCATGGTAAGTCCCGAAAGTCCGACTCTCATTCTCGCTCCCGGCGGCTCGTTCATCTGACCGTAAACAAGTGCGGTCTTGTTGAGAACACCCGACTCCTTCATTTCATTGTAAAGGTCATTACCCTCACGGGTTCTCTCGCCGACGCCCGTAAAGACGGAAATACCGCCGTGCTGCTTTGCAATATTGTTGATAAGCTCCATGATAAGAACAGTCTTGCCAACACCTGCGCCGCCGAAAAGACCGATTTTACCGCCCTTTGCATATGGACAGATGAGGTCAATAACCTTGATTCCCGTTTCAAGTATCTCAGTTGAGGTTGAAAGCTCATCAAAGCTCGGAGCGGCACGGTGAATGTTCCATCTCTCCTTGGTTTCGGGTGTCGGCTCATTGTCAACGGCCTCGCCGAGAACATTGAAAATGCGTCCGAGTGTCTCTTTACCGACGGGCACGCTGATTGCATGACCGGTATCGGTAACAGGTGCGCCTCTCGTCAAGCCGTCGGTTGACGCCATAGCAATACAGCGCACGGTATTGTCGCCGATATGCTGGGCAACCTCAACCGTCAGCGTTTTCTCACCGATAGGAACTGTCAGCGCATTGTTGATTTCGGGCAGATTGCCCTCGTCAAAGCGCACGTCAACGACAGGACCCATAACCTGAGATACGCTTCCTATATTTGAATTTTCCAAAAATATCACTCCTTAAAAGGATTATGATCCGCTACCTGCGATGATCTCCGTAATCTCCTGCGTAATAGCACCCTGCCTTGCACGGTTATACTGCAATTTGAGATCGTCAATCATCTGCTGTGCATTCTTGCCTGCGGAATCCATCGCCGTTCTTCTTGCCACGACCTCACAGGTGTAGCTCTCACGCACGGCGCCGAAGATAATTCCCGTAACATACTCGGGAACCGCCGTATCAAGAATAAATTCCTCATTCGGTTCAAAGACTGTGCCTGCACCCGACTGAGCCTCTTTCTTTTCAAGCGGAAGCACCCACTGAACGGCTGCCTCCTGCATCATCATCGAAACATAATGCGTGCTTATTATTCCGAGCCGTCCGAATTCGCCGTTTTTGAACTCGGTGCAAAGCTTTTTTGCAAGAGCATAAGAGTCTGTTGCCGAAAATTTTTCCGAAGAATTGAATTCTGCGGAATATCTTTCACAGGCTCGCTTGCCGATAGGGATAAACTCGGCGTCGGGATAATTCGCCGCTTCACGGAAAACATTGGCATTGTAGCCGCCTGCAAGTCCCCTGTCGCCCGCTATTACGATAAGCTTCACCTTATCGCTTCCGTTGCCTGCGACAAAAGAGCTTTTTTTGCATTCTGCGCATGAAGCAAGCTGATCGACTATTGCACCGAGAGCCGAGGAATAATCACGGCTTTTAAGCATTGCCGCCGTCGCTCCTCTGATTTTTGATGAAGCAACAAGACCCATTGCCTTGGTCAAATGCAGGGTGGAATCAACGCTTTTGATACGAATTCTGAGAGATTTTATATCAGCTCCCATTCATATCACCTCTGCATTTCCTTGAGCGTAGCTTCGATCTCATCTATGTCGCACTGCTCGTAGAAGCCTGCTTCAAGACGGTTGAGCAAATCCTGCTTCTCCGCTTCAAGCTTTGAATAAAGCTCCTCCTCGTAATCCTTGACCTTATTTACCTCAACACTGTCAAGATAGCCGTGAATAACAGCATAGATAATAACGACCTGACAGCCTGCTCTGAGCGGATGATTTCTGTCCTGCTTGAGAACCTCAACGATTCTTTCGCCGAGGGCAAGTCTCTTCTTGGTGTCGGCATCGAGGTCGCTGCCAAACTGGGCGAACGATTTAAGCTCGAGATACTGAGAATAGAGAAGCTTCAATTCGCCCGAAACCTTTTTCATACCCTTGAGCTGAGCCGAACCGCCGACTCGGCTGACGGAAATACCGGGGTTGATAGCCGGCATGATACCCGAATGGAAAAGCTCTGTTTCGAGGAATATCTGACCGTCCGTGATAGAAATAACGTTGGTCGGAATGTAAGCCGAAACGTCGCCTGCCTGCGTTTCAATAAGCGGCAGTGCGGTGATTGAGCCTCCGCCGTATTCATCGGCAACACACGCCGAACGCTCGAGAAGTCTTGAGTGGAGATAGAAAACATCTCCGGGGTAAGCCTCACGTCCCGGCGGACGGCGGATAAGCAGAGAAAGTGCACGGTAAGCTACCGCATGCTTGCTCAAATCATCATATACAATGAGGACATCTCTGCCCTTTTCTCTGAAATACTCTGCCATAGCACAGCCCGAGTACGGTGCAATGTACTGCACGGGCGCACTCTCGGAAGCCGAAGCAGAAACTATAATCGTATATTCCATTGCTCCCGCTCTTTGAAGATTCTGTGCGAGCTGAACAACGGAGGTGTTCTTCTGACCGATTGCAACATAGATGCAAATAACGTCCTTGCCTTTCTGATTGATAATAGTATCAACGGCAATTTCGGATTTACCTGTCTGACGGTCACCGATAATAAGCTCACGCTGACCTCTTCCGATAGGAATCATGCTGTCGATAGCCTTGATGCCCGTCTGAAGCGGAACGGAAACGCTCTTACGCTGAATGATACCCGGTGCTTCCGACTCGATCGGATGAGTCGCTTTGCAATTAACCGGACCTTTGCCGTCAATCGGTTCACCGAGTGCATTAACAACTCTGCCGAGAAGCTCTTCGCCGACCGGAACGGAAAGAACCCGTCCCGTTCTTTGAACCTTTGAGCCTTCCTTGATCTTCTCCGTCTCGGACATAATTGCAACGGAAACAGTCTCCTCCTCGAGGTTCTGAGCAAGGCCGAAGCTTCCGTCCTCAAATTCAAGAAGCTCACTCGCCATGCAATTACGCAGGCCGTAAACCTTTGCAATACCGTCGCCGACAAGGATAACCGTGCCGGTCTCCGCCATTTCGATTTTTGATTTATAATTTTTGATTTGTTCTTTTATAATGTTGCTGATTTCCTCAGGTCTGGCGTTCACCTATACATCGCTCCCTTCAACTCATGCAACTTTTGTTTAACGCTGCCGTCGATAACCTTGCCGTCAACCGTAACCTTCACGCCGCCGATAAGAGATTCGTCGACACTGCAATCAAGCTCGATTCTGTGACCGCAGAGGGCTTCAAGCTTTGATTTAAGGGCAGCTTTTTCATTTTCTGCCAATTCAACTGCGCTGATAACCTCCGCCGTTGAAACTCCGTCGGCGGCATCGCTAAGCTTTTTATAGTCCGATATACAATCCTTCAGCGTATGGATTCTTCCCCTGTCGCAAAGAAGACACAGGAATGAAACCACCGTTTCGGGAATACTGCCGCCGAATGCGTTTTCAACCGCATCGACACGCTCCTGCCTCGGGATATCCGGGGAAGCAAGAAAATCCATGTATTCGGGATTTTCGTTCATTAAGTTCAGAACAATATCGAGAGCCTCGGAATATTCCCTGACTTGTCCCGCCTCCAATGCCAGCGCAAAGAGTGCTTCGGCATATTCGTTACTTATCTGAGCCATTGCCGTCACCTATTCCCTCTATAAAAGAGTCGATAAATTTCCGCTGATCGTCCGAATCAATCTCACGCTCGAGCATTTTCTCGGCAACGAGAGTTGAGACATCGGCGATCTGATGCTTGATATCGTCCGAAGCTTTTTTCTTTTCCAACTCAATCTCACTCTGAGCCTGACGGATCATACCGTCGGCCTTTTCCTTAGCGTCCGTGATGATTTTTTCGCTTCTTCTGTCCGCCCTGACGGTGGCGTCCTTGATCATCTCGTCAGTTTCGGCCTTGACCGTTTGAAGCTTGTCCTCGTATGTTTTCTTATCGGCGAGGGCGGCGTTTTCGGCCTCCTGCGCCCTTTCATACTGCGCATCAACGTTAGCCTTGCGCTTGTCAACAAACCTGCGTACACGGGCATAAAGAAACTTCTTGAACAAAAGGAAAATTATCAGAAGATTGCAAAGCGAGATCAGTATCTGCCATATATTGACCGATATGACATCAAGATTTTGCATTACAAATTCACTCCCGACAAAATCAGATTAAGTTCATGAGAATATCAACAAGCCTGCTCGGAGCAACGAAAATGAGAAGAATTGCGATAACAAGGGCATAAAGGCCGGTTGTTTCTGCAATAGCACAACCCATGATCATGGTCGTTGTAACGTTACTCTTGCTCTCCGGCTGACGGCCGATAGCTTCACAGGCCTTGGCAACTGCGTTACCTTCACCGATACCGGGGCCGATACCTGCGATCATTGCCATACCTGCGCCGAGAGCGCAGCATCCGAGAATAATTCCTATTGCGATTGCTGTCATAATAATAACCTCCGTTTTATTTATGCGGCTTTTTTCTTTGCCGCTTTTTTCTGTTTCTTTTTCTCCTGCCGTTTCTGCCATTCCTCAATCGGGAATGCGCCCGAAACATAAATCATCGTGAGCATTGCGAAAATGAACGCCTGCATACATCCGCTGAAAATGTCGAAATACAGCGACAAGAACGCCGGTAAACCGATCTGGAACAGCGGAAATTCACCGAGCTTACCGGGAATCCAGCTGAGCAGAAGATGCGATACGCTTTGCAAACCGACGGCAACGAGTGCGGATATAACAGAGCCGGAAAGCACGTTGCCGTAATGACGGAACGACATTGAAACCGGTGTTGCAAATTCACTGATGATATTGAACGGTGTAAGCACCGGAACAGGCTCGGTAAAGCTCTTGAGATAATTGAAAAAACCGCCCTTGAGCTTGTAGTGCGTTATGAGTATAAAAACAATAACCGCCCAACCTGCAACAACGTTTATATCCGACGTCGGCGGAAAGATTCCGAGCATTGACGAAAGACTCGAGAAAACCGAAAGAGCCATGATTCCGCAGACAAACGGCGAAAATTCTTTGAAATATTCTCCCATATTGTCCTTTACAAGGTCATCGGTCTTTTCAACAATCCATTCCGCTATTGCCTGGCGCTTCGATTCACACTTCTCGGTCAATCCGTGAGTAAGGAAAAGACAAAGGAAGAAAAGCGAGATCATGATAAGCCATGTGTTGACCTGGCTTTCCGTTATAGGCAGATCCTGTATCGGCATATGAATCGTAAAAAAGATTCTTGCACCGGCGATTGCGACGCCGTCCGAACCGGGCTTAGTCATAACCTGCAATGCCATTGCGCCGACAAGCGGCAGAATCATCATAAGTATTAGCAAGGCATCAACAAGCTTGAAGCCTATGCTTTTTTTATTCATTCGGCAACACCTCCGTGTACGGATTATATCTCATATCAATCGTTAGCTTTAAACAATGGTCTAAAAAGAATTGCTATTCTTGGAAAAAGCAAGGGTAAAAGGACCGCGATAGGGTTGAAACATTTGAAAATGCAGCCCACAGCGGCAAAGACCACAAGCATAAGCGTGCGTAGGGACTGCGAAAGCTTAACTTTTTTCTTTGCGTCCTTTTCTTCGAGCAAAACCGCTTTCTGAACCGTATATCCCATCAGGAAAAAATTGAGAACAGCCGCAACAAATCCGAGCAAATTCCCGAGCACGACTCTGTAGCTCCAATATCCGAGAAGAAGAAAGACAAGCTCCATAACTGCACTGAATATCAGCGTAAAGGCGGCAATGAATAATGTTTCTTTTTTGACTGTCGCATCTATCTTTTGCACTTGCCGTACCTCCCATAAATTCCATATAGATAATTTGCTTATCCAATTTGTTATTATACCATATCTTTTCAATAAAGTCCACTAAATAAAAATCAACTTTTGTTAACATTAAGACAATAGCTGACTTTTGTTAAAAAAAGTCGAATACCGCAAAACGGACCGTGCCGATTGGGGTACAGTCCGTTTATTTCGCTATGTTTATTTGAGTGCTCTCTCAAGCCAAATTGTTCCGATATCCATTGCATTGTAAAGTCCGTGCTTTTCGCTCTTCTTCACTATGCGTTCCTTCGGACGGCAATCGGGATCTGTATTGAGGAGCTGAATAAGAACCCTGTCGGGAACCTCAACGTCGCCCTGCATCTTTTTGCTCATAATCTGAATCATGATAACGTACGGGTCGCTCATGTTTCCGTAATAGATCATGTTTCCGCTGCGAACAAGAGGCTTTCCTCTGTAAGTGAGAAACTGATCTCCTTTTTTCTTAACTGCCATTTATATCAGCCTTTCTTAATCTTTGAGATAATTTTTAACCAAGGACTGGAGCAACTCATCACGGTCTATCCTGCGGATAAGACTTCTTGCATTGTTATGAGTGGTGATATATGTCGGATCCTCGGAAAGAAGGTAGCCGACAATCTGACTGGTGGGATTATAGCCTTTCTCACTCAGCGCATTATAAACGGCTTTCAAAGTCGATTTCATTTCCTTCTCATGGTCTTCTTTTATAGAAAACTGAATCGTTTTATCCGTCATTGTAAACACCTCCGCTTAGTTTCATTTTATTATATACCAAAATGAGGAATATAACAAGTGGGAAAATAAAGATATTTATAAATTTTTTGTTAACATAACTTTTTATTGTGCTTTAACATAAGTTACGGAAAGGGATTCTGCACTCTTTTGTATCAGCGTAAGCTCAGATTCTCCGATTTCTGCGATATATGTGTTGGAAACGGTCACTCCTGCGAGGCTGACATAGTTTATTTTAAGCTCGCATTGACCGTTTTCGTTGACCGAAAGCGTGTATGTTCCGTCGGTCGAGAAGCCTACAAGAGATATTCTGACCGTCGATGAATCAACAAATTCATAACCCGACGCTGTGTTGAGCTTTGAAACCCATTTGCCGAGCAAGGCTTCGGCATATTGTGCCGTGTCACCTGCCGATTCAGCCGGTTTTTCCGTTTTACGAGCGGTCGTTATAGGTGCTTGTGTCGTTTTTGCCGTTGTCAATTCGGTTTCGTCGGTTTTAACAAGCGTAAAGTCGAATGAACCTTTTGTGTCCTTAAGCGTAAGCGTATCCTTATCCTCGTTGAGCGACGCTTCAAATGAGCGTTCAACGGAAAATCCGCCGTAGATATTGCCCTTTACGGTCAGGGTATGCTTCTTTGAATCAATGTCATATTCATCTATATATGTTCCGCTTGCCGTTTGGCCGAGAACAACGACCGTCAGTCTTCCGTCCTCGCCGAAGCGAACGGAATTGACTTTTGATGCGATTGTACCCGTCGAGGTGTTCTTCCAAACGCCCTGAATATCCTCGACAAAATCGTTTGCAACCTTTTCGTCCTTGTTGCCGATTTTGCCCGTGTTATAAGCATTGACAACGAACACTGCGGTGAATATCAGCAAAGCGACAACAACGACCGACGCTATAAGCCATTTGATGTATTTCATTTTTTCTCCTCCTGTGTGGGAGTCGGATAAAAATTGCTTCCGAGGAAAAAAACAATCAGCCCTCGTACTCGCCGATCTCGATTTTCTCGATAACAACGTCGTCAAACGGCTTATCCATGAGATCAACTCTCGTCTTGGCAATTTCGTCAACAACGTCCATTCCGTCATAAACCTGACCGAAAACCGTATGCTTGAAATCAAGCCACGGAGTTCCACCGACCTTCTTGTAATCCTCAATGCACTGAGCCGGGAACATTCTTTCTCCGATCATTTCCATCTGACCCATGAGATTACCGTCAACCGTGCCTGCCTGAACAATGAAGAACTGGCTGCCGTTTGTGCCCGGACCTGCGTTCGCCATCGAGAGTGCACCTCTGAGGTTGTGAAGTCCGAGGTCAAACTCATCCTCAAATGAGCCGCCCCAGATGCTCTCACCGCCACGGCCCGTACCTGTCGGGTCGCCGCCCTGAATCATAAAGTTATTGATAACACGGTGGAAAATAATTCCCTCATAGTAGCCGTTCTTGGCATGAGTTGTGAAATTCTCAACCGTTTTCGGGCACTCGTTCGGGAAAAGTTTGAACTTGATTGTACCTTTATTTGTTTTCATAATTGCGATCATGTCGCCCTTTGAGGGCATGGAAAGCTGTGAAGCCATAATAAATTCCTCCGATTTTTTTAATGGAATAATTATAGCATTTCACAGCCTTAATTGCAAGATGTTAAGATTTTTAAAAAACGGTTGTATAAAAATTCGATTTATGATATAATTTTTTTGTTAAATTATAAATTCAAATCATCAAGACTTTTGAATTCATAGCCTTGCTCCCTTGCATAGTCGATAATTCGAGCCATTGCCCCGGCATTGTCGGAGGATACTGCATGCAAAAGAATTATCGCACCCGGGTGCAGACGTGACGTTACTTTTTCGAAGGCATAATCCGCACCTTTCTGTGCCTTGGTATCCCAATCGGCATAGGAAAGCGACCAAAATACGCTTGTGTAGCCGAGAGAGCCTACAAGTTCGAGAGCACACTCGGAATATTCGCCCTTCGGGAAACGGAAATACGGCGAAGTATAGCCGAAATTGGAGCGCAGATAGTTGTCGCAGTCCTGAATTTCTTTCGTCATCTCACTGCGGCTGATTTCATCAAAGCTCGGGTGGGTCGTCGAATGATTGCCGACGATATGCCCCTCCTTGATCATTCTTGCGATTACCTCCGGAGCGGATTTAAGCTCATCGGCGGTACAAAAGAAAGCCGCCTTGACATTCTTTTCCTTCAACGTATCAAGAATTTTTTCCGTATAACCGTTGTCGTAGCCACAGTCAAATGTCAGATAAAGCACCTTGCCTTGCGACTTGGTATCGTAGGTCACTGCCTTGTAATTCTTGGTTTCAAAAAACTTTTCGGAATCGACGGAAATTTGATGAGGCTGTCCGTCTTTAGCTACGCCGTAGGAATGCGAAATTTTTGCAGTCGGAAGCCCTCTTGAATTTTCGGGATCTTCGCACTTTAGCGTCACAGGTTCAAGTGCAGGATATCCTGTGTAGGTCGCCGCTGCTTTCTGCTGAGTTTTTCCGGCAACGTTTCCCGCCGTCGTAACTTCGGTTGTCATGCCCTCGGAAATATCTGCACCGCATGAACACATAAGCAGAAGCATTATTCCCGATACAATTATTGATATTTTTCTTTTCAATATAATCACCCTATACTATTTTTACCGAAGGAAGTGATATTATGAAAATCAAAAAAATAATTTGCGTATTGCTGACGGCAGTCATGATTTGCATATGTCTGCCATTCTCATCAACTGCCGTGGAAGTAATAACCGCCGATTATGTTGAGGATGAGGTTGTGTTTGAGTACACTCCGCCGGCATCGTCCGGAGCACGCCGATCGGCATCAAGCTTTCACTCAAGGCTTGCATCTTTGGGCGTTACGGAGTTGACTGCACTTGACAACTATGACGACACGATTCAGACAAGCTCGGTTTCTTCCGAACCGACAACCTACGTTGCAAAAATCAGCGGAGACGTCGAAAAGACCTGTCGTGAAATTGAAAAAATCAGCGGCATCAGCTATGCCGAACCGAACTATCTGCTCGAAACCTGTGGCTACACAACTCCTTTGGAAATCACAAATCAAATAAATAACTATGTAAACCACGAAAAATGGTATCTCGACACAGTGATGAACATTCCTGCGGCATGGGAAAAATATCAGACCTGCGGCGAGGGTATAACGGTTGCGGTTATAGACAACGGATTCTATGTTGACGCAACCGATTTCCCGACAAATCTTTGGGATGACGGCAGCGGTAACCACGGCTGGAACACTGCCAACGGATCATCCGATATTTCGCCTGTATATAAATCTGACGGAACTGCGCTCAGGGATACCGCTCACGGCTCAAATGTTGCCGGAATAATCGGAATGGCTTCAAACGGAAGCAACTTTGTCGGAGCAGCATTCGGAGCGGAATTAATGCTTTTGAGAGTCGCAAACGGCGAGGCAACCAACAATAACACAACCGCAATCACCTCTTCCGCCGTTGCAAATGCAGTAGTTTATGCACGCCGTCATAAAGCCAATGTTATCAGTATGTCGCTGAGCATAGCCGGAATATATCCGACAGCTATTAAAAATGCCATAAACGATGCCTACGCAGACAGCATTGCCGTTGTAGCAGCCGCCGGAAACAGTTCGGTCGGCTCTGCCGCAGGTCTTTATTATCCTGCCGCAGCAAGCAATGTTATCGGCGTTATGGCAAGCGGACAGACCGACCGATACACTCTGACCGATTTTTCAAACTATGATGAGCACAGCGGTCAATATTACGATATTGCTGCCCCGGGATATGCGATAATCGGATGCGGAACCGAATCGGGTAAATTTACGGCAATGGCAGGCACATCTCAGTCAACCCCGCTTGTCGCTTCATGCATTGCACTCTACAGGTCGGTTTATCCGAATCAAACAGTCGACAAGGTTTACAATTCACTGAGAAATTGCTCAACTAAAAACGTATTATCGAATCCAACTGTTTCAACGTCAAAAACATATACATACAAGATGCTTGACGCCGTTGAATTCATTGACTACGGTGCAACTAAGCCCGAGGTTGAATTCAATCTCAACACAACGGTTACAAGCGATGCAAAGACAGGCTATATCTATGGCCTTGATGAGGGCTTTGCAGACATTGCAAGCTATGTCACTGTAAAAGACGGCACAGGTACGTCCGCATTCATTCCAACCGTCAACGGCAACGGAACAGGCTCAAAGCTTGAGATTTACACAATAACAGGTGCGCTTTACAAAACCTACACCATCATAATTTTCGGCGATGTGAACGGAGACTGCAAATCCGACGGCATGGACGCTGTATTAATCGGATGCATGGCAAACAATATGGGCGAATATGATGACTCCATAAAATATGCCGCCGATGTTAATTTCGACGGCAGTGTTTCAGATGCCGATTCCGTAACGGTTGCCGGCTATGCAATCGGGAACGACGTTATTTCGCAGATAAGATAATCAATTACCGACAAGCATCATCATTTCATCGACGGAGATGTTGGGCTGAAGTGCCTTATTTATAGCCATTCCGATAAGCTCGGAGGCTCGTTCGATTACAATATCAATCTCTCTCGGAGTAATTATCATATTCCGGTTTTCCTTAGAAATATCGCTCTTTGAGCCTGTCAGGTCATTGACGAGGGTTTCCACGTCAACGACTGTCGGAATTCCGACCGAAATAACCGGAACACCCACCGAGTGTTCGGTTATTTCCTTTCTTGCATTGCCAACGCCCGAACCGGGTATTATGCCCGTGTCGGAAAGCTGAACCGTTGTGCCGAGCCTCGAAAGCCGCCTTGCGGCAAGGGCATCAACAACAATCACGGCGGATGGCGAAACAGATTTTGCGATACCCTTAACCGATTCGGCCGCTTCAAGCCCCGTTCTGCCCAAGACACCGGGTACAAATCCGGCAACACTTCTCAGTTCGCCGAGACCTATCTCTTCGGACAGGGATTTATCGATATGACGTGTTGCAAGCACCATTGACACACTTTTCGGGCCTATAGCATCGGGAGTTATATCCGTGTTACCCAAACCCGCCACGAGAACGGTCCCCTCGGCAGGCAAAAGAGACCTAAGCTGTTTTGCTATTGATTCGATAGTTTCTTCGTCATTTATCGGATTTTTTGTCAGCTGAGGAATCTCAGCGGTAATATATGTGCCTACAGGCTTTCCGAGAGCTTCACTCCCTCTTTTGTTTAAAATTCTTATTTTGGTGAAGCTCACCTCACCCTCGGTAAACTCACTGCTTTCCACTCCCTCGGGCTCATTTTTACCGAGTATTTCACGTTTTTCAAGTGCAAGATCGGTTCTTGGCTCCATCTTTTATCGCTCCAATCGGTATATTTGAAAATTTATCCGTCTTTTTTTAATAAAATATCAAAAAACACTTGCATTTTTTGCGTTTTAATGATATCATAACTAACTGTGTAATGCATTTATTAAAGGAGGTGCAACAATGGCAAACATTAAATCAGCTAAGAAAAGAGTGCTTGTTAACCAGACCAAGGCTGCACGCAACAAGTCAAGAAATTCTGCAATGAAGACCGCTATCAAAAAGGCTCACGTTGCTGCTGAAACAAACGCAGCAGATAAGGAAGCAGTCGTAAGAGCTGCTATCAAAAAGGTAGATCAGGCTTGCGCAAAGAACCTTATTCACAAGAATAACGCTGCCAGAAAGAAGTCGGCTCTTGCTAAGCTTCTTGCAGACTAATCTGAATAAAACATGACGGACGGATTTTTCCGTCCTTTTGTTTTTTTACAAACAAATTCATTTGTGTACAAAACATGAATTTATCTCAAAAAGGCTTGACTTTATATTGCTATTATACTATAATTAGGAAAATAAAACATTTGGAGGTTTTCAATCATGTGCGATGTTATAAAGAAGATTTTTAAGGTAGTAGGCATTCTTGTTGCTATCGCCGGTGCTGTTGCAGGCGTTTATTATCTTGTAACAAAGGTTCTTCCCTGCAAGAACGAAGTTGCAGATGACGACGAGAGCGATTACGTTTCATGCTCATGCTGCGAAGCTGAGGAGCCTGTTGAAGTAGAAGCTAAATAAATTCTAATTCATAAAAACGGGAGTAAGCTTAAATGCTTACTCCTTTTTTATTTGCTTCTCGGCTTTGTGACGGCCGAAACAACCAGTCCCGATATCAATGCCGTTGCGATTCCGGCCGCACCCGCACTGAAAGGCCCTGTCAATATTCCGAGCCATCCCTGCTCGCCTATCGCCTTTTCCGTTCCCCTTGCAAGGGTGTAACCGAATCCGGTCAGCGGAACAGTGGCACCGCAGCCTGCGAAATCAACAAGCGGCTGATAAAGTCCCAGTGCTTCAAGTGCAACGCCCAGCACAACAAAGGTTACAAGTATCCTTGCAGGGGTTATATTGGTAGCGTCAATAAGAGTCTGACCGATTACGCAAATCAAGCCACCTATTAAAAATGCCGTTAAAAATTCCATAAAATCACCCTGACATTATTTTCTTTCATGCTTTGAGTTTTATTCTATGGAAAAATTTATGCAATATAAATGGCTCAATTTGTTTGGCATTGCCCTATTTAATCGCACCGATTAAAACATATAGCGAAACAACAAGGATAATAAAATTGCTTCTCGTGTATATTGCAACGAGTGCACCGAAAAATGAGAGAATGATTCCAACGGTTATTCCGATAATTTTCATGGTACGTTCCGTGACAAACGGTGATAAAATTCTGCCGCCGTCAAGCATGCTGACAGGCAAAAGATTGAAAAGTGCAAGAGTTAAATTAATTTGTGCCGCCTCATCAAGCAAAAACAAACGGCAAAAAAGCATTAAAATTAAATTAACAATCGGCCCTGCCGCCGCAATTACAAATTCAGAAACTTTTGGCATGATTTTCGTTCCGCAATCTATCCTCATGCCAAAATATCCGAGGGTAATGCCTCTTGCCTTTTCTCCGAAAAACGCCATCGCCGCCAGATGCCCCAGCTCGTGAAAAATGCAGAAGAGGAAACACATCAAAATATTTTCATTTTTGAAAACCACAAGCATCAGCGTCAGAACAGCGATGAAATAATAATTAATTATGACCGGAACTCCCCGTATACGAAACCTCATACCTCACCGTTTTCGTTTGGCAAGTATAACAATGGGTTCTCGGTTTTGCCGTCAACTGTAATCTCAAAATGCAAGTGCGGCCCCGTGCTTCTGCCCGTACTGCCAACAAGAGCAATCGTTTCACCGGCACGGATTACATCGCCTTTTTCGGCAATTATTTTTGAGCAATGACAATAGAGAGTTTCACTGCCGTCCTTATGAACAAGGCTTATGTAATTTCCGCCCACGCTGTTGCTTCCGACCTCGCTGACGATTCCGCTGTAGGCCGCCCTTATCTCCGTACCCTGACTTGCCGCAATGTCAACGCCGGAATGCATTAGATACTCGCCTGAAACGGGATTGGTTCTGTTCCCGTATTCCGAGGTTATCTCGCCATGCACGGGAACGGTTATTTCCTCATCACTTTTAAAAAGCGACATAACCGCCATAACTTCGCCGTCTGCGGCACTTTTGACTGTGTTAACATTCTTTCTTTCAGTCGATTTTTCGGCCGTCTGCCCTTCATCCGTTGCTTCCGCTCGTTCGATCACTTTTTTCGCCGATGAAGCAATCTCCTTCGCATCCATATCAACAGACATTATTCTGTTGTACTCATCCCTAATAAATTCAAACGTCTGCGGACTCAGCCTGCCGATAAGAAAAACCGAAACAACGGCAAAGATGCAAACGACCAGTTGAACAATCATTACAGAATTGGTTGAATTTTTCTTTTTTTCAACCGTTTCGGTCTGCTCGAAATCATCCTTCGGCTTTACTACTGCCTCATCCATATTATCACCTCAGATAAATTGTATGCCGAAATTAAAATATAAATAACTTAAAAAGCCACATATACACTCATTTTTGTTCACAAATAATCAGCAAATCGTCTATTGACTTTTTAATACTCAAATGCGATAATTTAGACAATAATTCAGATAATAAATATATATTCTTCAGAAGGAGGTTATATATATGTCCAAAAAAATCAACTACCCTCTTTATGAGGTTCAGCCGTTTTCATCTGTAAAAGAGATGATCGAGCTTGCCGTCCGTGACGCAGGCGACAAAATTGCATACAAATTCAAGGTCAATGATGAGGTTCGTGAGATTACCTACTCCGAATTCTATGAAACATTAAAGAGACTCGGTGCATTTCTTCATGAAAATTCCGAGGACAAGAGACATGTTGCCTGTATCGGTAAGAACTCTTACGAATGGATAACAGCTTATATCACAGCTCTTCGCAGCGACGGCGTTTTCGTTCCGCTCGATAAAGATTTGCCGGAAGCTGATATTATTCACGTCATAAACGACAGCGAATGCTCAATCGTTTTCTGCGACGGAAAATACGAGGAAATCTTCAGGAATAATCTTGATAAGCTTCCGAACATCAAACATTTCGTTGTCTTTGACAGAGAAGAGGACGACGGACTGTTTCTTTCCTACTCCAAGGCTCTTGAAAAGGGCTCAGAGCTTGACCCCGATACATTCCTTGCCGAGCAGAGCAAACCCGACGAGCTGAAGCTCCTTGTATATACTTCGGGTACGACCGGATTCTCCAAGGGCGTTATGCTTTCCGAGCACAATCTTGTTTCAAGCGTTTATTACGGTCTTATGGTCTCTACGGTTTACGACACGGGCCTTTCTCTCCTACCCTATCACCATACCTATGAGGCAGTCAGCGATATCCTCGTTTCATTCCACCATCATTCAACGCTCTGCATCAACGAAAGCTTACCGGCCATTCTTAAAAATCTTATGATTTACAAACCGTCATACGTTTATGTCGTGCCTGCGATTGCCGAGTCGATGTATAAGCGCATAATTAAAAACATCAAAAAGCAAGGCATGGAGGAACAGTTTAATGAGCTTGTCAAAAAGAGTAACGAGCTTCGCGCTCAGGGTATTGACAAACGCCGTGAATTCTTCGGCTTCATTCTTGAAGGTTTCGGCGGCAAGCTCAAAAAGATTGTTTGCGGCGGAGCTCCGATAAGACCGGAAGTCGCAAAGTTCTTTGACGACATCGGACTTGATCTCATCAATGGCTACGGAATAACAGAATGCTCCCCTCTCGTCTGTGCAAATCATGATATGTACAATGATTTTAAAACGGTAGGGATTAAGCTTCCCTGCATTGAATGGCGAATCGACCAGCCTAACGACGAGGGGATAGGTGAAATCTGCGTTAAAGGCGACATCGTAATGATAGGCTACTATAAGCAGCCTGAGCTGACGGCAGAGGTGCTCAAGGACGGTTGGTTCTACACGGGCGACTACGGCTACATCAATGAAAAAGATCAACTCATCATATCGGGCAGAAAGAAAAACGTTATCGTTCTCAACAACGGCAAAAACGTTTATCCCGAGGAGATTGAGGGTTATATTCAGGATATCGACTACGTCAACGAGGTTGTCGTCAGCGGCGAAAAGGACAAAGACGGCAACGAGAGCAGTCTGACAGCCGAGGTTTATTTAGAAGAGAAAAAAACGCCCTCAGAGGTTCTCAAAAGCATCAAAAAGGCTTGTGTTGAGCTACCTATCTACAAGCAGATAACTAAGGTTAAAATCCGTGACAATGAATTCCCGAAAACAAGCTCGAATAAAATCAAGCGTTTCTTTAAAGAAACCTCGGAAACCGTTAAAGAAAAGACAGAGTCAATGATTGAAACCGTTTCCGAAAAATATAACGAGTATAAAGAAAGTAAGGACACGAACGATAAAAAGGACTAAAACAACAGGGAGATGCCGAATGCTAACGCCACATAAGGAAGTAATTTGAGAAACGCATCAAAATAAAACTTTATGGGCGTTGCAAAGGCAAGAAAGACAGAGTATAAGGCAAGGATGCTTTTTACTCTGTCTTTCTTTATGTCAATATTTAAATCGCACATTCGTCATCTTGATAATTTTCTGCTACAATGCAGGTACAAAGGAGGACGAGTGTATGCGAAAGCAAAAATACTACTTGGCAATTGATGATTATGAGAACAGCGTTATTATCGACAGTATGAATAATTTGAGAAACAAACTCATTGCAGACAGAAGATATACAGATGCGATTGATGAACTATTTGTCAAATTCACTCATGCACCAATTAAGAAATTCAAGATAAAGATGACGGAGGTTGAATACAATGGTAAAGACTATTTTTGAGCAAATGGGCGGTACATACGAACAGCAAGGCGATTATCTTATTCCTTGCCTTAACCTTCCAACCGAAGAAGAAAAGTCAATAGGAATTTGGGGACAGCGACATTTGCGTTATCTAAAAACGCACCGCAAAATCACATACACTAATCTACTTACAAGCGGCAAACTCAACTCTTACCTTGCCGATATAGACAAGCAGGCAGAGCAAATGTTTTCTCGGCTGGTTACACAGATGGCAGAGCATGAAGGGGTAACAGAACAGTTAAAAGCAGGTAACCAAATGCTATGGATTCAGAAAATGAACAACATCCGTAGTTGTGTGGTGGAGATTGTAAACTCAGATTTAATATTACAATTAGGCATTTCTGAGATATAGTTATGTTGATTTTCAGTGTTTTTATGATATACTATATACGGAGGTGTTGGTATGGAACTTCGTGTATTAAATTATTTTTTGGCAATTGCAAGAGAAGAAAATTTTACAAAAGCAGCGCAGCAGCTTCACTTGACACAGCCGACACTATCACGGCAAATTGCCGATTTAGAACAGGAGCTCGGAGTAAAGCTATTTGTCCGTAGCAATCACAATATTATTTTAACAGAGGACGGAATGATATTAAAACGCAGGGCGCAGGAAATTTTATCCTTGGCAGACAAAACGAAACGAGATTTTCTGCAAAAGGGTGAAAATCTGGAAGGCATTATCTCAATTGGAAGCGGTGAATTCTTATCTACACACTGTTTAACAGATTGCATTGCCCAGTTTCGTCAAAAGTATCCTCTTGTACGCTATGAGTTTTACAGCGGAAATGCCGAAAACATTCGTGATCGTATAGAAAGAGGTCTTTTGGATATAGGCTTGATGTCTGAACCAATTGACATACGGAAATATGAGTTTATCAGTATGCCCATTCAAGAAGAATGGGGAGCTTTGGTACGTGAGGATTCTCCGCTTATAGGTAAAGAGTTCATTGTACCGCAGGATTTGGTTGGTATTCCGCTTATCTTGCCGTTGGGAGATTTTGCGCAGAGTAATATCGGTAAATGGTTTGGTGAATATGCTACGCAGATTGATATTATTGCAAAAGGAAACTTGCTATATAACGAGGCAATGATGGCTCAAAGCAATATCGGTGCAGTAATCGGTATTAAATTGAATTGTAACTACGACGGATTGCGATTTATACCTCTCAAACCTGCTCTCAAAATTGATACTGCGTTGGCGTGGAAAAAAGAGCAGATATTTCCTGCCGCAACCTCTGCATTTATAGATTTTGCAGAAAAATGCTTAAAAAGCATATCTGTTGATAAAATATAAGTATTAGACATTTCAAATAGCCGGATTTATAATAAAGGTGTTCCAAGACGGAGCACCTTTATTTTTTATCCTTATAAGAAAGGAAGTTTGAGATGACAATCAACGAGGCAAGTGAACGATATAAAATTCCTATTAAAATCTTGCAGGAATATGAAAGCTGGGGATTGTGCGGCGAAGTCAAAAAAGTTATGGGTTCGTGGCATTATGATGAAAGCGATATTGAACGATTAAGCACCATTATGACACTTCACGACATCGGCTTTACCAATGATGAAGTGGAAAAATATATGCGGTTGCTGTTAAAAGGAAAATCCACCGAAAAGGAACGGCTGAAAATGTTGAGTGAAAAAAGAAACGGAACGCTCGATGAAATTCACTTTAAGGAAAAGCAATTAGACCGCTTGGATTATCTTCGGTTTGAAATACAAAAAGGAAACAAGGCGTAAGCAACATATTGTAGGAGGATTCAAAATGAAGAAAAATATAGGAACAGATTTGGCTCTTTACCCCACGCCGCTTGTAGTTGTCGGAGCAATGGTTGACGGTAAACCCAACTATGCGTTAGTCGGACACCTCGGAATTATCGGTCACGACCACATTATGGTTAGCCTTTCTGATATGCACTACACAAATAAGGGTATTCGAAAAACGAATGTTTTAAGTGTCAACATTGTCAGCGAGGCTATGCTCAAAAAAGCAGATTATGTGGGAACGGTAAGCGGAAACAAGACGGATAAATCTTCTGCCTTTTCATACCAAACGGCCGAAACAGGAGCACCGATTATTGACGAGGCACCGGTTGTTATGGAATGTAAAGTAGATGACATTTATAGGACGGACGGCTTTGAGAGCTTTATTTGTAAAATCATTGCTGTTCACGCCGAGGAATCTGTTTTGAATGAGGACGAAAGAATCGACTACGGCGTACTTAAACCTGTTTTATTTGAAATGCCGACTTATCAATATCTTCGCACCGGCGAAATCATAGGAAACTGTATGCAGCTTAACAAGTAGGGGGGTGGTTTTATGGGTACAGTTGAGTTGAACAACGGAGTAAAAATACCCTTGCTCGGTTTCGGTGTTTTTCAGATCACCGATCAGCGAGTATGCGAACAAAGTGTTTTGAACGCTTTGCAGACAGGCTATCGAATGATTGACACTGCCGCTTGCTATGGCAATGAAAGAGCCGTCGGTACTGCTGTTCAAAAAAGCGGAATAGACAGAAAAGAAATCTTCCTCGTATCAAAGGTTTGGATTCAAGATACGGGATATGAAAAAACAAAGATTTCTTTCGAAAAAACACTGCGTAATTTGCAGACAGATTATCTTGACCTGTATTTGATACATATGCCTTTCGGTGATTATCACGGCAGTTGGAAAGCAATGGAGGAACTTTATAAAGAAGGCAGAATAAAAGCAATCGGCGTTTGCAATTTTTTGTCGGACAGATTGGTTGATTTGATTTTCAGCCACGAGATCGCCCCTATGGTAAATCAGATAGAAATGCACCCTTTCTTTCAAGAAAAAGAACTGCGGCAAGTTATGTTGAAGTACAACATTCAGCCTATGGCTTGGTCGCCCTTTGCAGAGGGACAAAAAGATATTTTTAGAAATGAATTGCTATCTGAAATTGGAAAGCAGTACGGAAAATCCTCTGCACAGGTGATTTTAAGGTGGCTATATCAAAATAATACTGTTGCTATTCCGAAATCTATTCACCCGGAGCGTATCAAGGAAAACTTTATGATAGACGATTTTACTCTTTCATCGGTTGATATGCACAAAATAGAGGCTATGGATATTGGCAAAAGTCTGATATTAGATATACAAAGCCTTGATGAAGTAAAGCGGCTACACAATATCCGCTTTAAACAATAAATGTAAACTTGAAAGGAGTTTTCACAATGAAAAAAGTATTTTCAATTCTTATGGTTCTTACCCTGCTGTTCTCTCTTGCAGCTTGCAGCAACAACGGGGCGAATGAGGAATCGTCCTCTCCCACACAGCAATCAAGCAATCAAAGTTCTACCCCTACGGAAGAATCAAATAGTCAGAGCGATTCTTCCCAGCCTGTCGAGGAATCGAATAATTCAAGTGACTCTTCCACACCTACCGAAACAGGCTCTAAATCATTAGTCGTTTATTTCTCTTGGTCGGGCAACACCGAAAATGTTGCAAAGTCTATTCAGAGCCAAACAGATTCCGACATTTTTGAAATCGTACCCGCCACACCGTACAGCGACGATTATGATACCGTTGTGGACTTGGCACAGGAGGAACAGCGAAACAATGCTCGTCCTGCAATTTCCGGCAGCATCGAAAACATTGAGCAGTACGATGTAGTCTATGTAGGCTTTCCGAACTGGTGGGGCGATATGCCGATGATTCTCTACACATTTTTTGATAGTTACGATCTGTCCGGCAAAACAGTTGCCCTGTTCTGCACAAGCGGCGGCAGCGGACTTTCTAATACGGTAAATGAGGTGAAGTCTCTCGAACCTAATGCAACAGTAACGGCGGGACTTCATATTGGCAGCAGTTCGGCATCCAATCCTGATAATGCAGTCAGCGAGTGGTTAAATGACATAGGGCTTGCGAAATAGGATTGAAAAGAACAGTATTAAAACAAATTAATGAAATCGGAGGAATTTTTTATATGAAAAAATTAGTAGCATACTTTTCGGCAAGCGGTGTTACAAAAGCCGCAGCCGAGCGTTTGGCAAAAGCGGCAGGTGCAGATTTATTTGAAATCAAACCTGAAATACCGTACACCAGCGCCGACCTTGACTGGACGAACAAAAAAAGTCGCAGCTCTGTTGAAATGAACAACCCGAACTCCCGTCCCAAAATAGCTGAACGACTTCCCAATATGGAGGACTATGACACTGTGTTTATCGGTTTCCCGATTTGGTGGTATGTTGCGCCTACAATTATTAACACTTTTGTGGAAAGCTATGATTTTTCGGGAAAGACTATAGTTTCCTTTGCAACCAGCGGCGGCAGCGGAATGGGTAAGACAGTAGAAGTGCTGAAATCGCTCTGCCCGACCGCAAATTGGGAGAAAGGCAAAATGCTGAACCGAGTGTCAGATCAGGAACTTACTACTTGGGTGAATAGTCTTTAAGCAAAGGAACGGACTTATGACAGAAAAAGAGAAAATGCTCAGCGGCGAATTTTATGACACAAGAGATGCAGAACTTCGTCATTTGAGCAATAATGCAAAAGACCTTATGCGGGTATATAACAGCCTGCCCGCTGAAAATATGGAGCTGCGAAATCAAATCATTCATTTATTGTTTGGTTCTTGCGGCGAAAATGCCCGTGTCAATCAGCCAATTTGGGTAGATTACGGCTGTAATATATTTCTCGGTGCTAACAGCCTTATCAATATGGACTGCACCCTTTTAGATACAGGTAGAATTACAATCGGCGACAATACTTTGATAGCCCCCGATGTGAAAATTTATACCGCTGTTCACCCTGTTTTTGCAGAAGAACGCATTTATACCGACGAAACAGGATGCTCGACAATCCGCACACAAACTGCTCCCGTAGTGATCGGGAACAATGTTTGGATTGGCGGCGGAGCAATTATTCTGCCGGGTGTCACCATTGGAGACAATACCGTGATCGGCGCAGGAAGCGTGGTTACAAAATCCATTCCTGCTAATGCTGTTGCCTACGGAAATCCCTGTGCAGTAAAAAAGATAATGAAGCAAAACGGATAGGAGGTAAAATTTATGCCGCATATTGATATTACAATGATTCCCGGACGGGACGATACGGCAAAAAAAGAGATAGCCGTTAAGGTACAGCAATTCTTGGCAAAAGAACTGGACATTGAGGAAAAATTCGTTTCAGTGTCGATTGAAGATGTCGCAAAGGAAGAATGGAACGCCCATATGGAACGCTTGAAAGACAAGAAGATGTTTGTAGAGCCGGGCGTATAAGGAGATTTTTATGAAGTACACAAAATTAGGAAATACAGACATTGAAGTATCAAGATTATGTTTAGGCTGTATGAGTTTTGGAAAAGCCGGAACCATGCATGATTGGACATTGGATGAAGAACAAAGTGAAAAGGTGATTAAGCACGCACTGGATCTCGGTATTGACTTCTTCGATACTGCTAATGGATATTCAGCAGGTACCAGTGAAGAATATCTTGGACGGGCAATCAAAAGAAATATCGCAAGAGATCAGGTTGTGCTTGCCTCAAAGGTGTATTTTAATGAGGGACGACTTTCAAAAAAAGCGATTCTGCGAGAAATTGAAGGAACGCTTACCCGTCTGGGTACAGACTATCTTGATTTATACATCATTCACAGATTCGACTACGATACTCCGATTGAGGAAACTATGGAGGCTCTGCACAGTTTGGTAACAGCCGGAAAGGTTCGGGCAATCGGTGCTTCTGCAATGTATGGTTATCAATTTCATAATATGCAGCTTGTCGCAAAAGAGCGTGGTTGGACGCAATTTTCCGCTATGGAGAATCACTACAATCTGCTTTACAGAGAAGATGAACGAGAACTGATTCCTCTCTGCCGACAAATGAATGTTTCCCTTATGCCGTATAGTCCCCTTGCAGGTGGACATTTGGCGAGAAACACGTGGCAGTCTGATACCCTTCGTGGAAAAACAGACCGTGTGGCAAAAGGAAAATATGACCGTATGGAACAGCAGGATATTCTTATCGTAAAGCGTGTAGAAGAACTTGCAAAAAAATATGATTGCACAATGTCTCAGATTGCTATTGCATGGCAGTGGGCAAAAGGTGTGACTGCTCCTATCATTGGCGCAACAAAAGAAAAGTATCTTGATGATGCAGTCGGTGCATTTGGTGTAAAACTGACGAATGAGGACATCGCATTTCTTGAGGAATTATATGTGCCTCATCCGATTGTAGGTGCGATTGACAAAAATCCAGAGCAGGGAGTCATGCTGCTCGACGAGAAGAAATAACGAAAGGAGTACGCAAAATGGATTTACATAGAACAGACCCCGAATTTGCAGAACGCTTCGAGCATTTTGCATTTAATGAAGTGGTAAACGAAGAAAATCAGCAGTTAGAACCCTCTACCCGCTATGTGGCGATTTTGGCAACGCTGATCGGTTGCGGCAGTACAGACGCATACAAAGAAATGCTGCTGAAAGCGTTAGAAAACGGTATTACACCTATAGTCGTAAAGGAGATTGTTTATCAAGCGACCGACTATTTAGGTTATGGCAGAATGCTGCCGTTTTTGAATGTTACCAATGAAATATTGACCGAGAGAGGCGTTAAACTGCCGCTCCCCGGACAGGCCGCTACTACCCTTGATAACAGGCTGGAAAAAGGGATTGAAGCACAGGCAGAAATCTTTGGTGAGCAAATGAAAGAGGCGTGGAAAGCAGGTCATATCAACCGTTGGCTGGCGGCAAACTGCTTCGGCGACTACTATACCCGAAAGGGATTGAATCTTGCCCAGCGTGAACTCATTACCTTTTGTTTTCTTATGGCGCAGGGCGGCTGTGAATCACAGCTAACCGCACACGCAAAAGGAAATATGAATATGGGAAATGACAAAGTTTTTTTGATTCGTGTTGTTTCGCAGTGCTTGCCGTATATTGGCTATCCCCGCAGCCTAAACGCCATTTCCTGTATTAACAAGGCGGTGGAGCAATGAAACCGAAAGCCGTTATCAAATTAGCCATTGATGTTGTAATGACATTGGCACTGCTTTTCTTAATGGGTTATCATTTTTGGGGAGAAGTGCTGCACGAATGGGTGGGTGCCGGAATGCTGGTCCTGTTTATTGTTCACCACATTCTAAACGGACATTGGCACAAAACCTTATTCAAAGGGAAGTACAATGCGTTTCGTATTATAACGCTTTGTGTTGATTTGCTTGTCTTACTTGCGATGCTCGCTCAAATGTACAGCGGTATTGTGATGTCCCGATATGTGTTCGGCTTTCTGCCGAGTACAGGCGGTTTGTCTTTGGCTCGTCGGCTTCATATTCTCGGAGCATACTGGGGATTTCTCTTGATGAGCCTACATTTAGGGCTGCACTGGAATATGATATTGGGAATGTTCCGAAAAACGGCGAAAATTAAAAGTAATTCAAATGTTCGCAGTATTATCTCTTTTATCGTAGGACTTTCTATCGCTGGATATGGCGTTTGGGCATTTTTCGGCAGAGATTTTCCGACCTATCTGTTCTTGAAAAGCGAGTTCGTATTACTGGATTACAGCGAACCGAAAATTCTGTTTTATATAGACTATTTGGCTCTTATGGGACTTTGTATCTTTATTGCCCATTACAGCACAAAACTCATACGGAAATTTAAGAAGAAAACGGAGGAATCATAATGGAATATTCGACTTTAGAGAACGGCAACAAAATTCCCGCATTGGGGCTCGGAACTTGGTTTATAGATGATGACAAAGTAGCTGCGGCAGTTGTTTCGGCTGTGAAAATCGGCTATCGTCACATTGACACCGCACAGGCTTACGGCAATGAAAGAGGTGTCGGTGTAGGAATCAAAACCTGTGGTATTGCAAGGGAAGAACTTTTTGTTACAAGCAAGGTAGCGGCAGAAGCCAAAACCTATGACGCAGCCGCAAAATCTATTGATGAAACGCTCGATAAAATGGAGCTTTCATATATCGACCTTATGCTGATACACAGCCCCCAGCCCTGGGCAGAATGGCGTGATGGCAAACGCTACTTTGAAGAAAACATACAGGTATGGAAAGCACTGGAGGACGCCTATACAGCAGGCAAAGTCAAAGCAATCGGCGTTTCAAACTTTCTCATTGACGATCTCGAAAACCTGATTGCTCATTGTGAAATCAAGCCAATGGTAAACCAGCTTCTCATTCATATCGGAAATACACCGATGGAACTAATTAATTTCTGCAAACAGCAGAATATCGTTGTTGAGGCTTACTCTCCGATTGCTCACGGCGAGGCTTTGAAAAATGAAACCATTGTGGCTATGGCTCAACAATACGGTGTTTCTGTTCCGCAGTTGTGTATTAAGTATGTTTTGAATTTAGGGACGGTTGCGTTGCCAAAAACTTCCAATGTGGAGCATATGCAAAATAACGCAAGTTTAGATTTTGAAATTTCAGAAGAGGATATGGAAGCATTAAAGGCGCTGAATTTTAAGGATTATGGCGAATACAGCTTTTTCCCTGTGTTCAGCGGAAAATAACAACGAATAGGGACGGAGGAACAGAAAATGTTAAAGCTTAAATTAAACAACGGCATAGAAATGCCTATTCTCGGATTCGGAACTTTTTTGAATAACGGAACGGACTGCGAACAGTCTGTCTACACGGCCATTCAAAACGGATACCGCCTGATCGATACTGCCGAAGCCTACGGGAATGAGGAGCAGGTAGGAAACGGCATTAAGCAAAGTGGCATTGACCGCAAAGAACTGTTCATCGTTACAAAGGTGAATTTCAAATCCTATGAAAATACAAGAGAAACTGTACTCGCTTCTCTCGAAAAGCTGGGGACAGATTACCTTGACCTTGTATTGCTCCACTGGCCCTTTGGTAATTACTACAAAGCGTGGCGTGAGTTGGAGGAGCTTTATGCAGAGGGGAAAATCAGAGCAATAGGCGTTTCCAACTTTGAGTCAGACAGACTTATTGACCTCATTCACTTTAACAAGGTTGTTCCTGCTGTCAATCAGATTGAAACCAATCTCCATTGCCAGCGTAAAGCGGAGCACGAATGGATGAAGAAATATAATGTGCAGCATATGTCCTACGCTCCGCTGGGACAAGGCAGCAGAAGCGAAATGTTCACACAGCCGGAGGTTGTGGCGCTTGCCGAAAAATACGACAAAACACCTGCACAGATTATGCTTCGCTTTTTGACACAGCAGGATGTCATTGTAATTCCGAAAAGTATTCACGAAGAGCGTATCAAAGAAAACTTTGATATTTTCGACTTCACTTTGACAGAGGATGAATTGGAAATCCTCAAAGCAGCAGATACAGCTACGGCAAAAATCGGAAATCCCGAACAGCCCGAAATGGTGGAATTTGCAATGACTTGGTAACGAAGGAGGATTCCAAAATGAATATTTTAGTTTTAGGAGCGACAGGTACATTTGGAACGGCACTCACTGAAAAGCTTTTGAAACATACAAACGATACAATCACTCTCTTTGCCCGTCACGCAAGCGAAAAGTATTCAGCAAGCGAGCATACCGCAGTTATAGACGGTGACGCATTAGACCTGGATGATTTGAAAAATGCTGTAAAAAATCAGGATGTGGTTTACTGTGCTATTTCCGGCGGAGATCTGCCAAAGGTCGCTGAAAACATTGTGCAAGCAATGACGGAAGCCAATGTGAAACGCCTGATTTTTATGGGCGCTGTGGAAATTTACAATGAAATCCCGGAGGATATAGACCCGGAGGACAATGTGGATAACAATCCCGACCAAGTGCCGAACCGTCAGGCGGTAGATGTGGTTGAAGCAAGTGCGCTGAACTATACTGTTCTTCGTCCGGGGTATTTGCAGGATGGCGATGAGAATGACTACACACTTACCGTAAAAGGTGAAGCGGCGAAAGGATATATCACAACGATTCCGTCTATCGCAAATTTGGCGGTTAAGCTCATTTACGACAGCAGCTTGTATTCCCGTGAAAGTGTAAGCATTACCAAAGATATGCGGAAAGCCGACGCTAAATAATAAGCAAGCGTATCTCCGCAAAACAAAAAGAACATATAGAAAGGAAACCAAAATGAAAACAAGATTTTTACGGGAACTCGAAGTTTCAGAAACAGGTATGGGTTGTATGGGATTTTCTCACGGGTACGGCAAAGTTCCCGAAGAAGATTATGCAGTAAATGCAATCCGTAAAGCCTATGACTATGGCTGCACATTTTTTGATACCGCAGAAGGCTATGGTAGCGAAATGTTTTATCCCAGTCACAATGAACAACTGCTCGGCAAAGCATTAGAGCCATTCCGCAAGGAAACTGTGCTTGCGACAAAATTACATATAAGACCTGACGAGTGTATCGGTATATCTCTGTACGATGTTCTCTGCAAGCATATAAAGCAATCGTTAAAAAATCTCCGTACAGATTACATAGATCTTTATTATCTGCATCGTGTAAATGAAGATATACCGGTAGAAGATGTCGCAGAAGCTATGGGACACTTAATAAAAAACGGTGTGATTCGTGCTTGGGGTATGTCACAGGTATCTGCCGATACCTTATCAAAGGCTCACGCAATCACTCCGATATCTGCTATGCAAAACCTTTATTCTATGCTGGAAAGAGATTGCGAAAAAGATATATTTCCATACTGTTTAGAAAACAATATCGGCGTTGTTCCGTTCTCTCCTATTGCCAGCGGATTTCTTTCTGGCAAGGTTACTCTCGAAACCAAGTTTGAGGGTGATGATGTCCGTAAATGGGTGCCGCAGCTTTCAAAGGATAACATAACTGCAAATCAACCAATATTAGATTTGCTTTATAGCTATGCAAGTGAAAAATTGGCAACCCCTGCACAAATTTCACTTGCGTGGATGTTACACAAATATCCAAATGTTGTTCCCATTCCGGGTTCAAAGAATCAAGAAAGAATTCTTGAAAATCTTGGCGCTTGCAATGTAAATCTGACAAATGAGGAATTTTCTGAACTTGAAACTGCCTTGAATTCTATTCAGGTCTATGGGCATAGAGGACATATTGGAACAGAGCAAACCTCGTTCGGAAATAACTGGAAAAAGAATACTTGAAATAGAGCTTGGGCAAATTGTAATAATTGGGGTAAAAAATACATAGCCGAAATCCAAACATTAGTAACGATTTTCGGCTATGTTATTTTAAATACGACAATACGGAAATTTTATTTTATCGCAAATCACAGGAGCCAACTCGAATACCTGTTGCAAATGCTACGAAACATCATTATATGCCATACTAATTAAAATATTTATTGAGGTTGAGGATTTCAACGGAATAGAAAAAATTGCTTATATGGATAATGAACTTCCGACAGAGGGTGAGCCAGACGAATTTGACCCCGATGTGGGCGATTTGTGCCTGTATGCGCCGTGGGGCAATTTATCAATCTTCTATAAGAATTTCCGCAACTCAAACGGGCTTATCGCTCTCGGACATATTGATTTCGATATGGATATCATTAGTGGAATGAGCGATAATTATTCAGCTTTACTTGAAAAAAATGAATAACAAACATTTTTCTTGTCCAAAGTGCAAACAGGAATGTTTGTTTTAGGTAAAGAATTTTTAGAAATAAACGTTATCAAAGAGCCGGTCAAATAATTCACAGAGCCAATGAACAAGTGAGCAATCACAGTTTGTTGGCTCTTCCTTTTTGCTTAAACTTAATAGTATTCCCACCTCTCTGAAAAAATATTCAAGAAATTTCAAAAAAGTATTGACAAACATATGTTCTGCAATGTATAATGAAACACCCTCGTAGGAGAGCTACAACTGAATACATATTTTAATCACATATTTTTAGGGGGACAACTTTAAGTCGGATAATGTTGCGGTATGCTAAGCGAAAATACCGTCGCTTCTAAATTGCCTTGAACTGTCGGCAATAGATAAGCGTAAAGGACAGTTTCGACTTTGGAATTCAAAGCCGGTTACATGAATGTGATACCAAACACTCAAAGGGATAAGGATATCCTTTTGTCAGGTCGGTATACGTTTGTGTACCGGCTTTTTTTGTTGTCCAAAATGCCGGTTACAACTAAATGACCGGCTGAATGGGATATGATTTTGCGATGACCGCTCTTTCGGAGAGCGAGCAAGACAACGCCGCTTGACGGGGCAGGAACTGCATTCAGGCAGACCGGCAGAAAAGACAAAAATAACGGTAGCGGAGATGTCGCATACCGTAACAAGCAGGGAAACTGTATTGACAGTTTCCGCTCCAATCGACTTTGATAGCCGATTGTTCTTTAGGGCCACCCTAAAACCCGTTTGCAAAATCAAAGAAAGGACTGATGTTATGAATGAAGTTAAGAATAAAAATCTATTTATCCGAGTGAGCGAAAAAGAGAAAAATTTGATTGAACGAAACGCCGAAAGGTGCGGTTTATCCGTATCGGAATATCTCCGCCAGCGTGCTTTGGGATATATGCCTAGAGCAGTTTTACCTGAAGTATTCTTCTCTTTCAATGATAAGCTGGATGAACTTTGTATCTCTTGCGAAGGCAAAATCACAAAAGATACGGAAGACAAGATTATCGCTCTGATTGATGAAATCACAGCCGAGTTAATTCTTCCTCAGCATGAGAGGCTGGTGCAATCGGGGATCCCGCAAAGCCTGCTTTGTGGGGAGAAGGAGCATCCACAGATTGTTGAATTTTCGACGCTTGCGGCGGAAACGACGAAAGGAGTGTGATGCGACGTGGCAACCACCGGTTTCTGGCCTGTTAAAAACAGGCTGAAGGAAGTAATCGACTATGCGGAAAATCCCGATAAAACCATAGACAAAAAATATGTGGACAGCGATTTATACGCCGCCTTGCAGTATGTATCCAATGATAAAAAGACCGATGAGCGTATGTATGTCAGCGGTATCAACTGCAATGCCAAGCGAGCCTATGAGCGTATGACAGCAACCAAGAAACGCTTTGGTAAAACAGGCGATAATGTGGCGTATCACGGTTATCAGTGCTTTCAGACAGGCGAAGTAACGCCCGAAGAAGCACACAAAATCGGTGTGGAAACCGCAAAGCGTATGTGGGCGATGACTACGAAATTGTTATTACCACCCACCTCAACACTGATAATCTCCACAATCATTTTGTTGTAAACTCTGTATCCTTAAAGACCGGCAGGAAGTTTGAAAATCATATTTCCGACCATCATAAGCTCCGTGAAATCTCCGACGCCGTATGTATGGAATACGGGAAAAGTGTTTTGAAAGAAGCTGATTTTTATGGTGGCAAGAAAAATGAATACTGGCTGAAACAAAGCGGCGGACTATCACATAGAGAAATTTTGAAAGCGGATATTGACACCGCACTTGCCCAATCCACCAATTTCAAAGCCTTTGAAATCCGTTTGAAAGATATGGGATATGAGATAAAGCGTGATGAAAACTTTGCTCATTATTCTGTAAAAGCACCGAGCTGGCAAAGGGCGGTACGCTTAGACAGGTTGGGCAAAGAATATACTCCTAAGGCAATTCGTGAGCGGCTGTTAGATAATCAGCATTATGTTGGCTATGTTCCGTTTCACAAGCCGAAATATACACCGCTGCTTGTTCTTGAAATTGAATATCGTAAAATGAAAAAGATGGACGGCACACAGGTATTGTTTGAACTGATCATAGAATTATGCAAGCTGATTACAGGTAACATTATCTCTCCTGCTTCTCCCCGACCGCTTTCGCCTGAAATGCGTCAGGAGGTTGTAAAACTGAATAGAACGCTTGATGAATACAAGTTCCTATGTGAGAAGCAGATTGATTCTCCGCAGGAGCTTGTTTTTTTATCAGCGAAACACGGGAGCAAATTTCCGCTTTGGAACAGGAACGCCAATCGGTATATAACCGCAACCGGCACAAGAAAAGCGAAACACTGAATGCCGAAGCGAGAAATATTACCGCAAAAATCAAGCCTTTGCGTAAGGAATTATCCACAGCAAAGACGATTCTTGAAAAGATACCGAGATTTGAAAAATTATTGGAGACCGAACGGCAGATGGAAAATGCCGTAATTTCAAAACACAAAGAAAGAAGGTATGAACGATGACAAATACAATGAACCCGCCGAAGAAAAGGGCGGCAAATATTCGAGTAGACAAGCTCCGCACTTTTGAGGGACACCCCTTTAAGGTTATTGATAACGAGGATATGGAAGTGCTTGTTGAGAGTATCAGGGAACAAGGCATACTTTGTCCGTTGATTGTTCGTCCCATAGAAAATGCAGACGAATATGAGGTTATATCGGGACACAGACGTTTACACGCCGCTATCAAAGCAGGACTTTCGGAAGTTCCTGCTTTAATCTATCCCTTTGACCGGAATGAGGCGATGATTGCGGTTGTAGACAGTAATTTCCACCGTGAACGAATACTCCCAAGCGAAAAAGCTTACTCCTACAAAATGAAAATGGAAGCAATGAAAGCACAGGGCAATAGAACAGATTTAACTTTATCGCAAGTTGCGACAAGGTCTCGGACACCGCCGCCGAAATCGGAAAAGCACAGAACGAGAGCCGTGACCAAGTATTCAGATATATCCGCTTAACGCACCTTATCCCCGAACTGCTTGACAAGGTTGACGAGGGCGTAATTGCTCTCAGTCCTGCGGTGGAACTATCTTATCTATCCGAAGAACAACAAAAAATATTGCTTGACGCTATGAACCTAAATGACTGTACTCCATCTCACGCACAGAGTATCCGCATGAAGAAATCGGCGCAGCAGGGCGAATTAACAGAAGATATGATTTATGAGATTATGTCCGAAGAAAAAGCCAATCAGACCGAGCGTATCAGCTTTAAGGTTCAGGATTTAAGAGGATTTTTCCCGAAAAATTATACTGGAAAGCAGATGACCGATACAATTCTAAAACTGCTCTATGACAATCAGCGAAAGATGGAACGCAGACGCAACAGCCGTGATGAAAGGTAGGTATTGAAAATGAAAAAGATTGATATTTATCCAAACAACGAGGTGGTGTATATCCAACCAGCCGAGCCGATAGATGAAAATGAACCAATCTGCCTTGTGGATTATGTACTGCCGAGAAACAATGAACGCCCTCTTGATTACAGCAGGGTACGCCGTTTCGGGGATGATAATTTTAAGCTGAAAATCGGCGGAACGACCTATGAAATTGCCACGCATTTTAATCCCAACGGCAGACGATGCGTAATGGAACAATTCAAGGAACTGATACTATCCGAAAAACTGATTTGACAATCGCACAGTAGAAAAAGACAACAGGGTATAGTAGGATAATTTTGCCTTTGCCATGCCCTGTTGTCAGAAAGGAGAAGAGAATTATGACAACAGCAAACAAATTAAACGGGCAGGCAGAAAAAATCACAGCATTATATTGTAGACTTTCTGTAGACGATGATAACAAGGACGAGGAATCTAACTCCATTACCAATCAAAAACAGATTTTGCAGGACTTCGCACGCAAAGAGGGCTACACCAACACAATGTTTTTCGTAGATGATGGTGTATCCGGCACTACCTTTCAAAGACCGAATTTTATACGTATGGAGCGTATGGCAGAGAACAGAGAAATCGGAACGATTATTGTGAAAGACCTCTCCCGTTTCGGGCGTGAACAGGTAGAGATGGGCAGGCTGACGCAGGTGGTGTATCCGTCTCTTGGTATCCGCTTTATTGCTATACAGGAGCGAGTGGACACCTTAACCGGTGACGGCGTGGAGATGATGCCGTTTCACAACATTTTCAACGAATGGTATGCGGCACAGACCTCCAAGAAAATTCGTGCGGTATGGCAGTCAAAAGCGGAACACGGGGAGAGAGTTTCACCGTCAGTTCCATTTGGATACAAAAAATCTGAATCTGATAAAAAGCAATGTATAATTGACGAACCTGCCGCCGAAGTGGTACGCAAAATCTATGCCCTCTGCCTTGCGGGGCGTGGACCGTCACAGATTGCAAGACAACTTGAAGAAGAACAAATTCTCGTTCCATCTGCCTATTATGAAAGTATTGGCAGACCACACGCACAGAAAGTACCCGCAAATCCGTATAATTGGGATCAGAAAACAGTGGTAGGTATTCTTGAAAACAGACAGTACACAGGTTGTGCTGTGAATTTCAAGACCACTACCGTCAGCTACAAGGTGCATAAGACCATCTACAAGCCTACGGAAGAACATCAGATAATTCCGAATATGCAAGAGCCGATAATCTCTGAGGAGCAATTGTTAAGGGTACAGGAACTTCGTCAGCATCGTCGCAGACCTACCGCAACAGGCAGAGTAAGTCTATTTTCTGGTTTGGTATATTGTTATGATTGCGGAGCAAAAATGCACTTCGCCGCCGCTAAAAGTATGACCCGAAATCAGGAACATTTTCGCTGTGCTAATTACAAATCAGGGCGAGGTGAATGTACTGTTCACTATATCCGGGATGTTGTACTTAAAAAAATCGTGTTTGAAGCCATCAGCGGTTTAGCAGATTTTGTGAAGTGTCACGAAACGGTTTTTCTGTATATGCTGGCAAAAAAGACAAACGCTATGCGTCAGAATGAACACAAAAAGCTGCAGCAGTCGGTTGAGCAAGGTACAAGAAGAATTGTCGAGATTGACCGTCTGATTGAAAAGGTATTCGAGCAGAACGCAACAGGCATACTCTCTGACGAACGCTTTTCTAAAATGCTTCAAAGTTACGAAAAAGAGCAGAAAGCATTAACGCAGGAGGTAGCCGAAAGTCAGCAGACTTTACAAGAAGCTAAGCAAAAGGTTACAGATTTAAGGCTTCTACTCCGCACTCTGCGTGAAATGACCGAAATTAACAAACTTACGTCGACACTTGTAAACTCATTGATTGAGCGTATCGAAATCCATAACAATGATAAATCAAGCGGTCATTGCTATGTAAAAGTGGATATTTACTTTACAGCGATAGGAATGATAGATATTCCTACTGAGCAGGAAATCCTTGCTATGATGGAAGAAATACGGGCAAAACCGCAGGACTTCCGCTTTGTAGCATAAGGGCAAAAGGAAAACGGTGCAACCCATTTTACTGAGTTGCACCGTACCTTACATAAAAACTTCCTTATCTGGCGTTGCCAAATGACATCTCCCATTATTTTATCTCAATATTGTCTATCGACCAATCCAGCATGATGTTGATAAGCTCATTGCGTGAACGGTTGGTTTCCTGCGATAAGGCGTCAAGCTTTTTTGAGGTCTCTTCCTTGATTCGAATGGAAAAAATCTTGTATCCGTCATCTCCCCTGAGCTCCCTTTTTTTTATAACCAGCTTTTTGTCCATAATATCACCACATAAAAATAACATATTTTATATTTATTATAATATTGACAAAAAGTATTTTTATATGTTATACTT